>Ga0182001_10000166_pt1 | contig 14826 bp, 8 predicted proteins | sample BulsoiFelSFmetaG_FD_120485 | JGI IMG/M metagenome (GOLD analysis project Ga0182001, IMG submission 120485) | Bulk soil microbial communities from Mexico - San Felipe (SF) metaG | ecosystem: Environmental > Terrestrial > Soil > Agricultural land | place: Mexico: San Luis Potosi | collected... | reverse complement strand
TCGTCGTCAGTTAAGTCAACAATGTACTTTTTCATCTCTGGTCACACTCCTCTGGTGGCGGTTGACCAGACTTTACAAGTTTCAAAGATCAGCCATCAACTCTTCTGTGACAGAGAACTAGCTGAAGCTAGTGGCAACTTATGAAACAGAATGTCAACAGAGCCTAGTAAAACTCAGGGAAGAGTTGTATGCTCTCGCTCGCGCTATACTCATCAATCTTACTTGGCGGGGGAAAGCTATGCGAAGAATTCTGGCTGTCTTAATTTTGCTAACGGTCGCTGCATTCTGGGCTGCTTGCGGGAGCGATAGCAGTACCAATGCCCCGAACTCTAAGAGCGCTAATTCTACGGGGACGACCACATATCCAGACAGCGCGCCTTCGACAACTTCTGCTCCGTCTGGAGGAGGCGCGGCGAACAGTAATGCGAGTAACACGAGCGCGCCGCCTCGAATCAAGCCGCCAACTTAAACTTTAAAAGCGAGAAAGACCATAGACTCTTCAAGCCCCGTAGCTTCATCTGGCTTGAATTGAGTCAGAACCGATTCACAAGCGAAAGGCTTCCTTTGATTATGAAAATGAAACTGCGCTCTCTGCTGGTCGCAGCTTTTCTCACTGTTTGTGTGAGCGCGGGGGTCGCTTTCGCGCAAGGCACACAGGCGACTGCCTCATACGATCCTCTGCCAGCTCTGCCAACTTCTAATATCGTCGCGTTCGCAAACGTGCAACGGATTCTGGTTGAGATCGTCCCGCGTTTGATGATGAAAGACCCTGCGATGCTGCTCAAGATGACGACCGCGCTTAACGATGTGTATGAGAAGACGGGCATCAACCTGCTCTCGATTGATCGTGTCGCTGCCGGATTACAGTTCATTGGGCCTGCGACCCACGAGATGAAGAAAGACAATCTGGGCATCGCCATTATCATTCACGGCGATTTCGACGCTGACAAGCTCATCGCCTTTCTCAAAAAAGAGACGAATAACAAGGGGAGCGAAGAGAGTTACGGCGGGAAAATTGTTCACATAGAGCCGCGTCCCGCTCCGCCCGCAAAAAAGAGCGACCGAGAGACCGCCGCCTACACTTTTCTGGACGACCACACAATCGTCATCGGCGATCTGTCACAGGTGCGCGCCACCGTTGACGCGGCCAGCGGCAAAGGGCGTGTGGATTCAACGCTTGTGCAACTGGCAACGCGCGACCCTAATTCTTTAATCGGCCTGGCTGGAAACGTGCCGCCCGAGTTGATTAAAGATTTACAATCAACGGTGTCGAACGACCCGACGGAACAGGCCATCAGCAAGCTGCTGACAGGTCTCAAGCAGGTCTTCGCCTCCTTCGGCGCAACGCAAATGGAGTTCGATGCGACGACGGGCGCGCGTTTTGAAACTGAGGCCGAGGCGCAGAGCATCAGCGACCTGCTTTTGGGGTTGCGCCAGCAGGCGGCGGCTAATGTTGACGTGCAGGAGTTGCGGGAACTGATTAGCGCTGTGCAGGTCACTTCGCAGGGCGACCAGGTGCAAATCAAGGCCAGCGTCCCGACTTCGGATGTGCAGAATTTTGTCGCCATGACGTTGAGGAATGAGAAGCCAACGGTTGAACCGAAAAAGCCGGAGACTCCGACTGCTGTGAAAACAGTCTCGAAGCCGACGACCACGACGAAGCATCGCAGAAGCAAGAAGAGGCGAGGACATTAAGATAAAATTTTGCCAGTCGCGCCTGAAGTAGCAGTCGGGACTGACCCGTAGAGTATGGTTAAGAGAGCAAGCACGAAAAAAACGCTCAAGCGCCGGAAGACGAGCGCGAAGAAACGGGGCGCGCCTGCGGTTTCCCCTTTCGAGGCGCAATTGCGCGACGCTATTCGCGTGGTCGATGTGGCGAACCTGATGACTTCGCCTTTGAAGAACTCAATCGAAAACTTGCTGCTCGTTGCGGGCGATGCGATGGGTTCGGACGAGGCTTCTGTTCTCGTGCGCGATGGAAACGAAGGCGGCTTGAGATTCCTGGTCGCCATCGGCGAGGTCGCGGACAAGCTCTTGAAAGTGCGCATCCCGCCCGGCAAAGGCATCGCGGGTTTTGTCTTTGCGAGCGGGCAGCCGATGGCGGTTGCCGATGTCGCACAGGAAGAGACTTTCTACGCGGAGGTTGACCGCGCCACAGGCTATTCGACGCAGACTATTTTGGCGACACCGCTTCGCGTCGGCGGCGAGACCATCGGCGTGCTTGAGTTCGTCAATCGTCTGGGCAATCCGCCTTATCAACCTTTCACGCCGGACGAGATGGACAAGGCGGCGCATTTCGCTGACGCCATCGCCACGCTCGTTGACGCGCACGAGACTGCCGGACTCGTCGAGACGCTCTTCGCGCGTTCCATCAAAACGGGAGAAGGGAGCGCAATGAGTGTGGGCCAGCGCAAGAAGAGCGACCTCATCAAGTGGCTGGACAAAGTTCGCTCTGCGCCCGAACACCGTGATCTCATCTCACTCGCCGTGCGCTTGCGCGACATAGCGAATCGCGGTGACGCCGAACGCGCATTGTGTCGTGAAGTCCTCGAAGCCCTAGACCGTTTTACGCAGAAGCAATCAGCATCCGGCGCAGGCTACTTCGGATTCTGAGCAGAGACTTTGCGAAAACGAAAAGCGCCCGCGACGCTCGCAGCCAAAAATAATTCACTCTTACTTGCTTGGCAGGCCATGAGTCGTTAGAATCTTTCCCGTGCTGTTTAAGTCTGCTTCTCAACTTGTTTGTCCGGCTGCCAACTCAACTTCCTTTGCTACATCTTAAAGAGAGACCGGGAAAGATTGAGTCTCCCAATTAGAAAGCCGAGATGCCTCTTGCTGTCGAAAGACTGGGGAGGCTAAAACCTAGACCGGAGGCTCGGTCTATGCTTTGTCAACTAAGAATGGTTTGCCATCTGGACTAAACTATAGATGAAAGAATGTCCGGTCTGTCACCGCTGCTTTCCTGATGATGTCAATCATTGTCCCGACGATGGTGACGCAACGACTCAATCACTGACAGGCGAACCCATGCTTGGTGGTCGCTATCAACTCGAACGCCGACTCGGGCAAGGCGGCGTCGGAGTGGTCTATCTGGCGCGCGACCGGCAACTGATGGACCGGCCTGTCGTCATTAAAATTCTACTTGATAAAGTTTTTGAGACCGATTCCGACGGCTGGGCGAAGAAGAAGTTTCGTCAGGAGATAGAAGCCCTCGCACGCATTGACCACCCTGGCGTTGTCGGTGTGCTCCACGCGGGCGAGCTGCCGGACGGGCGTCCCTACCTCGTGATGCAGTACATCGAGGGCAAGCCTCTGCGCGATGTGATTAGGCCCGAAGGCATGAACCTGCATCATGCGGCACACATCATCCGGCAGATCGGCCATGCCCTCACGAGCGCACATGATCGCGGCATCTACCACCGTGACCTTAAGCCTGAAAACATCATGTTGCAGACCTTGGGCGAGGACGAAGATCACGTTAAGCTGATTGACTTCGGAGTGGCGACTGTCAAGGATTCAAAGGTCGAGGCGAACAAGGCGACGACGATGGTTGCTGGCACGGTCAGCTACATGGCTCCAGAACAGCTTGTGGGCAAGCCGTCAGCCTCAAGCGACATTTACGCGCTCGGCGTCATTGCCTACGAGATGGTGACGGGTCGCCGCCCTTTCAATCCCGATTCGCCGTTCGAGCTGTTGAGCTTGCAGCATGATGGCGTGCGCATTAAACCCACTGACTTACGCCCGAGTTTGCCGGAGTCGGCAGATCAGATAATTCTCAAAGCGCTCTCTTTCGAGCAGGAGGAGCGCCAGGCACGCGCCAGAGATTTGAGCGATGAGCTAGCCCGCGTCCTGCTTTCCGATAATACATCACGGTCGTTTTCGCGTTCTCAGGCATCTACGGCTGCGAATCTCAACAGCTTCTCAAACTCGATGGCGACACTCAGGCGCGAACAGGCCGCCATGACGACTGCGCCTCAGCAGTTGCGCGTGGCGTTGCTCTACAAGCGCCACGCGCAGCCGGACGATCATGTTCTGCAACTGCTCGAAGCCCAGTTCAAAACGCAGGGGCACGAAGTCTTCATTGATCGCCATCTGAGCGTCGGCGTTGAATGGGCCAGGGAGATTGAGCGTCAGGTGCGCACGGCAGATGCAGTCATTCCGCTTCTCTCCGCCGCCTCTGCTGCGAGCGAGATGATCGCTTACGAAGTCCAGATCGCGCACGAGGCTGCCCAGCAGCAGAACGGCAAGCCGCGCCTCCTGCCCGTCCGCATTAATTATGAGGGCGCGCTGCCTGACCCGCTCGCCAGCATTCTTAATCCTATCCAGTATGCGCTCTGGACCAGTCCGCAGGAAGACGAACGACTCGTGAAAGAGTTGCTCAGTTCTTTACAAGCCCCGGAGCCTCCGAAGGCATCGCTGAATGTTGAGCCGCCGGGCGGTGCAGTCCCGCTCGACTCCAGATTTTATCTGGTGCGCCCGACGGACGACCAGTTTCTGGATGCCATTCGAAGGCGCGACAGCATCGTGCTCGTCAAGGGCGCGCGGCAGATGGGCAAGACTTCGCTGCTGGCGCGCGGATTACAGTTGGCTCGCGCCGCCGGGTCGCATGTCGTCACCACCGACTTTCAGAAATTAAACTCAAGCAATCTTGAGACAATCGAAGCGCTCTTTATCACGCTTGGCGAATTCATTGCGGATCAACTGGGATTGGATGTTTATCCTGATGATGTCTGGAAGCCGCGCCGCGCTCCGAGCATCAACTTCGAGCGTTATATGCGACGCGAGGTCTTGGAGAAGATCAATGCGCCTTTGGTCTGGGGGCTGGACGAAGTTGATAGGCTCTTCACCTGCCCGTTCGCCAGCGAAGTTTTCGGCCTCTTCCGCACGTGGCACAACGAGCGCGCGGTTGATCCCATGGCCCCCTGGGGTCAACTGACGCTCGCCATCGTTTACGCGACAGAGGCGCACCTCTTCATCACGGATCAGAATCAATCGCCCTTCAATGTCGGCACTCGACTAGAGATGAAGGACTTCAGTCTTGAGCAGGTGGGCGAGCTGAACGCGCGCTACAACTCGCCGCTGAAAGGTGAGGATGAGTTGGCGCGCTTCTTCCAACTGCTCAGCGGCCACCCCTACCTGGTCCGCCGGGGACTTCACGAGATGGTGACGGAGCAAACAAGTTTCGATTCCTTCGAGGCGCAGGCAGACCGCGACGAAGGCCCTTACGGCGATCACCTCCGGCGCATCCTGGTCCTGCTGGCGCGCGACCCTACCCTGTGCGAGGTCGTCCGCGGCGTTCTCAGAGGGGAACCCTGTCCGACGATAGAGGACTTCTATCGCCTCAGGAGCGCGGGCGTCATGGCCGGAGATTCCGCGCAGGATGTCAGGCCCAGATGTCAGCTTTACGCGACCTACCTCAAACGGCACTTGCTCTAAACAGGGTTGAGCGTCACTGGATGCATCGCTGTGGCGTCCGCGTTGACCAAATTTCTTCGAGCAATCTCAGGCGTTCGGCCTGATAAACGATATGGCTACAATTATCACCCCGACCAGCTTCTACGTCATCGGCGGGACGTTGCAGCGCAATGCCCCGTCTTATGTTCCACGACAGGCCGACCAGGATTTATACGACGGACTGACGCAAGGAAAGTTCTGCTACGTGCTGACCTCGCGCCAGATGGGGAAGTCGAGCCTGATGGTCCGCGCCGCCGTGCGCCTGCGCGAGGAAGGGATTGCGGTAGCTGTGCTGGACCTGACCGCAATCGGTCAGAACCTCTCGCCTGAGCAGTGGTACGACGGCTTGCTTGGGCGAATCGGGCAGCAGCTTGACTTAGAAGACGAGCTAGAGGATTTCTGGCTCGACCACGAGCGGCTCGGCCCGCTGCAACGCTGGATGCGCGCCGTTCGAGAGGTCGTCTTAAAGAAACAGAAGGGCCGCATCGTCATCTTCATTGACGAGATTGATGCTGTCCGCAGTCTGCCTTTCTCTACGGACGAGTTCTTCGCTGGCATCCGCGAATTCTATAACCGGCGGACTGAGGACGCGGAACTACAGCGCCTGACTTTCTGCCTGCTGGGGGTAGCCACGCCCTCGGACCTGATCCGCGACACGCGGACGACGCCTTTCAACATAGGGCAGCGCATAGAGTTGACGGATTTCAAAGAGCGCGAAGCCTTGCCTCTGGCCGAGGGATTGAGCCGGGGCCAGCCGCTCGGAGAAAAATTAATCAGCCGAGTCCTTTACTGGACCGGCGGTCACCCTTACTTAACGCAACGGCTCTGTCAGGCTGTGGCGGAAGACGCGTCCATCACTTCGCCTGCCGGTGTTGACGAGCTATGCGAAGAGATTTTTTTGTCGTCTCGCGCGCGCGAGCGCGACGACAACCTGCTGTTTGTGCGCGAGCGCATCCTGCGCAACGAAGCAGACCGCGCCGGGCTTCTGGACCTCTACGCGAGGGTGCGCGCTCACAAACGTGTGCGCGACGATGATACGAACCCGCTGTTAGCTGTCCTGCGCCTCGCAGGTATCATCCGAATTGCTTCAGACCACCTACAGGTTCGCAACCGTATTTATGAGCATGTCTTCGACAGCAGTTGGATTACCGCCAATATGCCGGACGCGGAGTTGCGCCGACAACGCGCAGCGTTTCGCAAGGGTGTCCTCCGCGCTGCTGCTGTCGCCGCAGTCATCCTGTTTGTGATGGCGGGCCTGGCAATCGCTGCCGTCAGGGAACGCAATCGCGCGGTTGACGAAGCGCGCCGCGCTGACAGAAACGCGCAGGAGCGCGAGAAGGCCATGTCAGACCTGCGTGTGGCGCTGGATGAAGCGAAGGCGGCGCGCGAGAATGCTGACCGGCAAAAGCAGATTGCCGAGCAGCAGAAACAGGTCGCCGAAGATCAGCGCGAGGAAGCGGAGCGGCAACAAAAAATAGCTCAAGAGAAGAGCCAACAGGCCACCGAACAACAACAGATTGCAGCGCGCGGCAGGCACGAAGCCGAAGAGGCCAGAGGGCGCGCTCAGACGGCTCAAAAGGCTGCTGAGGACCAGCGCCTGCTCGCCAACGACCGCGCCGCCGAAGCTGAAAAGCAACGCCATCGCGCTGAAGAGCAGACCAAGGTCGCTACCTCCACGCTCTTCAAAGTCATACGCTTTCTCGAAGAGTCGAACGAAAAGCAGAAGGTCGTCGAATACTATAATCAACTGGCGCAGATTTACCGCGAGGTCGGCGACCATAGCAATGAGGTGGAGACGCTCCTTACGGCGGGCGGCATCTACGTGAAGCTGAAGGACGAGGGTAAGGCAGATGAGTATTTCAACCACGCCGCCAAAGTCTTTCATGACGCTGGCGACGCAGCCGAAGAAGGCAACACGCTGACGAAGATCGGAGACCTTTACGGCGCGGTCGGCAATAAGCAGAAGGCGAATATCTACTACCAGCAGGCGCAGACTTTGTTGGAGCGTTCACTCCCGGCTCTGCACGCGGGGGCAGACCGCAATAAAGAGGCTTACGCTCTTTATTACACTGCGCTCAATTACCAGGCGATGGGCGACGCGCGCCATGCCCTGGACCTCTGTCATCAGGCGCTGGCGCTCTTCCAGACCTTACACGACAGTGTGATGACAGACATTGTGGAGACGCGGGTTGAAGAACTCTCTCAGTCCTTGAAGGATAGATGACAGGTCTCATGCTTAGACGCGTGCGGCGGAGACTTCGAGAAAGCTAAAAGGCTATTGACTTGATAGGCTTGCTTCAATAAGCTAGGGCTGACCGACATTCAAAACGGTACTTCCATGAAAAGCAGTCCCCGACCCTTCGTCATCAACGTGCTGGCCGTGCTCGCTCTCTTTTGCTTTATCGGCGAAAGAGTCTGCGCACAAACTATTCCCGCACAGAAAGAGGTTTCAGAGGCACGGTCTTCTGTCAGCGCCTACGCCTCCGCAGTCGGCGTGCCGCTCAAGCGACTCGTCGCATCGCGCCTCTTGGACGCGCCAGAGGGTGCGCGCATCCAGGTGGCTTCGGATGCTCCGCTGAACGATTACACTTCGCGGCTTGAGGGCGACAACTTTTATGTCCTGATTCCGCGTGCAGAGGCTTCATTTACGAAGATGCCTGCGGCGGGGCACGGGTTTACGAGCGCGCAGGTCCAGCAGCGCGAGGACGATGTTGTTCTCTCTTTTCGGCTACAAACGGGCGCTAGCGTGAGCGTCAGTCGCGGCTTCAACAGGCTGGACATTATCTTTAAGACTGCTCCTTCCCAACAGTCTGCCGCTGCTGTGACCGTCACGCCTGCGGAGGGAGCAAGCGACGAGCGTGAGACCATCAGGCAAATGCGAGCGCAGATAGAGGCGCTCGAAGCCAGGCTCAAAGAGGTTGAGGAAAAGCAAGCAGCAGTAAATAGCAACCAGCAGCAGACCGCGCTGGAGACCGCGCCCGCGAACACAAGCGTCGCTGAAGGCACGAACGTTGCTGCGGTCGCTGCGGGCACAGAGAGCGCCAAGCCCGACGACCACAGCGATCACGATGATATGCCGGGCGGCAGGCCAAAACTAGACATTCAGGGATTCGCTGACGTGAACTACCGCGTGAGTAATCAGAAGGGAACGACCAACTCGTTCTCACTCGGCCAGCTTGATCTATTCCTTACTTCACGTCTCTCCGACAGGTTCAGCGTCCTCGCCGAGTTGATTCTGGAAGCGGGCCAGGACAATACGTTCTCATTTGAAATTCACCGCCTGCTGTTGCGTTACGCGCCGAACGACTATTTCAACTTCAGCGCGGGACGCTATCACACGGCGATTGGTTACTACAACACAGCCTATCATCACGGCTCTTGGTTTCAGACCGCGATTGACCGCCCGTTAATTTTCGCCTTTGAAAGTAAGGGCGGCATCCTGCCACTGCACAACGTCGGTCTCTCTCTGACAGGGCGCATTCCTTCAGCGCCGTTCGGGTTGAGGTACATCGCGGAGATTGGTAACGGGCGGGCGTCGCGCTCGCCTCTGGACCGCGCCGTGCAGACTGCTGTTGACGAGAATAACGGCAAGGCTTTCAACCTCGGACTCTTCGCGCGGCCCAAAGCGATTCCAGGATTTCAAACTGGCTTCTCCTTTTATAGAGACAACCTGACGCCGCTCGGAAAGCCCAAAATCGGGCAGACGATTATGGCCGCGCACCTTGTTTACCAGAACAGGTTGTACGAGATGCTGAACGAAGCGGTCTTTCTCCGTCACACGCAGAGCGGAAGAGTGTTCGAGACATTCGGCGGCTACACGCAGTTCTCGCGTCGCTTCGGCAACGCGCGGCCATATCTGCGTTATCAATATATCGGCGTGCCCGCTGACAATCCTATCTTTTCAGACGTGGGACGGCGCAATGGGCCTTCCCTCGGTCTGCGTTACGACATCAGCGACTTCGCGGCATTCAAGGCACAATATGACCGCACGTCTCGCCGCAACTTGAGCACGATAGATGATCTCATGCTCCAGCTCGCCTTCACGTTTTAAGGGATGAATCAGCGTTGAGAAGAGCAGTCAGTATTCTTGTGATTCTGGCGACGGCGGCAGGGGCGAGCCTGCTCGCTGCAAGACAAGCGGGCGCGACGAGACCGCAGCCGTCTGCCGTGACGCGCCTGGTGCAACGCCCCGCTCCGGTTGAACTGGCAATCATCGTCAACAAATCAAACCCTAACGACAACCTTTCGTTCTCAGAGTTGCGCGAGTATTTCCTGGCCGAGCGGAACAATTGGTCGAGCGGCGGAGGCAAAGTCCGTGTCGTCATGCTGGAGCCTGGCGAGCCTGAGCGCGAAGCCGTGCTGCACCTCATCTACGACATGAGCGAGAAGGATTTCAACAGCTATTTTCTAGGCAAGAAATTCAGGGGCGAAATTCAGGAAGAGCCGCGCTTGCGTAGCTCCACCCCGGACATGATTAAAACTATCTCCAATCTACCCGGCGCTATCGGCTACGTGCGCGCCGATGAGATTGATGCTTCGGTCAAGGTCCTGCGCGTGGACGGTCTTGCCCCGGGCGACGCTGGTTATCGAATCAGACAGTAAGAGCCAACTCGGATTTAAGCGGATGTAGCTGTCCAACCACCTGGATTCAAATTTAATGAGGAATTAAATAGTGAACCGGAAAGCTTTTGGAATAAGCGGGAGATGAACTATCTTCCGCACATAGCGCGGTCAGCGAAAAGTGAAATTCAAAGTGTTCTTATCAGAAGAGCATTGTCTTTCCACCTGACTATTCCAGAACCTGGCCCACCCTTTCTCGAATTCCTGAATAGTTACCTCTTTGCATAGTTGTCCAGGAGATAGACCTCCAGAAATGTTAGTATGCCATTGAGTTAGAAAACTTGCTTTTCTCGATGGAGGTTTTGTGAAAGCTGAAGTCTGGGTTTCATTGCTGAGCTTCGGCGGGACGCTCCTGCTGGTAATCACGGGTCTCTTGAATTTCTCTATTTTTCGTAGACAACTTCGCTATGCGCAGGAGCAGATGGAGACAGCCCGGCAGCAGCTTGAGCATGCTCAAAAGCAGCCGGAAATCCAACTTATCCAGCGGGCCATGACGGAAATGTCAGAGCACCTGCCAATCCTCATCGAAAGACCATACCTGCGTCCCTACTTTTACGAGAGCAAAGTTTGGGCAGAGGGAGACCAAACGAACCGGGATGAGCTTAAGCTAATGGCGGAACTGCTCCTTGATAATTTCGCGTCAGCCATTATTCATTCCGCGTCCTTCCCCCAGTACCCTATCCGAGGTGTCGAACAGACGATCAGATTCCATCTTCACAACAGTCCGGCGTTGCGCGAATTTCTGCTGGAGAACTTCGACCGCTTTCAACTCGCTGGCCTCGCCTTACTCCGCCTCAAGAATGAAACGGTTGCCGAGACTGAAGATGATCTCCGCAAGCTGATTAAAGAAGCAAGGACTGATGGGAGAGAACGTGCGCGGCGTGAAAGGCTGCTTGGTCATTTGCAGCGAACCAATGATGCCGAACCTTTGGAGTTAGCGAAGTACAGTATAAACAGGCGCACAGGCATGGGAAGCGAACAACTTTTAGAAAAACAGTGATCCTCATCAAATCGGTGCTGAACAGTTACTAAGCGGATTGATTGTTTCGGGTAATCAACTCGATCTCTTTTGACGACGCCCGGCATCTTAAGATTGCATCCTTGCACCATCACAATTTCGGATGAGGAAGATAGGCTGCTCTCAACTCCTTTCTATATTTCAGTATCCAAAATATTGACTTCCGTCAGGACCAGGCATATTCTGCTGCTCATCCAGCGGGTCGCACATCTCACCACCCTCGTGATTCGCCAGCAATAGCAGAATGACCATTCCTGCCCCAGGAAGTTGGCAAGCTTGAGCTGGCTAAAGCTAATTAAGTTGGAGCACAACGATGAAAAGAAAAATAGCCTTGTCGCTATTAATGTTCGGCGTCCTGCTCAGTATTTCTCTGCGGCACTCCCAGAGCGCATCTACGAACTCAGCTAACCAACACATAGAGGTGACGCGAGCGCTTTTCCCTGTGACTTCAAACCTGCTTCTGCCGGTCGCCACAATGTTGACGGTTGACCGGACGGATGATACTGCGAGTGCAACGGCCTGCACAGGCGCGCCCAACGATTGCAGTTTGCGTGGCGCGATTATCGCCGCAAACAGCGACCCGAGCGCAAACCCTGTGACTATCATTCTGCAACCCGCGACCACCTACAACCTGACGCTGGCCAACGCGACGCAAGAGAACGCCGCGGCAACAGGTGACTTAGACATAACCACCAGCCTTCACGCGGTCACCATCATCGGTGGCGGGTCGTCTGGACCTAATGCAACTGTGATAAATGCCAGCGGGCTAAACACCGGCAACATGCGTGACCGTGCGTTTCATATCACTGCTTCGAATGTCACAGCCATCTTTCAGGACTTAGTCATTGAGAACGGCAAGGCGGCGGACGACGGCACAAACGGCGCGAGTACCAACCCCACTGCACAGAACGCTAACCGCGCAGGCGGCGGTATCCTCAACACGGGCGGCAGCGTCACGCTAACCAACGTCAGTATCCAATCATGCCAGGCGCTCGGCAAAGGCGACTCCGTGATTAACGATCACACCACCCTCGATGCGCGCGGTGGTGGTCTCGCCAGTCTCGCAGGAAGCGGCAACGTCATCATTACGGGTAGCACCTTGACGGGCAATGCCGCCTTAGGCGGAGACGGCGGCAACTTCAACAACGGCTCCGGCTCGAATGCCCAGGGCGGCTCGATCTATTTCGAAGGCGGCACGCTCAACATAGACGCCTCGCGAATAGACAATAGAAATGCTAATGGCGGCAACGGGGGCAACGTTTCGCAGCATGGTCAGACTAACGGCGGCTTCGGTGGATTGGGCCAGGGCGGCGGAGTCTGGATTGGCGGCGGCACGGTAACGATTAACAACAGCACGTTCGAGAGCACCGCTGCCAATGGTGGTAGTTCGGGCACAGGCGGCAACGGAAGTGAACCCGCAGGCGGCGCTGATGGCGGCGGCATTTATAGTCTCGGCAGCCTAACTGTCACCAACTCAACATTCCATTTGACAGGAGCGACCGGCGGCAACGGTGGCAATGCATTCGGCTCGACCTGCCTCGGCGGTCATAACGCGGGTGACGGTGGCGGCGCGCGCGGCGGCGCTCTCTTCGCGGACGGCGGAAGCCTCGTCGTCAACACCGCGACCTTTGCCAGCGACTTTGCCAAGGGCGGCGACGGAGGCGACGGCGGACAGACTGACGGTGGCCTTAACTGCGGCATGCACGGCGCGGGCGGCCTCGCTTACGGCGGCGCGATTGCCAACAACAATGCAGCCACAGTCAACATCAAGCATGCGACGATCAGTTTGAACGACGCTCAGGCCGGTAATAGCGGTGTCAATCAGGGCGGAGCGAATAAGCCTGCGCGCCCAGTGGCAGAAGGCGCTGGCGGCGGCATCCGTGTAGGTCCAGGCGGCGTGACTTTGGAAAACACGATCATTGCCGGTAATACTGCGGCCAATGGCACAGGCGATAACACAGGCGCGCCCGTACCCGGACCAAACGTGGACGGAGCAGTCACCAGCAATGGTCATAACTTGCTGGGCGTTGCCACCGAAGCGACGGGCTTCACAGGAACAGGCGACCAGACCGGTGCTAATCCGATGCTGATGCCTCTGGCGGATAACGGTGGTCCAACCCAAACAATGGCGCTATCCCCTGGCAGTCCGGCAATTGATGCGGGCGTGGCGGCCAGCTCAACATTTGATCAGCGCGGCATGGCGCGGACGTACGATGACCCCGGTGTCGCCAATGCGGCGACCAGCGACGCCACAGACATCGGAGCCTTTGAACTCCAACCTATTTGCAGTCTCTCCTGTCCAGGTGACATTGTGGCGTCGAATGACCTGGATGAGTGCGGCGCGTTTGTTGATTACACGACTCCTTCTGGAGAAGCCTGCGGCACTGTCACATGCGACCATCCTTCAGGCTCTTTCTTCTCTGTGGGAGAGACGACGGTCACCTGCACTAGCTCGGCTGGTCCGACTTGTAGCTTCAAAGTCACAGTCAACGACACGCAGAATCCGACCATTAGCGCGCCGACCGATGCGACCTACCAGTGTGCGAGTGAAGTTCCGCCTGCTTCTCCATCACAGGCAACTGCTTCCGACAATTGCGGAACGCCGACCGTCTCTGTGGCGGAATCGAACAACGGCGGCGCAGGTTCTACCGCGAGTCCGTTGATTATCACTCGCACCTACACCGCAACCGATGGCGCGGGTCTAACCGCGAGCGCATCGCAGACCATCACCGTCATAGACAACACGCCACCGACCATTGCCTGCCCGCCCAACATCATCGTTAATGCGCCAGTGGGCGCGTGTTCCGCTTCGGTCAACTTTACAGTCACGGCTGATGATAACTGCTCAGTTCCGACGGTCACGACCAGCAAGGCGTCAGGCTCAGTCTTTCCTGTCGGCACAACGACCGTTGTTGCCACTGCGACTGATGTGGCGGGCAACTCGCAAAGCTGTAGCTTTACGGTAACTGTTAATGATGTTACGCCGCCCGTCATTACGACTAACGGTCAGACCATCACGTTGTGGCCTCCAGATCATAAGTACTCGACCATTAAAGTGACCGATCTGGTCGTGAGCGCGAGCGATACCTGTGATCCGAGTGTCAACATTAACAGCGTGCAGATTGCCAGCGTGACGAGCGATGAGCCTGAGAATAGCATCGGAGATGGCAACACGACCGATGACATAGTGATTGCGGGCGACTGCAAATCGGTGCAACTGCGCTCTGAGCGTATAGACAGTGGCAACGGACGGGTTTACACCATCACGTTCAAGGTGACGGATGCTTCGGGCAATGTCAGCACCGCGACGGCACAAGTTATCGTGCCGCATTCACAAAACGGATCGCCCGTAGTTGATGATGGACCACATTACACAGTCCTGGGCAACTGTCCTTAGCGCGTTATTAACAAATCCTCTCCTGATGTCCGAAGAACCGTGAGCTTAGTGATGTTCCACACATCACTAAGCTCACGGTTCCTGGCAACATAAACTCTGTCTTATTAGGCAAGACATCCTGGCCAGGGCATATCCATACTTATGCTAAGATTACCCGCATGATCTCTTCTCATATCGGTTTAAGGGATTAGTTTATGAGTTAACTGAAAACGGTTCGGTGATGCCCGGCATTAGGCCGTGACGCTCGATGACAAGCTAACGAGGTCCCATGATGCTCTGTGTAAGACTGAAAATCCTGAAGACATCTTCCGCGTTGGCGCTCACGCTCGCTCTCTGT
>Ga0182001_10000164_pt1 | contig 14890 bp, 8 predicted proteins | sample BulsoiFelSFmetaG_FD_120485 | JGI IMG/M metagenome (GOLD analysis project Ga0182001, IMG submission 120485) | Bulk soil microbial communities from Mexico - San Felipe (SF) metaG | ecosystem: Environmental > Terrestrial > Soil > Agricultural land | place: Mexico: San Luis Potosi | collected... | reverse complement strand
GCCTAGCGGCGGGCTGGTGCGCTCGTAGGATTTGAGAAGCGGCGCGGGCGCCCACTTCGGTCGAACGGCCTCGCCTTCAGGCAGGCGGCGATTCACAGACTGAAAGACTTTCCAGGCAACGTCCGATAGATTCGAGATCAGTCGAGAGCTTTTGACTCCGCTGAACTTCGGCTTCTCCGACTCGCCCCTACGAAATTGGTCGCTAAACAAGAATGCTGTCTCCTACAAAGCGGGCGCTTGTGAATAATCTTAAGACGCGCCCGGAAGAATAAAAGCTTTAATTATATCGTTAGAATCCGCTCGTCTTTGCATCCAAAGACACACAAAGACTTGCAGCCTGACATGATAGTAAGGCCAGAGGCTAAAGGCAAGCCTTAAATGCAGTGAAAAGTTAATAGTAAATAGTGAATAGTGAAGACGGTTTTAACTTTTCACTATTCACTTTTCACTTTTCACTCTTTACTATTCACCGCATGAGCATTCACCCGACAGCCGTCGTCAGCCCCCGCGCCGAGATTGCATCTGATGCCGCAATCGGGCCATACGTTGTGATCGAAGACGATTGTTTTATCGGCGAGGGCTGCGAGATTGCTTCTCATGCTGTCATCAAACAGTTCACAAGGCTTGGTCGCAGGAATCGCGTTTTCGAGTACGCCATCCTCGGCGGCGAGCCACAGGACGTGAAGTTCAAGGGCGAACGAAGTCGTCTGGTCATCGGCGACGATAACCTGATCCGCGAAAATGTGACCTTGCATCGCGCCAGCGGCGAGGGCGAGGAAACGCTGATTGGCTCGCGCAACTTTCTGATGATTGGCGTTCACGTGGCGCATAACTGTGTGATTGGCGATGACAACATTTTTGCAAATGAAGTCGCGCTTGCCGGACACATCACGGTCGAAGACCACGCCTTTCTTTCAAACAACGTGGGCTGCCACCAGTTCATACACATCGGGCGTTACGCGATGGTCGGCGGAAAGTCTAAGATAGTGCAGGACGTGCTCCCCTTTTTCACGACGGACGGCAACCCTGCGCGCGTGCGCGGGCTGAACACGGTGGGCCTCAGGCGCGCAGGGTTTTCCGTTGCAGAGCGCAAGGCTTTGAAAGAGGCTTACAGAATCTTGTTTCGCAAGCAACTCGCGCTCGAAGACGCGCTCGGGGCATTGATGCAGCTTGATGATGCCAACGTTCAGCACCTCGTCAACTTCATACGCGATTCAAAGCGCGGCTTTACGCGCGCCAGAGAGAGGCAAACGCCTGAGGAAGAATCATTGACGGTCTGACATTCAAATGAGCGAAGAGAAGAGAGAAATAACTGTCGCCGAACTCGCCGCGCACGTCGGGGGGCGCGTTCGTGGCGACGAAACTGTTTTGATAAAGGGCATCGCGAGCCTTGAGAGCGCAGGCGAGGGCGAGATCGCTTTCCTTGAGGATAAAAGGTTGATGGAGAGCGCAGGCACGAGCGGCGCATCTTGCTTGATTGTGCCTGAAGCCGCGCCGGTTGAAGCTCCTTGCTTAATCGAAACGAAGCAGCCGAAGCTCGCTTTCGCTCTTGTAGCAAAACTGCTCCACCCACGGAAGCGAAGAGAGCCTGCGATTCACGAGACAGCAAAAGTGGCCGAGAGCGCAGACCTCGATTTGACCGTCTTCGTCGGCGCGCACGTCGAGATTGGCGAACGCGCTGAGATCGGCGCGGGCACAGAGATTCATGCCGGAGTCGTCATTGGCGATGATGTTCGCATCGGGCGCGACTCGGTGATTCATCCGAACGTGGTGCTGTATGACAACGTGACTTTGGGCGACCGTGTGATTCTTCATGCAGGTGTGGTCGTCGGCGCGGACGGCTTCGGCTATGTGCCCGATGAAAACAATTTTCGTCACAAGTTTCCGCAGATCGGAACAGTCGAAATCGAAGACGACGTTGAGATCGGAGCGGGCACTTGTATTGACCGCGCCGCTCTCGGGCGCACCCGCATCGGGCGCGCGACAAAGATAGACAACCTTGTGCAGATTGCGCACAACGTAGAGATAGGCGAGCGCGTGGTCATCGCTGCGCAGACGGGAATCTCGGGCAGCACGGTCATCGAAGATGACGCCATCATCGGCGGCCAGGTCGGATTTGGCGACCACGCACGCGTCCAAAAGGGCGCAGTCATTGGCTCGAAGGCCGGAGTATTGCCAGGTAAGATCGTCCGCCCGGGCGTGTGGTGGGGTATCCCTGTGCAACCTTTGGACGAATACAAACGGATCAACGCATACGTCAATCGCCTGCCGCAAATGCGCGAAGAGATCAAAGAGTTGCGCCAACAGATTCGTGAGCTGCAATCAAGAATAGAAAGGGAAGAGTGAGTCGCGTCCCTCTCTTCCTCCATAATTCTTGACATGGCTTTAAGGCAAGGCATAGAGTCAATCGTCGTCTCGGTATTGAATGTTGGAGGCTGCGCGCGAGGCTTCTTCCCGAAGCTTTATTGCTGCTTCATTAATCACGAACGTTTTTAATTGACGGGTTCCGTCACCTGACGATCATGGAAGCCAATCAATGCGCCAACTGTGGGCTGATAAATCTGGTGGGCGACACCCGTTGCCAGCGTTGCAACGATCTCTTGCCGCTGCCGGGAGAAACAATCTCCTGGAGTAAGCTCGTTCCGCCCCCGACTCACGCATGGATGAATGATTCCGTGCCTCAGACGCAGGCGGCTGCACCGCTGGTCAACTCAAAGCTTTTCCCCTGCCCGGACTGCGGGCACAAATGCTCGACCTCTGCGGTCGCTTGCCCGCAATGTGGCAGACCTTTCACAGATAAAGCCACACAGCAACAACAGCGGCCAGTTCAAACATCGCCGCCGGGCGTGCCTTCAGCTCAGCCGCAGATACACTATCACTACCCGTATCCCTATCCTTATCCACAGCCCCAGGTTTGGAGTCCGGGCGTCGCGGCGGTCTTGAGTCTCTTCATTCCAGGTGTGGGCCAGATGTACAAAGGCAGAGTCCTGGAGGGAATTCTCTGGCTCCTGTTTACGCCAATCGGTTACATCCTCTTCATCATTCCCGGCCTGATCATGCACATCATCTGCATCAGCACGGCATCGCAGGGCAATCCGTATAAGCAAGGCGGATGAAAGGCTAGACGCGGAGAGTGGGAGACGCGGCGACGCGGAAAGAAAGATAGAATCAACCTATCACCGCGTCACCGTGTCTCCGCGTCGCCGCGTCTCTCTACATCCTTACTCCAGTCTCGAAGCGCGCGAAGGATGGCGTGGGCGGCACGCGTTGATGCGCCGCCTGTCCCGAGTTTGGCTGTCGCCTCTTTGAGACGCGCGCGCAGCAGTTCGTTCTCTTGTCTTTCCAGGAGCTTCAGGAGTTCTTTCGCCAGCCGCTCGCCCGTCAGGTCGTTCTGCATCAACTCAGTCACCAGACGCTCGCCCGCGATCAGATTTATCAAGCCGAAATGCTCTGCGCTGATGAGCCGCCCGAGCGTGTGCCAGTTGATGAAAGATTCTTTATAGACGATGACGAAAGGGGTCTCTAGCAGTGAGGCTTCGAGCGTGGCTGTGCCGCTGGCCACAGCCGCCGCGTCGGCTGCGGCCAGCGCTTCGCGCGTTTCCTGCTGCGTGATCTGAAGATTCGACGCGTCGTGCGAGTTTTGTCGCGCGGTTGCTTCAATGATGCGTTCGGCTTCTTCGCGCGAGCGGTTGGGAGCGAGCGCCACGACTGCTTGCGTTTCTGGTCGCTCGCGTCTGAGACGCTGCGCCGCGTCTATCATCGGAGGTAGGATGCGTTCGAGTTCTTTGTGACGGCTGCCGGGCAGCAGCGCGATGAGAGGGCGCGCCGGATCAAGACCGTTGCGACGACAAAACTCTTCGCGCCCGTAGCGCGGCTTGACTTCGCCCGTCAGAGGATGCCCGACGAACTCCACGTTCGAGACATTGTGCCGCCAGTACCATTCAGGCTCGAAGGGAAGGATTGAGAGCAGCAGGTCAACGTTGCGGCGCAGGCTTCCGACACGATACGCGCGCCAGGCCCAGAGCTGCGGGCTGATGTAATAGATGACGCGCAAGCCCCTGCGATGAAGAGCGCGTGCCAGCCGCATGTTGAAGTCAGGCCAATCAACCAGGATGACAGCATGAGGTTGCCGCTTGATCGCTTCGCGTTTGAGAGTTTGAAACGCGCGCCAGAATTTAGGGAGCACGCGCGCCACTTCGACGATGCCCATAATCGCCAGATCGTCGGAATCCACAACGGATTCAACCCCAGCCGCGCGCATCTGCGCACCCGTCGCGCCGAAGAATTGAAACTTCGCGGCACGCGCTTCTTCGCTCAGAGCGCGCACAAGCGCGGCTGCATGAGCGTCACCCGAAGGCTCGCCCGCGACGATCATCAAACGCAAGCTCTCTGCTTCAGTAGCAACCATCGAGCTGAACAATAGCACAAGAGGCAGATGTTAGGCCGGGCTGGATTCCGGCCCGACGCCAGCAGAGGAGAGCATCAGGGTTCGCGCTTCGAGCGGGATTGATGATAGTAAGGCTTGGAGTATCAGGCAGCCCGGAGGTGAGCAAGATTACTGGCCCATCTTATGATGAGACCTAATCAGGAATGTGCTGTAGTGATTCGTTAAGCCATTCATCAGGCAAACTTTTAATCTTTGAGAATCAAGTGCTAACTCAACGCTTCAGCTCATCCTCGGGCTGCCGGTGTCTCTGGACAAAGACGAGATGCGTTACCGTGTCCCAGGCATTGTGAATTCCGATGAAGAGGAGCAGCAGAGCCGCAGCGCCAACGATGAATAGGGCTGTACGCGCAAAGGAGCGAGCCGCAAATGCCGATCCGGCCAGCATGGCGTATGCCGCACAGGGAATCAGCACATGAAAGAGCCAGTCCTCGAAGACAGGCCGGTAGACGGTTTGTCGTCGCATGCGCCGAGCAACGACGAGGGTGTAGATAACACCGCCGAGGCCAACCAAGCCCCAGAGAACTGCAATCGTGCCGATCCCATCCCACGGAGCACTGACAACGGCTGACAGCAACAGCACGACTGCGAAATGCACTACGCTCGGAGTCGAAAAGGCGTCGCTCGCTTGCGCTTCACCGCGTTCGACCGGCCTGCCGGAGATGAGCGTTATGACGACGAACTGCAACCCAATCAACGCGCCAGCGCTTGAGCCGACGATAACATAGAAGTTTTCCCATCCATCCAGTAATGACATGTTGCCGATTAACCTGTCCGTCTATTCAGCCCTTAATAAAGATTTCATTAATCTTTGAACCTTAAGAATGTATCAAAAGAGAAAGTATAGTCTACTTACCCTTCGGAATGTCAGAGGTTAGTAATGATTTTCACTGGCAGCTAGTATTCGGTATCTAACATCTGCTTTTCTTTGCCCGACGCGCATGTTAGCATCTGGCGCGTTCTTCAAGCAGTGCGGTGCAAAAGCTCCTTACGAATCACAATTGTAAATGCGCCGGAGAGGTTGATGGCAGCCGGAGGTCTTCGGATTAATTCTTGGACTACAGTCTTCTCGTGAAAAATTCTTGCGCACGACTCGCCTCTCTGTGTGCTTTGTTGTTGCTTGCAGCAATCTCGCCTGTGCTCGCGCAGGAGACGAACCCTGTTGACCGGCAGGTGACGAATCCCATGACGGACACGCCGAACGTCAACCCGCTCACGCAGGACCAGCCCATTATTCCCAAGCCGAGGGGAAATCAAGCAGTCCCGTCGCAGAATCTGGATGAGCTGGTAGTCAATGCCAACAAGCAGACCGTCTCGGGTCCGAAACAGGCGCTCGTCTTCGTTTATGAGGGAAACGTTGACGCGCGCATCGGGACCTATCGCTTGCAGGCCGACAAGGTGACTGTTTACGAGGCGACCAACAAGGTTGTCGCCGAAGGCAACGTCGTCTTCGATCAGGGCGATCTGCAACGCATCACAGGCTCGCGCGCCGAGTGGAACTACAAGACGAAGACGGGTTTCTTCGTTAACTCGACAGGCTACACGAATCAGACGCAGGACGGGACGGTCATGTACTTCACAGCCGACTCGGTCGAGCGCGTCAGCCTAGACACCATCGTCGTCGTCAACGCCGAGATCACCGCCTGCGAAGACAATGTGCCGAAGTGGAGTTTCAGAACGCGGCGCGCTGAGATTAAGACGGGCGACCGCGTGCGCATCAAGACGCCGACCTTTCGCATCAAGGGTGTTCCCGTTCTCTTCATGCCTTATGCCTCTGTCTCGCTCAAGCGGCGCGACCGCGCATCGGGTTTCCTGACGCCGACTTTCAGCGGCTCGGGCAGCAAAGGCTTTCGTCTTTCAAACGCTTACTATCAAACACTTGGACGTTCGGCTGATGCGACACTGCGCAGCGACATCTACACTGGACGCGGGCTTGGCTTCGGCCTTGATGTTCGCACGCGCGCCAATTCGCGCTCCTTTCTGAACTTCGGTTTTTATGCCGTTAAGGATCGCATCTTCGGTCCGAAGGCGGACGCACAGCACCCGGACCAGGGAGGCTCCAGTCTTTACGTCACGGGCGTTCACTATTTCCCGAACGGTTGGCTGGCCGCAGCCGATGTCAACATCACATCGAACCTGACGTTTCGACAGGTCTTCTCGGACAACATCCAGTTGACCATCTCGCCCGACGAGCGTTCGCAAGTCTTCGTCAACAAAAATTTCGGCGACTACAGCTTCAACTTTCTGGCGCGCTCGCAGGTCACTTCGATTCCGAACGTGAGAATCAGGACACGCGAGCTGCCGAGCATCACGCTCGACAAACGTCCTTCGGCACTGCGCTACTTCGAGAAAGTTCCTGTCTATTTCTCATTCGAGGGCGGGCTTGAGGGCGTGAGTCGCAAGGAGACTGTTGAAGACCTGGGGCTGTTTCGCAGCCAGGTGAACGGAGAACCCATCGCGTCGCCCTCAATCGTGCAGCGATTGGACCTTCACCCGCGCTTCGCTGTGCCTTTCAATTTCGATGGCTGGTCTGTGACGGCGACGGCTGGATTGCGCGCGACCTACTATTCAAACTCGATTGACCCGGCGACGCGCCTGGTCCTCAGCCGCGATGTGGTGCGCGGTTACGGCGAGTTTGAGCTGGACGTGCGCCCGCCTGCGCTGGCGCGCAACTTCTATCACAAGGACAACTCATTCTTCTTCCGTCATGTCATCGAACCCTACTTCATCTATCGCAAAATTACAGGCAACAGCAGTTTCGAGCGCATCATCCGCTTTGACTCGCAGGACGCCGTCGCCGACACAAACGAGATAGAGTTTGGCTTGACCAATCGCTTCTTCACGCGCCGCTCGACCGAGAACGTGAACCCAAAGGCGCAGAAGGAAACATCGAATCGCCAGCGCATTCCCCTGTCGAGCCAGCCTTACGAAGCTTTGACGATTACTGTTCGCGGCAAATATTTCTTCGACCCATATTTCGGGGGCGCGCTCATTCCAGGCCAGCGCAACCAGTTCTATCCCATCAACACATTCTCGGGTTTTACCTACGGCGGCGTGCCGCGACGCTTCTCGCCTCTGAACATAGAGGCGCGCTATCGCCCGAGCAAGACTCTCTTTGCGGATGTGCGCTCGGATTTCGATGTCCAGACCAAAGGCTTGCGCGACATGTCTGTGACCTTCGGGATGACGCGACCGCTCTTCCAAGCTTTCCAGACCTTCTATTACACGCGCGCCATAGACCTCGTGCCGTCGCTCGCTCAATTTGCGGATGCGCGGGGTAAAGAGCCGGGCACCGTACGCGGCTCGCAGTGGAGTCCATCGGTCTTCCTCGGCAATCGTGAGAAGGGATTGTTCGGCGGCCTCTCCTTCTTCTTCGACTTTCAGCACCAGCCGCAGCAGCAGAAATCCTCGCTGGTCAGTAGTGTCGCCACCATCGGCTACAGCTTTGACTGCTGCGCCGTGACCATCCAGACCTACACCTTCGACGTTGGATTGAGAAAAGAGAACCGCTTTGTCTTCAGCTTTCGCTTGAACGGGATAGGGACTTTCGGAACTGAGCAGGTAGGCCAAGCCTTCCGCTAAAGGCTTGCACTGACCAAAGGTGGAAAGTGTATAATGCTTAGGCCGTTTGGACAGAAGCCAATGGGTGGCTTCAGGTTATGACCGGTAAAATGGCGTGGAGCTTAACGAGTTCTTCATTACTACGATAACTAAAGCCTTGCTCCCGTAGAAGTCTCTTTTCTCATGCATCCTCTGACCGTTTTATAACATCAGATGTGCGTCTATTTTTGACCCTGCATGGGTCACGTCAAGCCCCCGATAGGCTCTTTCAGCAATTAGATTTCGGCATGTCCGGTAACCTAAATTACAGGCGTGCGCGTATTTTTCAACAAAATTTCAGGAGTTTCAGTATGCTGCAGGTTCCTCCCTATTTCAGCCCCCAACGCCGTACACCTTCTCACAGCTTATCTAAGCTTTTTCGCCATGCCACAGCGATGGGGCTGGCGGCCTTGCTCTTTTTAGCGCCGCTTAGTTTCAGAGTCTCTGCGCAGCAGCAATCAGGACAGCCCGCTGACTCGCAACATAGTTTTGAAATTAAAGCCGACAAGCTCTTGAAAATCGCTTATAGCGAGGCGGTAAAGGAGGCTCAGGAAAGGATTTCACAGCAGCCCGGACAAAGACCGCTAATCCGAACACAGATAGACGACCTCGCTAACATAGTAGCGCTCCGTCGAAAACCGGATGGGACGATAAGCATCGGCGTCATAGTGGAATTGACAGGCAATAATGCTGATGAGCTAAAGGCGGCTGGATTCTCTGTCGGGTCAAGCGTCGGCAACATTGCAACTATCGAGACTGATATTAATAGAGTGCCGGAGCTTGCTGCCCTCGCTTCTGTGCAAAAACTTTACGGCGTGACCTTTCGCCAGCCGCTCAATGACCGCGCGCGCCAGTCCGTGGGTATTGATAATAGTGCCGGTCAGCGTGTGGTCTCGCAGACAGGGCGAGGCGTTGTCGTCGGCATCATTGATTCCGGCGTTGATTTTCGCCATCCTGATTTTACAGTTCCCAATAGCAATGGCCAGCGGACGCGCATTAAAGCGATGCTGGACATGACGGTTTACACTTCGACGACGGCTGATTGGAACTATCAACTTCCAGGCGGTTCGGGCACAATCGGACACCTTTATACGGAGAGTGACATCAACGCGGCATTGCAGCAATCTTCTAAACCGTCTCAAAGTTCCGACATTGTGAAGGAGCGTGATTCGAACGGTCACGGGACGCACGTCGCCGGAACTGCTGCCGGTAATGGTCTCGGCTCGCCAACACCCGGCGTCTATGCTGGCATGGCTCCGGAAGCCGACCTCGTCATCGTCAAAGCAAGCCGCCAAAACGATGGCAATGCTTCTTTTCGCGGCGATGACGACCTCAACGCGCTCAATTTTATCAAGCAGAAAGCTGCGGAGCTTGGTGAGCCTTTCGTCATCAATATGAGCCTGGGCGGTCAGGCCGGGCCGCATGATGGCACAGACCCTGAAGAAGTCGCTATTGATAATCTTGTTAACGGTGGCGCGGGTCGTGCCGTTTGTGTCGCTGCTGGCAATGAAGGAAGCGATAGCATTCATGCCAGCACTACAGTGCCAGCCAATGGCTCTGTTACGCTTCACTTCAACGCTAATAGTAATCCGGGATTTATTGACCTCTACAGCAGCCCGCGCGGGACAAGCAGTTCCGGCAGATACACCGTCACGCTTACAGAGCCGGACGGCACAACGCTTGGCCCTCTTGCTTTCAATGCGAATGGTTTCGCACAGGCGAACGGTCAACTCTCGGACTCTTCGGTTCAACTCTGGGATGCGCTTGATATCAAAGGAACTCCTAACGACACATCGGATGACCAAGCGGACGTCTTTATGCTTTTCAAGTCAGCCGCGAAGAAAGGCACATGGGCAATTACGCTCACAAACGGGAGCGGTCAATCGGCCTCGACGTTTGACGCCTGGGCGGACGGCGATGATGTGAGCTTTGCCGATTTTGTTGATAACAATTCGCACCTCGTCGGTTCGCCCGGCACTTCGCGCGGCGCAATCACTGTCGGCGCATTTGTCACTCGCTCGGCCACGCAGACGATAGACGATTATGCCTATTTCACCAGCCCCGGCCCGACCGCCGATGGACGGCAGAAGCCAGACATTAGCGCCCCAGGATATTATCTATATTCATCTAAATCGTCCGATATAAATGCCACCAATGGGATTACAAGTTTCTCCTATGGTACTGGCTCTAATGCTTTGGTATCGGGCGTGGATGCTAACAGGTATGGAGGCTTGGCCGGAACGAGTATGTCCACGCCTGTTACTACAGGCTCTGTTGCCCTCCTCTTGCAAGCCAATGCCAGCTTAACCAACAGTCAGATTAAAAGCGCTATTACATCCACGGCAGCCCATGACACATTCGACCCCGCAGGATGGAACAGCAGATTCGGGTTCGGCAAGCTGAATATCGCAGCGGCGCTTCAAAGCATTGGCGCAGGCTCCGCGCCACCGACTGTACAGTTTAGTCAAGCGAGCTATTCAGTGTTAGAAACCGCAGGCAATGTGGCAGTGACAGTCAATCGGACGGACAGCACGGCAGCCGCAAGCGTTGACTATGCGACCTCAGATACTGCCGGACTCTCAGCTTGCAGTCAGGCCAACACAGGCATCGCCTCATCACGTTGCGATTATGCCAGCACGGTCGGCACGCTGACGTTTGCTGCCGGAGAAAGTAGCAAGACCATCTTCATCCCAATCGTGGATGACGGCTACGTTGAAGGACCAGAGGCTTTCACCATTAAATTAAGTAACGCCAGTGGAGTTGATCTCGGAACTAATTCTACTGCGACGATCACGATCACGGATAATGACACGACGACATCAAACCCCATCGTCGGGGCCTCGTTCTTCGTGCGCCAGCAATACATAGACTTTCTGGGACGAGAGCCTGATCCGGCGGGATTGGCAGGCTGGCTGGATGTCTTGAATAACTGCGGAACGAAGTATCCAGTACCTTGCGACCGCATCGAAGTGAGTGCCGGATTCTTCCGTTCTCCGGAGTTTCAAGACAGAGGATCATTCGTCTTCCGCTTCTATGCGGCCAGTTTAGGAAGAAATCCCTTCTATGCCGAGTTCATGCCTGATCTGGCGAAAGTCAGTGGATTCTTAAGCGATGCTCAGCTAGAGGCTAATAAAGTGGCCTTTGTGCAGGAGTTCATGTCACGCACAGAGTTCCAGAACAAATATGGAGCACTCTCGGATGCTGCCTTCAAGAATGCTTTAGTGCAGACGGCAGGAGTTGACCCGGGGATTGCTTTCCCCAGTGGGACAACAACCAGAGCAGAGTTTCTGAGACAATTTATTGATAGTCCTGCTGTCTACAACAAGTTCTACAACCAGAGTTTTGTGGTGATGCAGTATTTCGGGTATCTCAGGCGTGACCCGGATGCTTCCTATACCACATGGATTCAGACGATGAACGCTAATAGCGCAGATTATCGCACGATGATCAATGGCTTTATCAACTCTAATGAGTATGTCCTCAGATTCGGGCCTTGATGAACGTTGTTTCAAAGGTCAGTTGCCAAATCTGGGCGGGAACGAGAATGAGTTTCCGCCCAGATTTTTTATAACTACAGGCAAGATAATTCGAGTGAATCCGTTTGATACGTTCAGAGTCGTTATAGTTCACACGCCGCTGCTTCGCTCAATTTGAAACCGGATTCGCCGGATTCGTAAAACTCAGGCAATGAAATAGTAACGGGCAAGTTGCGGAAATACGCGGTGAGCGGTGGCTGTGGCCTGCCTGTTGCTACTATCTGTTCGCACATTATTTTTGACGAAGCCTTTTAGCGGTCTTGAACATGCGACGGATAGTTACCAGCTTAATCTTGATAGTTTTCAGCTTGAGCTGGACTGTGCCTACGGCGCGTGCCTACACGCTGCAATACGCGGACAAATCATCTGCCTTGCGCATTAAATGGCCGTCGAGCACGATCAAGATTGCGCTCTCGAAATCTCTCAATGCGCCGCCATCGAATATCAAAGAGGGCAGCGATGTGCAGGGCGCAGTCCGTCGCGCTCTCGCCCGTTGGTCACGCGCGTCCAACATCACCTTCATCGAGACTTCGTCCGACACTGTTTCAATCAGTCCGAGCGGAAACGGCGACGGCATCAGTCTCATCACTGTCGCAGACACGCCTGAGAATCGCGCGGCATTCGACAATGCAGACCGGACGGGGCGCACGCGCGTCTTCTATGACACAGCGATGGGAGCGATCACGGAAGCTGATGTGGTTGTCAATCCTGCGGCGCGATTTTCGACGGACGGGACTCTGGGGACTTACGACCTTGAAACCACATTCACGCATGAGATAGGTCATGTGCTGGGGCTTGACCATTCCAGCGAGGCTGGCTCCGTCATGCAGCCGCATCAGGGAATCAATGGGCTTTACGAACAGGCAGCCGTGAGCGCCCGCACGCTCTCGGATGATGACCGCGCTGGCGTGCGCGCTCTCTACGGTTCGCCCGAAGGCTTCGGCGCGATTACAGGCAAAGTGGGCGACATAACTGGTAGCCCTGCCGCAAGCACGCACGTCTGGGCTGAAGAGGTACAGACGGGCAAAGTCGTGGCGGGCAATTCAACTCTGCCTGATGGCTCGTACAGCTTGGAAGGTCTGCCGCCGGGCGAGTATCGTCTCGTCGCAGAATCCGAAAACGATCATGCGGATGTTAAAGGCATGGCCTCCGGCCTCGTGCCCGGCACGAGGCTCGATGATTCTGCTACGGCTTCGCACGTCGCAGAGATACAGACGGAGATTAGAGTCACGGCTGGCGCAAACGTCCATCAGGACATCCCGCTCGACAAAAAGGGCTTGACCCTCAAGCCTCAGCTCTTCGGCACGAACGGCCATCTTTCAACCATCGCCGTGCCGCTCGCTCAGGGCAAGCGTTACACGATCTTTGTCGGCGGCGAGGGTTTGGACGAATTGCATGGCGACGGCATCACCGTCACATCGCCTTTCATCAAGGTTGACCCGTCGAGCCTGACCTTGCAGGCTGGCGTCAACTACAACCATCCCATCATCAGCTTCGACATAGAGGTTAGCCCCGCAGCCCCTTTAGGCGACTACAGCATTCGCCTGCAATCAAGAACGGGCGAGGTGGCCTACATCTCCGGCGGATTGACCGTTGATGCAGCCAACGGCGTGGCGGACGCGGACGCCGAGGTGGATAACGACGAGGCGATTCTGTGCGCGCTCGGCATCAACGATAATCTTCTGGACATCTTTTCGGCCAGCTATAATCTCTAAAATTCGTCGGTTGATGCCTTGCGCTTCCTGTGTCTTGCGCTTAAAATGAGCATCTTTAGCCGCTCGGGTGGTGCTGGAGTTCTTCACCTGCGCTTGTCTTTCTTGCTCAAGCTCCCCAGAGTGAGCAATTTTTCTTTCATTGTACGTGTCTTAATTCGGAGGCTTTTTACGTGAAGCAAGCTTTTCGTTTGTCATGCGCCGTCGCCTTGTTCTTTCTCCTACAACTCGGCGCGAGCATTCCCACACAAGCCCAGACGACCCCTGACCCCTTCGTCACACAGATAACTACGTCGGGCAAAGAGTCGTTCGCGGGCGATATGAGCGGCGATGGGCGTTTCGTTGTCATTGAATCAACCGGCGACATTGCGACCGAGAAGAGCACGGCGCGCAACAACGCTGACGGCAATCGTGAAATCTTTCTCTTCGACTATGCACAGCGCCGCATCTATCAGATTACGAACACGACAAGCGCGCGCGTTGACACCTCGAAGCCTGCGATAAGCACAACCGCGCCGACCGATTTCAGCAACATCAAAGTCGAAGTCAGCAACAACAAGCCGGTCATCAGCAACAATGGTCGTTGGCTAGCTTTTAGCTCGAACGCAGACTTAACGACAGCCTCGCAAGGGACGTTCGATGGCGACGCCAATGCTGCATCGCTGGCGGCTGACGGCAACCAGGAGATTTACATCTACTTTATTCCGGCTGTGCCTGCCGTAGATTTATCAAACGGCGCTGACCCTGCGCCTGTGGATTTGACTACGGGCGAGTTCACTCGATTGACGAACACACCAGCGAGTCGTCTGCCCGTCGCGGGAACGGCGACAAGCTCGCCTTTCGTCGCCTTCGACAATCGTGACCCTGCGATCAGCGACAACCAGGCCATCACCGCTTTTGTCTCGACGCGCGATCTGGTGACGGGCGGCAACACGGACGGCAACCCTGAAATCTTCATCTTCAAACGAAACACCGCTTCGCCTCTGACCGGCGTGATGACGCAGATGACGAATACGCCATCGCTCGCCACATCATCGGGGGGCGCATCTGTCCCCATCTTCAACGGTCCTCCATCGCTTTCGGGCAGCGGCTCTGTCATCGCCTTCGGCTCGAACGCCAATCTTGCAGGTGGTGGCTCGAACAATGCAGACCTCAACGGCGAGGTTTACTTGGGCAGCATTGATACGACGACGGGAGCAGCAACCGTTACACGCCAAGTCACGCGCACGACCCGGTCACCTACGGGCGTTGTTGGCGAGAACATCTTCTCGCCCGGTCGCCGCATCAGCCGCGACGGAAATTTCATCGCATTCGAATCTACCGCAGACCTTTCGGGCGATAACTCTATTAAAGATACGACGACCGCCTTCGTCTATAACGTCTCGGCGAACAGTTTCACGCAGATTGGTCCGCGCGCCACTATTTCGTCTGCGCTCCGCTTCCCGACTTTTACGGACTACAGCGGCACAACACCTTCAACCGTTGTCTTCGCATCGGGCTTGAACTTCAAATCGGACGGCACAATTCCTTCGACCGCCTCCGACGGATTAAATCCGAGCGGCGTGACGCAGATTTTCGCAGCACCCTTGAGCGGCACG
>Ga0182001_10000163_pt1 | contig 15018 bp, 12 predicted proteins | sample BulsoiFelSFmetaG_FD_120485 | JGI IMG/M metagenome (GOLD analysis project Ga0182001, IMG submission 120485) | Bulk soil microbial communities from Mexico - San Felipe (SF) metaG | ecosystem: Environmental > Terrestrial > Soil > Agricultural land | place: Mexico: San Luis Potosi | collected... | reverse complement strand
GTTGGGGCATGCTTGAGAGGATTGACGCGGCTGGCGTTTTCCTGCGAGGCATTGACTTGAACGCATTCGATGATTGGACGAGGGCTGTGGCGCATGACGAGCCGTTCATGGGTTTGTCAGACCTCTTCTTTCCGATGTGGCGGGTCGAGCGCGTCTCCAGAGACGAGAGCGCAGGCGGCGTGCCATCGCTCGCAGAGCAGTTAGAACAGCGCACGGGTCGCAGCCTGGAGGATGTCTTCCAAACGTGACGGACGCTTGCGAGATGCGCCCTGAGCATGCTATACCCCGAAGCGCGCTCTTCTGAACCTCACCTGTTTTGGGGTTTATGAAACAGGAAGCGCGGCTCGGAAAGTGAGATGACAACTCATCGGTCGTTGGAACAAATCCACCCTCAACTCCGGTGAAAAAAAAATCGTTGCATACGTGAAACGCTGTTCCATTCTCGCGTTGTCTGTGCTATACTGCCTTCCGGTTTGCTGAAAGGGCAAGGGTAGTAATTAAGTTATCCGACAACCCACGATCTTCTTGAGAAAAGGAACGGTAGAAAGAGATGTTTGTGATGGCAGAAGATAGATTCGGCGCGGATCGCGGGAAAGCGGTCGAAGCAGCGCTACTCAATATTGAAAAGAAATTTGGCAAGGGTTCGATCATGCGTCTCGGCGAACGTGAAGTCGCCGACGTGTCTTCGATCTCGACGACTTCATTAAGTTTGGACGCGGCCATTGGCATCGGCGGCGTGCCGCGCGGACGGATTATAGAGATTTACGGACCCGAAAGCTCTGGCAAGACCACGCTCGCCCTGCACATCGTCTCGCAAGCGCAGAAGGTCGGAGGCGTCGCCGCATACATTGATGCTGAGCATGCGATGGATGCGGAGTACGCCGGAAAGCTCGGCGTCAAAATTGATGACCTGCTGATTTCGCAGCCCGATTCGGGCGAGCAGGCTCTGGAGATTGCTGAAGCCTTAGTGCGCTCGAACGGCGTTGACGTGATCGTCATTGACTCTGTGGCGGCGCTTGTGCCGCGCGCTGAGTTGGATGGCGAGATGGGCGATTCGCTTCCCGGCTTGCAGGCTCGCTTGATGTCGCAGGCATTGCGCAAACTCGCCGCAATCGTCGCGCAGTCGAACACCTGCTTTATCTTCATCAACCAGATACGCGAGAAGATTGGCGTCATGTTCGGTAGCCCTGAGACGACGACCGGCGGACGCGCTCTGAAATTTTATGCCTCTTTGCGGCTTGATATTCGTCGCATTGGCTCAATCAAAGACGGCGACCGCGTGGTCGGCAATCGCACGCGAGTTAAGGTCGTCAAGAACAAGGTCGCGCCGCCTTTCCGCGAGTGCGAGTTTGACATCATGTATGGCGAAGGCATCTCGCGCGAGGGTGACGTGGTTGACTTGGGCGTTGCCAACAAGGTCGTCGAGAAGAGCGGAGCGTGGTTCTCTTACAAGGGCGAGCGTCTCGGCCAGGGACGCGAGAACGCCAAGCAGACTTTGCGGGATAACCCTGAGATGTTAGAGCGCGTCGAGAATGATGTGAAGGTCGCGCTTGGCCTCCCCATTCACGGCGCGGACGCGGCGGCAGAGGGCACGGAGACTCCCGAAGCCGCTGAAAAAGCCACGCGCAAAGCTGCGAAGTAGGTCTGCGATAAAAGAGTAAACGATTCGTTGATCGTTTGTTCGTGAATCGTGAATCGTAAATCGTGATGAGAGAAAGACGCATTCTTTCTTGTCACGATTTACGATTCACGATTCACGTTTTTGTTTTACCTTTTACCTTTTTCCTTTTATTCTCTTCCGCGCGAGATGGAAAAGACTACTCTGATAAAAAACGGCACGCTGCTCACGATGGATGGAAATGATTCTGTCGTGATGGGCGACCTGCTCATTCGCGGCAATCTCATTGAGAGCCTGGGCGATGCGGTTGATCGTGCCGATGAAGTGATAGATGCAAGCGGCTGTGCAGTGCTGCCTGGATTCGTGCAGACGCACGTGCATCTCTGCCAGACCTTATTTCGCGGCGCGGCTGATGATCTGGCGTTGATTGATTGGTTGAAGAAGCGCGTCTGGCCTATGGAGGCCGCACATACTGCCAAATCGGCCAGAGCTTCTGCGTACCTTGCGGTCGCCGAGATGATAAAGGGCGGGACGACCTGTGCGCTGACGATGGAGACGGTCAACCACACCGTCGAGGCTTTTCGCGTTGTCGAAGAGACAGGCTTTCGCGCGACCATCGGCAAGTGCATGATGGACAAAGGCGACGACGTGCCTCATGCTCTGCAAGAAGAGACCGCAAACTCAATCCGTGAATCGCTCGCGCTTCTTGAAGAATGGCATGGTCGCGCAGAGGGGCGCATACGCTACTGCTTCGCTCCGCGCTTCGCCGTCAGTTGCACGCGCGAATTGCTCTCGGAGGTTGCGCGCCTGGCGCGCGAGCGCGGCGTGATGATTCACACACATGCTTCCGAAAATCGCACGGAGATAGAGATGGTCGAGCGCGAGACGGGAGAGCGCAACGTCGTTTATCTAAATTCCGTCGGCATCACGGGCAGGCATGTCGCGCTCGCACACTGCATTCATCTTGATGAGACTGAATTGGAAATCTTGGCCTCGACCGCTACGAACGTCGCGCACTGTCCCTCATCGAATCTCAAGCTCGGCTCAGGCATTGCGCCCATCAAAGAGATGTTGGAGCGCGGCATCTCTGTCTCGATTGGCGCAGACGGCTCGCCTTGCAACAATCGTCTGGACATGTTTACGGAGATGCGCACAGCAGCTCTGCTTCAGAAAGTTCAACATGGCGCGGATGTCTTGCCAGCGCGCCGCGTGCTTCGCATGGCGACGATTGACGGCGCACGCGCGCTCGGACTTGAAAAAGAGATTGGCAGTCTTGAAGTAGGCAAGCGCGCGGATGTCATCGTCGTTAATCTGGACCGTCTGCATTCCAGCCCGCGTCCAACAGACCTTGTCTCAGCACTCGTCTATTCGGCGCAGGCCAGCGATGTCCGTGATGTCTTCATCAACGGTCAGAAGGTCATGCGCGAGCGCGAGCTTGTGACGATGAATGAGCGAGAAGTGATTGATGAAGCTAATCGTGAGGCCAGTCTTTTACGAAAACGCGCAGGCGTTTAAGTTCGGCGACAGTAATCCCATGTCAAGGTTCTTACGAATTTGAGCGGAGATGAGCGTTGGAATAATGGACTTGAGCGGGAATAGCGCGACCCTAAAGCTTCAAGATTACTCAGTAATTATCGAGAAAACTTGTAAACATGGCTGTGCCAGCTCGAAGGGAGCGCTTACGGGGGGCGCAGGCGGCTTCCGAGCTGGCACGGGCGGGCACTATCGAAGTTCGGGCTTCAGATGGCTTGTCTTGCGACTGGCTGACGTTTGGGCATCAGCCCCATCATCAACGCGCCGCATTATACACCCATTGACAAAACTGTCAACGATTTTTTGTGACTAATTCAACAAAGATATGTGAAGCGCCCTTTTTGCCGATGAAGCTTTGGAAGAACACGAAAGACATTTAAGGAGATTAAAGATGCCAAGACGAAAGATTACCGCGTTCATTATCGCGCTCGTCGTTTTCACGCTGCTGGTTGCCGGGTGCAATAAGTCTGCTGGCTTGTCGCCGACCGCGACAGCCAAAGCCTTTTACGATGCTGCGAAAGCAAAAGATGTCAATGGAATGAAGAATGCTTTGTCGAAGAAATCACTGGATATGATGGAAGCATTCGCCAAGATGGGCGGCAAGACGCTCGATGAATCTCTCAAGGAACCTAACACGAAGCAGCCCCCGACCTTTGAAGCACGCAACGAGAAGATCACGGGCGACACGGCGACGCTTGAACTCAAAGATGAGCAGGGCAAATGGCAAACGATGCCCTTTGTCAAAGAGGACGGCCAGTGGAAGATCGCGCTTGACCAACTCTTAGAAAAGGCTTTCCAAGATGCTGGTCCAGGCTCTAGTCCAGAGATTCAGTCGCCAGGCCCAGAGACCCAGACGCCAACTCAGGAAAAGAGTGAAGGCGAACAGTCGAAGCCGGAAGGCGAACACTCCACGCCATAGTGACGCGCCATCTCAAGCTTGAGGTGAACCGGCAATTCAATGCAGGATAAGTCTGTCCGCATGAGCGGGTAACGTTGCGACAGATCACGAGCTTTCCAAATCACCGACAACCTCAGCCGTGCTCCGAAAGGGCTGTGAGCGGGTGATTTGTTGGGTTTCAGCAGAGGCTCGATAACGATCAAAAATTGCGCCTCTCGTTGTGACTATTTCGACAAAAAATTAAGAAGGTCGTCCAGAGTTGACACGTCGCTCGTGGCATCCTTATACTGCGCTCTTTCCGCAATCAATCGGAAATCCAGGCCAGGTAGCTCAGTTGGTAGAGCGCGGCCCTGAAAAGGCCGGCGTCGGCGGTTCGATTCCGTCCCTGGCCACCACAAAATTAGTCCAAAGTCTAAAGTCCAATGTCCAAAGCCAGAATCAAGTTTCTACTTTGGACATTGGACTTAGACTTTGGACTTCTAGCGGTGCCAGTAGTTCTTAATCTTCTGTGCGAGCAGCGGGAAGGGAACGTATTCGGCCTGGCGACCGGAGCGGCGCAGTTCTTCGACCATGCGCATGGCTCCATCAGCATTGCGCGTATGTACCATGATGGTCGAGGCGCGTTGCAACTCGGGGCGTGAAGCGAGCCAGACGGCTATCGCGTATCCGGTATTCTCGTCATCGGTCTCTTCTGCATGATAGTGTTCGGGCAGCAGGTCGTGATCCAGAAAGATTGCGTCGTAAAGATTCACGCTCAAGTATTCGCGCGCTCTCTCCACATCATATGCGATGTCTAGATGATCTCCCTCAAAACGTTTCGAGAACCAGACGTGACGGCGCGTGTCGTCGTCCAGCAGAAAAACGCGAATCGGACTGCGCTCAGCTTTCAGGTTGTTGAGGCCGAGCTTATTTAGCACTCCTCTTAAAATGCCCATTAGTTTATCTATCAGACCTTCCTAATCCAATGACTATCACGGTCTGCTTTGATTACAAATTAAATCTAAACGGATGCCTCAATATACCAAAGTGAATCGTAAATCGTGAATCGTAAATCGTGATGAGAGAAGAACACGCTCTTGCTCATCACGATTTACGATTCACGATTTACGAGCTTTTGTGCTAAAAATCTCGCTTGATTCTCATTCACTTATGAAACAGGTTCTACAGAATAATAAGACCGGGCGCATGACCGTAACGGATGTGCCGACGCCCGCCGTTCAAAGAGGGCGTGTGCTGGTGCGTGCCGCAGCCTCTTTAATCAGCGCGGGCACGGAGCGGATGGCCGTTGACGAAGGCAAGAAGAGTCTGCTTGAAAGAGCCAGAGAGCGCCCCGAGCTTGTCAAACAGGTCCTGGAGCGGGCGAAGAACGAAGGCATCATCAAGACCTTCAACGCTGTGCGCTCGAAACTCGGGTCTTCGACCGCGCTCGGCTATAGCGCGGCTGGGATAGTTTTGGAGGTCGGGGAAGATGTCACGGAGTTTCGCGCAGGTGATCGTGTGGCATGTGCAGGCGCAGGCTACGCGAGCCATGCAGAAGTCCTCTCCGTTCCGAAAAACCTGTGCGTGCGCCTCCCCGCAGAGGTGACGTTTGATGCGGGCGCATTCGGCACGCTCGGCGCAATTGCTTTGCAGGGCGTGCGATTGGCGGAACCAACGCTCGGCGAATCGGTCGTCGTCATCGGTCTCGGCCTCCTGGGACAAATCACAGTGCAGCTTTTGAAGGCGAACGGCTGTCGCGTCTTCGGTCTTGACTTAGACCCTGCGAAAGTTGCGCTCGCGCTCCGCTTGGGCGCGGACGAGGCAGTTGTGAGCGACACAGATGTAAAGCGCGCTATCGTGGATTGGTCGCGCGGGCGCGGCGCGGATGCCGTCTTGATTACCGCCGCCACGCAATCGAATCAGCCAGTCGAATTGGCTGGCGAGATTTCGCGCCTTAAAGGTCGTGTGGTCGCCGTCGGCATGGTCGGCTTGAATGTCCCGCGCGCGCTCTATTTCAAGCGCGAATTGTCGCTGATGGTCTCTATGTCTTATGGGCCAGGTCGCTATGATGCAGAGTATGAGGAGCGCGGGCACGATTACCCGTTCGCTTACGTTCGCTGGACCGAGAATCGAAACATCGAAGCCTTTCTCGATCTCGTCGGGACGGGGCGCGTTAACGTCGAAAGCCTGATTACGCATCGTTTCCCGATTGAAGAGGGTGAGCGCGCCTATCAACTCATCGGCGGCGAAACGAAAGAGCCTTACCTCGGCATCGTTCTGCAATACGACACGGAGCGCGTGCTTGAGCAACGGATTGAAGTTAAGACGAGCGCGAGGCCATCTGCTCATAAAGCTCAAGCTGTCCGCGTCGGCATGATTGGTGCGGGCGGCTATGCACAAGGGATGCTCTTGCCGCATTACAAAGAGATGGGTGTAGAGTTTCGCGCGATTACAACAGCGACAGGCGTGACGGCGCGCGACATTGCGGAAAAGTATGGCTTCAACTATTGCGCTTCGAGCGCGGACGAGATTCTTGATGACGGGGAAGTGAATCTCATCGTCATCGCCACGCGACATGACCTTCACGCGGAGCTGACGCGGCGCGCGCTCCTGAAAGACAAGCATGTCTTCGTTGAAAAACCGCTTGCGCTCAACGAAGATGAGTTGGCGGGTGTGCTGGAAGCTGCAGCGAATGCGAGTGGACGTTTGATGGTCGGATTCAATCGCAGGTTCTCGCCGCTGGCGCGCTCGGCCAAAGAATTTTTCAAAGGCCGTCAAGCTCCGCTCTCGATCAGCTATCGCGTCAACGCCGGGCGCATTCCGAAATCACACTGGTCGCAAGACCCGCGCGAAGGCGGCGGGCGCATCATCGGCGAGGCTTGCCATTTCATTGACCTGATGCAATTCCTCGCGGATTCGGTAACGACTCGCGTCTATGCCGAATCAATCACGAGCCGCAACGAGGAAGTGGTTGATGAAGACAACGTTTTCATCACACTCAAATTCGCTGACGGCTCGAACGGCTCAATCGCTTACCTCAGTGAAGGCGAGAAGACTTTGCCGAAAGAGCGCGTGGAGATTTTCTGCGAAGGCAAAAGTTTCGTCCTTGAAGATTATCGTTCTGCGACAAGCTACAGCAACGGGCGCGCTGAGGTCATCAAGCTCAAACAGCAGGACAAAGGACAGTCGGAAGAGACGCGCGTTGTCTGCGCGGTCGTCCTCGAAGGGCAGGTTGCGCCCATCGCTCTCGAAGATTTAGCGGCGACCACACGCGCCACTTTTCGCATACGGGAATCCTTGCGAACAGCGCAGGCGCTGAGCGTTTAGAATTTTCCACATGTGGAAATAAAATTATCTCGCCTCATCGCTCGATTGGTCTTGAAATATCTCGCTCGAATGTTATAATCCGCCGCGCTTGTCAATGCTCTAACAAAAGATTGTGATGAGCGCATCACCCCAAGCAAGCAAGCCGGGAAAATTTTTTAGTTCTAAAGCAAGTCTCAAAAGTTATAATCTCCGATTGATGTCGTCCGATAAAGCCAAAATTCATCCGCTCTTCGCTGTGCCCGACGCCGCTGTAGATGCAGAAGCCGCGCCGGAGACGCCTCTTCCTGAAGAGCCACAATTTGTGGCGGAGCCTGCGGTCTGCAATTTTTGTTTCGGCTCAGGCATGGAGGTCGTCGCAGGCAAGGGCGCGCGCAAATGTCGCTGTCGAACCGAGAGCACGCAGGCAAAGTTATTGGAAGCCGCGCGCATCCCACGTCGCTATAGCGAGTGCTCTCTGCAAAATTACTATCCGGTGAAAGGCAACGGCACACAGCTTCGAGCCTTTCAATATGCCTGGCGACTCGCGCGCGAATACCCTGCGGTTGATCGCGGGCTGCTCTTCATGGGCACGGTCGGAGTGGGCAAGACGCATCTCTCTGTAGCAATCCTTCGCGGGTTGATTGAGAAAGGCATTGCATGTCTCTTCTACGAATTCGGATCACTTTTGAAAGCGATACAGAATTCCTACAACCCTATCTCGCAGACTTCGGAGTTGAAAGTCTTAGCGCCTGTCTTTGAAGCGGAAGTCTTAGTGCTCGATGAATTGGGAGCGTCGAAGCCGACCGATTGGGTGAGAGACACGATGATGCAGATCATCAACACGCGTTACAACGATAAGAAGCTGACGATCTTCACGACCAATTATCTGGACGGGCGGCGGACAGAACGCGACGAGACTTTGGAAGATAGGATCGGCGTGAGATTGCGCTCGCGTCTCTTTGAGATGTGCAAGACTGTCCAGATCGAGGGCGAGGATTACAGAAAGAAATTCGACACGCAGCAGCCGTAAATAGAAGTCTCGCGTGTCGGACTCTCACAGACAGGCTTTTGCTCTATTAAACTGCCGCTCTTTACTTCTTCTCACCCGATGGCGATCTCTTCTCTTTCCATTTCAATAAGAACTCAACCAATTGTTTCTTCATCATCTGCCGCGCCGCTTCAAATTCTCCTTCGGCGCTGTAGAGCAAATTGCCTTTACCATCAAGGACTGTGACCGCAGGCACGCCTTTATCGAGCGGAACATTGTATTTCTTCACGATCTCAAGGTTCTTATTGAACTCTCCGACATCAATGTGCACAAGCTCGTAACTCTCTTCGACGATCTTCCCGGCTGTGCCCTGATGCAGAGCCTGATCTAAAACATGGCAGTCGTAGCACCAGTTGCCGCCGAAGATCAGCAGAACGCGCTTGTGATCATGCTCGGCTTGTTTGACTGCCTCGTCTATCTCTTGATTCGCATCTACGTTGGCGGGATAGAGGTCTTTCTTCGTCGCAGGCGGTTGAAGAATCTCGTTCCCGTCATCCTGTTGCGAATTGGTCTGTGCGGACTGCTGCTTCGTTTGCTCACCCGCTTTGGGATTAGGCGTTTGGCCTTGAGCAGCAACGGTAACAATCAGTGTGAGCAGAATGATCTGGAGCAAAGAGAAGTGTCGCATAATTCGTTGGAAAAGTTATTCAGCTTTATCTGAGGAGAAAGAAACGTTCTCGTAAACCTCGCTCATCGCCAATTCACAATTCATGCTTGTCAATTTCACAATGTCTGCGAGGTCGTTATACTCTTTATAAATCCACGAGCCATCTTCCTGTTTAATTAAATGCGTAATATGCGGGCGATGCTGTGCGATGAGCAAGTATTCGCGGAAGCTCGTTATAGATTGGTAGTGTGTGAACTTCTCACCTCTATCATAGGCTTCAGTCGAACCAGATAGAATCTCGACTATCAAAGTTGGATTTGTAACGGCTCGAATGCCGCCAATTTCTTCAAACTTCGCTTCGCCGCACAAAGCGGAAACATCTGCATAGCGGTACGGCGGCGCGCTTGGGACCTTGATACGAATATTGGCAGGGAAGATGCGGCAACCTTTACCTGTTAAGCGCGAATTGAGTTGAGAGATGAAATTCACTTCTAGTTGAGCATGTTCGGGGCTGACTCCGCTCATGCAGAAGACCTCGCCGTTCCAAAACTCGAAGCGCTCTTCGGATTTTCTCTCCAACTCGAAATACTCTTCCAATGTGTAGCGCGGTTCGGTTTGAGCCGACATCAGAATTCTCCTTACTCAACCAATTCTCTGCCTGCATCTGAGCTAAGTCAATACTCTCAATTTCTCGCGATGCGCTGCATGAAGACAGCGTAGCAATCTCTTCACTGTGCTTTAATCACCTCGGGCATGCGACTCAAATCAATTTGCACCGGCTCAATGTCGGAGGGGAAGAATGATTTGTCCATCAACTCAGACATCGGCGTTCTGACTTTCAGAAACCCGAGGGCGATGCCCATGTCCTCGATCTTTTGCATCTCTTCATCCGTCGGATTCAGGTTGCGATAGGTAACGCGGTCAGGCGGCTGTGTCAGCACGTAGCGCAACAGGTTTTCATCCTGACGAAAGTAGGGCGAGACCAGTTTCGCAGCGTCCAGGCGATTGCGCTCGGCCCACTCGCCTGAGTCTGCGATGCCGCGCACGAGATCGCGAACGATTTCCGGGTGCTCGCGAATCAAGTCTTCGTGGACGACGAGCGCACACGAAATGTAGTTGGGCCAAATGTCTTTGGCGTAATAGAGGACGCGCCCGTAGCCTTCCAATTCAGCCTTGCTACAGTAAGGCTCCGCGACGATGAAGCCGTCTATTGATTTTGTGGCGAGCGCGGCGGTCATATCGGGCGGCGGCATCGAGATGAACTTAATCTCTTCGGGGCGCACGCCCTGATCCTGCATCATCTTGTTCATGAAAAAGTTTTCGTTGCTGAACGGGTTCGGAATCGCAATGGTCTTGCCCCGCAGGTCGCGCAAATCTTTCGCAGGGTCTTCCTTGCGCACGACGAGTTGAGAGCCGTCACGGTGTCCGAGACAAGCGATCTTGACGGGCACACCCTGCTCGCGCATCTTCATCACGAGCGGCACGGTCAGGAAGGCTGCCTGCAACTTTTTGCTCTTCAATGCTTCGACGATTGTCGGCAAATCAGAGAAACGCTGGGCATCAAAGCGCGTTCCCGTCATCGTCGTCTTTGAAGCGTAATCGGTGACCGGGCAGGTCAGGTGACATGTCACCGGCACGAAGGCGACCGTCAACGACTGCTGCTGTCCGCCATCAGGCCCCTGATGATAAGTCTCCAACTCATGGCTGCGCGGCTTATTGAGCGCACGATAGCGCAGGAAAACAATAGCTCCGAAAACGATGATGACAGCCGCCGCAATCCAGATAGCTTTCTTCGAGCGAAACATTCTTCTTCCTCAATATCTATGAGATGTTCTAGTCAGGTTTATCTTCAATTAGTTCTCCGCCGATTCGTTAGGTATAATGCCATGTCTTTAGGATGACAACAATAGTGGCTAGTGGGGTGATCTTGGGCATTCACGCCTGAATATTTTTTGATAGGAGAAGAAGCATGATTACCAAAGAGCCGCCAGCAGAAACAGTCCGGGGATTGACTCTGGCCGAGCGTCGCGCTTTTATGAAATTGCCGCTGGCCGAGCGTCGTCGGCAGTTAGCTGAGCAAGCCGAATTGATGGTTAAGCATTACGAGTCGGAAGTAAGTGAGCGCGAGCAGTGGCAGGGAGGGGACATTGTCGAGTCCTAGTTCCTCACCAAAGCGCGGTGAAATCTGGCTGGTCAATTTCGACCCGACTGTAGGCACGGAAATTAAAAAGACGCGCCCTGCCGTAGTCATCAGTTCCGACGCGGTCGGGCGGTTGCCAATTAAGCTCGTCGCCCCAGTGACGGATTGGAAAGATCATTACGAACCAAACATCTGGCACGTTAGGATTGACCCAGATTCGCTTAATGGCCTCTCAAAACCTTCAGCCGTTGATGCCCTGCAGTTGCGGGGCATGGATCAGCAAAGATTCATTCGTCGGCTTGGACAAATCTCTGCTGAAGGATTGGAACAGATTACTTTAGCCATCACGGCTGTAATCGAATATTCGTAGGTTTCGCAGTAAAAATCACGCTAACTATTCGGAGTACAGATAACGTTACTGATGCCCAAGCGAACAGACATACACAAAATTCTCATCATCGGCTCAGGCCCGATTGTCATCGGGCAGGCTTGCGAGTTCGACTATTCAGGCACGCAGGCTTGTCGCGCTCTGAAGCAGGAGGGTTACGAGATTGTGCTCGTCAACTCGAACCCGGCGACAATCATGACCGACCCGGAGACGGCGGATAAGACTTACATCGAGCCGCTCAACGTCGAAGCGGCCACAGCCATCATCAAGCTGGAAAGACCGGACGCGCTCTTGCCGACTGTTGGCGGGCAGACCGCTCTGAATCTCGCCATCGCCTTGGATGATGCTGGCGTGCTTGAAGAATATGGCGTTGAGATGATTGGCGCAAAGCGTGATGCCATCAAGGTTGCCGAAGACCGCGAGCTGTTCAAGAGCGCGATGGAAGAGGTTGGACTGCCGATGCCGCGCGGCGGGTTCGCACACTCCTGGGCTGAGGCCGAACAGATTGTCGAGGAGACAGGCTACCCTGCAATCATCCGTCCGAGTTTTACATTGGGCGGCACGGGCGGCGGCATCGCTTTCAACCCTGAAGAGTTTGAAGAGATCGTGCGCGGGGGACTTGCAGCATCGCCCGTTAATCAGGTCTTGATTGAAGAATCAATTTTAGGTTGGAAAGAGTTTGAGTTGGAGGTGATGCGTGATCTCAATGATAACGTCGTCATCATCTGCTCGATTGAGAACTTCGACCCGATGGGTGTGCATACGGGTGATTCAATCACGGTCGCTCCGGCGCAGACTCTTTCGGATGTTGAGTATCAAACCTTGCGCGACATGGCGATCACTGTGATTCGTAAGGTGGGCGTTGAGACGGGCGGCTCGAACATTCAGTTCGCAGTCAACCCTGAGAATGGTGAGATTCGCATCATCGAGATGAATCCGCGCGTCTCGCGCTCTTCCGCCCTCGCGTCGAAAGCCACAGGCTTTCCGATTGCAAAAATCGCTGCGAAGCTCGCCATCGGCTACACGCTCGACGAGATTCCGAACGACATCACGAAAAAGACGCCCGCGAGTTTCGAGCCGACCATTGATTACGTCGTCGCAAAGATTCCGAAATGGGCTTTTGAAAAGTTTCGTGAGGCTGAAGACGTTCTCGGCACACAGATGAAGAGTGTCGGCGAAGTGATGGCGATTGGCCGCACTTTCAAGGAAGCGCTCTTCAAAGGTCTGCGCTCGCTCGAAGCCGTCAAGCCTTTGCGCCTGCGCGGTGTATCGGATGACGAATTGCAGCGAAAGCTGGCGCGCCCCAACTCGCAAAGATTCTCTTACATCACTTACGCTTTGCAGCACGGCTGGACCATTCCCGAAATCTATCGCCTCTCGCGCATAGACCCCTGGTTCCTGGAGCAGCTTCAGGACGTGATGCGCATTCAGGATCGCATCGAAGACCGCAGGCTCGAAGACGTGCCATCAGAAGTCATCCGCGCCGCGAAAGAGGCCGCGCTCTCTGATCGTCGCATCGCTTATCTGACGAAAAGTAGTGAAGACGAAGTAAGGAATTATCGCAAGCGGCTCGGCATCACTCCTGTCTATAAGCGCGTTGATACATGCGGCGCGGAGTTTGAATCTTACACGCCTTACCTCTATTCGACCTACGAAGAAGAGGACGAAGCTCAGCCAACCGACAAGCGCAAGATTATGATTCTGGGTTCTGGCCCAAATCGCATCGGGCAGGGAATCGAGTTTGACTATTGTTGCTGTCATGCAAGTTTCGCGCTCCGCGATGCAGGCTTTGAGACCATCATGGTCAACTGCAACCCTGAGACGGTCTCGACCGATTATGACACGTCCGATCGACTTTACTTCGAGCCTCTAACGTTTGAGGACGTGATGAACATCGTGGACATGGAAAAGCCCGAAGGCGTCATCGTTCAATTCGGCGGGCAGACGCCTTTGAACCTGGCGATGCGTCTTCATGACGCGGGCGTACCTATCATCGGGACCTCTCCAGATTCGATTGACCTCGCGGAAGACCGCAAACGCTTCGGCTCGTTGTTGAGCGAACTCGGCATCCCGCAGCCGGAAAACGGCACGGCCACATCTCTGGAAGAAGCCAGAGAGTCCGCCTCGCGCATAGGCTATCCTGTGCTCGTGCGTCCTTCTTATGTTTTGGGCGGGCGCGCGATGGCGATTGTTTACGACGAGGCTTCATTGGACGAATACATGCGGACAGCCGTTGACGCTTCGCCCGAGAGACCCGTGCTGATTGATAAATTCTTAGAGCGCGCCGCCGAGTTCGATGTTGACGCGCTCGCGGACGACGAGACCTGTGTCGTCGCGGGGATTCAAGAGCACATCGAAGAGGCAGGGATTCATTCGGGCGACTCATCCTGCGTGCTGCCGCCCGTCCGCATAGAAGAAGAGCATCTTGAAACGATGCGCCACTACACGCGCGAGCTGGCGCGCGCTCTCAACGTGCGCGGTCTGATGAACATACAGTTCGCCATCAAGGACGACCGCGTTTATGTGCTCGAAGTGAATCCTCGCGCTTCACGCACTGTGCCGTTTGTCTCGAAGGCTATGGGAGTTCCGCTGGCGCGCATCGCCGCGCTCGTGATGGCCGGGCGCGCACTCCGTGAGTTCAACTTGCCGGAAGATTTGACTGAGACGTTGAAGACGAGCCGCCGCTATTTCATCAAGTCGCCCGTCTTCCCGTTCGTCAAGTTTCCCGGCGTTGACCCTATCTTGAGTCCAGAGATGCACTCGACGGGCGAGGTCATGGGCGTCGGCAATACGTTCGGCGAGGCATACGCCAAAGCAATGATGGGCGCAGGACTCGGATTGCCGACGAGCGGCACGGCATTCATCAGCGTCAATGATAATGATAAAGGGCAGGCGGTTGTCCTCGCGCGAAGGCTGGTTCGTCTGGGCTTCAACGTCGTCGCCACTGTCGGCACGGCAGAGCGCCTGCGCGAAGTCGGCCTTAAGGTCGAGAGCGTCTTCAAAGTCAACGAGGGGCGACCGAACATCGTGGACCACATCAAGCGCGGCGAGATTGACATTATCATCAACACACCTTTGGGTCGCGCCTCGCACTTTGACGAGCAGGCGATTCGCCGTGCTGCCTTGCAGTACAACGTGCCATGTGTGACGACCATGACGGGCGCGCAAGCGATTGTCGAGGCCATTGCTGCACGCTCCACAGGGGAAAAGATGAGCGTCTATTCATTGCAGGAGCTGCACGCGGCGAGTAGCGCTGTGCACCGTTAATAGGGTTAGCCACAGAGGCGGAATGAAAGTTTTGAATTTTGAGTTTTGAATTTTGAATTGAAAACAGCGAGCGGTCTTTAATTTCAAAATTCAAAACTCATAACTCATAACTCACCTCTGTGTCTCTGTGGCTAATTCTCATTTCCGAGCAAAAGGAGTTTCAAGGTGGAGATCAACAGCCGGGAAGCCATCAACAAAATCCTGGAGGATTGCCGGACGATTGCCGTCGTCGGG
>Ga0182001_10000162_pt1 | contig 15147 bp, 11 predicted proteins | sample BulsoiFelSFmetaG_FD_120485 | JGI IMG/M metagenome (GOLD analysis project Ga0182001, IMG submission 120485) | Bulk soil microbial communities from Mexico - San Felipe (SF) metaG | ecosystem: Environmental > Terrestrial > Soil > Agricultural land | place: Mexico: San Luis Potosi | collected... | reverse complement strand
GAAGGAACTGGTCGAGCCATGAAGGATGTGACAAGTGACAGGTGAAAAGCTGTTTCCTGTCACCCGTCGCTTGTTACTTATCACAGCTCTTCTTGCTAAGCCTGCTGTTCGCAACAGTAATACCTCACGGCCTAAAGCGTTGGTTGACATGGCGGCGGACTCCAACATATAGTGTGCATCTTGCTTAGGGTGCTCTAGGGGCTGCGCTCTCGCTGCGCCTGCCCCTAAAGTAATGAGCAGCTTCGGACGCAACGCATGTTCAAACTTCAACGCTTAGAAATCACCGGATTCAAATCCTTCGCCGATCATACGGAAATTGTCTTCACGGGCGATGGCATCACAGCCGTCGTCGGGCCTAACGGCTGCGGAAAGAGCAACGTCGCGGACGCCATTGCCTGGGTGCTGGGCGAGCAGAAAATCAAGCACCTGCGCGGGGCTGAGATGAAAGACGTGATCTTTCAAGGCTCGCGCAATCGCCAGCCGAGCGGCATGTCCGAAGTCGTCCTGCACATGGTCAGAGATGAAACAGTCGAGCACGAGCCGGATATAGATGATATTGATTCGACGCTCGAAGAGATTGACGATCAGGCCGTCGCCATCGAAAACCTGACGGCTGAATCTTCTGCCGAGTCTCCGGCTGCGACCGAATCATCTGCGGTCGCCACTGAAGAGAGCGTTGAAGCAGCGACGCCTTCAGCAGAGAGTGTTCAAGAGGCAACGGCTTCAACAGCAACGGAAGCGTCCACGACGGATTCCGCCAACACTCTTGTCGAGGCCACGCCCTCTAAGATTCATCACAAGCGACATTGGCGACCGAGCCGCATGGCTCTTGAATTTGCGCCGGGTGAGGCGGTCTCCGTTACGCGTCGTCTCTATCGTTCGGGCGAGAGCGAATATCTGCTCAACAATCGCATCTGCCGTCTGCGCGACATACAGGATTTGTTCTCGGGCACGGGACTTTCTGGCGCGCACTACGCCATCATCGAACAGGGACGCATCGGCCAGATACTTTCGGCCAAGCCTATGGACCGCCGCACGCTGATTGAAGAGGCGGCAGGTATTACCAAGTTCCGCGTCCGCCAGCGCGCAGCCGAAGCGCGACTCGACTCCGCCCGCTCGAATCTTTCGCGTGTCTCAGACATCATCTCCGAAATAGATCGTCAGGTGAACAGTTTGCGCCGTCAGGCCGCGAAAGCGCGACGCTATCGCATCCTGCGCGAAGAGTTGCGAGAGCTTTTGCGCCGCATGTACGTCGCGGAAGAGCACTCGCTCGTGGCGCTGCTCGAACAGACCAGAACTCAGCTTGACGAGGCGACGACAGAAGAGCATGCGCTCATCGAAGAGTTGGCCGCGCGCGAAGAGGAAGCGCGGCAGGCGACGCTTAAAGCCCGCGAGATTGAAGAAGAGCTATCAGAGGCGCGCTCTGCATCAGCCGAAGCCGAGTTACGACGCGACCGCAGGATGCGCGAGCATGGTTATCAGCAGCAACAGTTCACTGCGCTGGAGACGCGCCGCGCTGAGGTCGGGCGCGAGATAGAATCTGTCCGTGAACGGCTGACACGAGTCGAAGAAGGATGCGAGCGGCTACGTGAACAGGATGCGGAGCTGAGGGCTGCGAGCGAAGAGCATGCACTTGTTCTTCAATCTGCGGAGGCTTCTTACGGACAGCGTGTGATTGCCGTTTCTGAAGCCGAAACTGAGATAGAGCGCGGGCGCGCTGAGCTTCTGACGCACACGGCTGTCGTCGAAAGGCTGTTGGAGATTGGCCGTCAGCTAGAGGCCGCGCTTGAACGTCTGATTGTGCAGGCCGAAGGTCTGGCGCGCGAAGGCGAACGTGCGGCGATGATTCATGCCGAACGTGTTGCCGAAGCCGAAACGCTGAGCGCTGAGATTACACAGGCGCGCGCGCATCTGACAGAACTGATTGCCGAGCGCGAGGCTGCTGTCCATACAGTCGTGCTCGGACACGAGCGCGTTTCGGAAACAGACGCAGAATTGACCCGTGTGCGTGAAGAGTATTCGCGCGTGCGCCATCGTCTTGACACTTTGATGGAGTTGGATGCGAAGCGCGCTCATTACTCTCCGGCCGTCCAGCGACTGTTCGCCACGAGCGATGCGCCAACGGAATTTCATTTCATGGGCACGCTCGCCGACATGCTCAACGTTGAGCCGCGTTGGGAGCGAGCGGTTGAAGGCGCATTCGGCGCATCGCTGCAAGCGATCATCGTTCCGACGCCGGATGATGCCGCGCGCGCAGCCGTATGGCTCAGAGAGAACGATGCGGGTCGCGCAAGCTTTCTGGTCGCAGGACTGCATGGCGCAAGCGAAGAGGCGGACACCGTTACCTTTAGACTGGACGCCGCTTCGAGCAGTGGATTTTCGAGCGGCGCGGAAGTCTCGGGCGACGTTCGAGTGCGCGATCTTCTGGGTGCATCGCGTGAGCTTCTGGCCGTCTTGAGCCGTACGCTTCCGCAGCGCATGAACGCGCGCGTCGCGCAGAATCTTGAGCACGCGATGACCATGTCGCTGGCGACAGGCGAGATGTGCGTGACGACCGAAGGTGATTGGGTAATGGGCGGGCAGCTTGTCAATGCCGGAGATGCGCGCGCTGTTGAAGAAGGCGCAGGTCTGCTCGCTTTCAAACGAGAGCTGCGAGAGCTTGAAAGCAACGCTCCCGCGCTTCAGGCCGAAGTTGCCGCCGCAGAGCAAGCTGTCGGCGAAGCGCGGACACGCCTCACAGAGCTTGAAGACGCAGTTGTTCTGCTTAACGAAGCAATCGGGCGCGAAGAGCGTGACGCGATGGCTCGTGAGCTGAATGCCACTCAGCTTGCCCAAGAGATTGAACGCGCCGAGCGTCACCTGCGAGTTGTTGCTGATGACGCGGCAAGACTCGCGCAGGAAAGGCTCGAACTCGAAGAGCGGCGCGCGACTGCGCTTGCCGAAGCTGAGACGGCAGAGGCTGCACGTCTCGCAGCCTCTGAAACAATTGCGCTGGCCTCCGCCATTCTGGCAGAAGCACGCCGTGCCGCAGAAGCTGAAAGCGAAGGCTTGGGTGAACAACGCGCGGCGGCTGCTGCTGCGGCCGAGCGTCGGCGCGCGACCACAGCCGAACTCCGGCGCATGGAAGCTGAGCGCGAGGAGTTAGACGCGCGACTCGAAAGGCACGAGCGGGAAGTCGCGGAAGCCACAGCGCGGCTCGATGAGTTGCGACGCTCAATCGGCGAGATGGAGCGGAGCGCGGACTCTGTTGATGAAGAACGCGCGCTCGAAGAGCAAATGATAGTCTCGCTCACTTCGCGTCTCGCAGCGGCTCGTGAAAGAGCCGACGCTCTCTCTGAAGAACTCGCCGAGTTGAATCGGCGCGCTGCCACGTCGCGTGACGCTCGTGCCGCGCTCGAAGTTCAACGCGCGGAGGCAACGGCACGGCTCAGCTATGTGCGCGAAGCCTGTATGTCGGATTTGAACCAATCGCTCGAAGAGTTGTCGCGCGAACACGGGGTTGAAGAAGGTTTTGATCTTCAAGCTGCGCACGCGCGCGTCGAAGAGCTGCGCGCGAAAATAGAAAGCTTCGGCGCGGTCAACATGATGGCGCTCGAAGAGTTGTCTGAGGCTGAAGAGCGACTGCTCTTCCTGACAGGGCAGCGTCAGGACATCACCGAAGGCATCGCTTCGACCGAAGAAGCTCTGCGCGAGATCAAGCGACGCTCGCGCGAACGTTTCCGTCAGGCGTTCGAGCAGATTAATCGCAACTTCGGACAACTGTTCCAGGAGCTTTTCGGTGGCGGTCGTGGCGAGATGAGTTTGATTGACTCAGACGATGTGTTAGAGTCTGGCATTGACATCATAGCCCAACCGCCGGGCAAGCGGCTTCAGAGCGTGCTACTGTTGTCGGGTGGCGAAAAGGCTATGGCTGCGCTCGCGCTCGTGCTCGGCATCTTTCATTATCGCCCGTCGCCCTTCTGTCTGCTGGACGAGGTTGACGCGCCGCTCGATGAAGCGAACGTCGGTCGCTTCACGGATAAGATTGCAGAGATGTCTGCGAGCACACAGTTCATAGTTATCACGCACAATAAGCGCACGATGGAGATGGCGCGTGCGCTCTACGGCGTGACGATGGAAGAGGCAGGAGTTTCCAAGCTCGTCTCTGTGAAATTCGATTGAGCAAGAGGAAAGCAATCTTTCATGCAATGATTGCCGCGCTCGCAATTTTGGGCGCGGCTCTTTGCGCTTGCGCCCAAACTCAAGGCAACGCCGTTAAGCAGAACAAACGCGAAGAGTCAACGACAACGACAAAGGCTGCTAAGCCGGATGAGAAAACGCCAGCGACCGCCGACGATGCCATCTACACTTACGAATTCGAGCAGCCGCAATTTACCATACGCCACATCATCATCAGGCACGACGCGACAGGACATGGTGAAATCTCTTTTGAGCGGCAAGGCGACACCGAGCCGATAGTTGATCCTCTGGAACTGTCTGAAAGCGCGCGCGCTCGAATCATCAATCTTTGGGAGACGCTGCGCTTTCTTGATTCAAGCGAGAACTATCAATCGGAGAGGCAGTACCCGCATCTGGGGACGATGAGGTTGAAGATGAAGCGCGGAACGCAGGAACGCTCTGCGGAATTCAATTGGACAAACAACCCGAACGCTAAATCACTCACGGATGAGTATCGTCGCGCTTCAAACCAGGCCATCTTCGTCTTCGACATTTCGGTCGCCAGACAAAATCAACCGCTCGATTCTCCGAAGATTCTCGACGGGCTTGACTCTTACATCTCACGCAATGAAATATCCGATCCGAAGCAGCTCATTCCGCTTCTTCGCGACCTAACTATTGACGAGCGCTTGCCGTTGATTGCCCGCAACCATGCGGAGCGAATTTTGAAGAAGCTGGAAAAGTAAAAAGCTTTAAGAAATCAAGTTTTTAATTTTTTACTGCACATCAAAGAAATTCTTCCCGTCTTTGAGCAAAATTTTCAGATGATTCCCGTCCCAGCGGGCGTGAGCGGAATCTTTCGAAGAGCCTGCTACCGCCGCTCGCTAGTAAAAAAGAAAATCCGTTGCGTGCGATTTGAGCGTAACTCCTTTGACGCGAGGACGCTCTCTATGTATTCAACGAGGGGATGCTCATTGAGGGCCAGAAATTCAGATAAGTTCTTTGGAAACCGAAAGTAGGATGCGAAACCGCGCAGTTTAATTTATAATCGCGCGTCAGGTGAGTGCCACGCTGCTTGTCCAACTCGAAGGCGCGATAGATGAATGCGCCGCAGACATAGACGCCATCTACGCGCGTTGCGCTGAGAGTGTGCCTAGTTACGGCATCAGCCCGGAGACTTTCCGCGCTGCCCTCAGAACAGCCATCGAAAAGTATCTGGTCAATCACGAGAATGGGAGTGCACCCACTCCGGCGCAGATTCGTCAGTTCATCGGCGACCTACAGATCAATGATCTTTATCTGGCTCTGGCCTGTGCGCGCGGCAGTGACGATGCCTGGGTGGAATTTGATCAAAGCTATCGCCGTTACATAGAGCGTATTGCGCATCACTTGGCGAGCGCGGAGACGGACGCCGAAGAGGTCATTGATTCAGTTTACGTAGAGCTTTACGGAACGCGCGTCGTCAACGACGTGAGGCAGTCCAAGTTCGCAACCTACACAGGACGCGGAACATTGCGCGGCTGGCTGAGAACTGTTGTCTGGCACGCTGTGATTGACATGCATCGCGCTCGTCACGACGAGGTCTCGATTGAGGATTGGTCTGAGAGCGGCGGCGAGATGCATGACCGTCCTGGCTGGCGCGCCGAAGCCCGTGGTGGCGAGGGCGCTATGGTTGACAAGATCACGCGCGAGCGTTATCGCGAAGCGACCGTCGCGGCGCTCGATAAATCGCTCGCCACGCTCGACGATCACGAGAAGCTTCTGCTGCTCTACTATCACGTCGAGGGTTTGAAATTGCGAGAGATTGCGCGACTCGTCGAAGAGCCTTCGTCGCCTCTACGTCGCTGGTTTCAGCGACAATCGAAGCGGCGCATCAGCCTTCCCGAGAGTCGCGTGCATGAGTCAACCGTGATGCGCTGGCTCGAAAAAGTTTACGGCAAAGTTCTTGAGCGTTTTCGATCAGAGTTACAAGAGAACAACAGGTTGAGCGACGCTGAGATTGAGATGTGCGTCGAGATGGCGACCGAAGACCTTGCGCCTGAAGATATCCGCAGACATTTGATGGATGTTCCGGCGGAAGGGTAGAGCAAAGAGGAGCGAGAAAAGCGTCAATAAAGACGAAAGGAGACAAGCGACAGATGCCCCGACCGAAGAGCAACAAAGAGAGCGAGCGACTGCGCAAGCTTGTGCACACGCACCTCCAGCGCCGCACGTCTCAGCTTGCTCCGATAGTTGGCGTGCACCTTGACGAAGACATGCTCGCAGCTTTTACCGGAGGGCATCTCAGCGATCTTGAATCTGCTCCAATCATCAAGCATCTGGTTGGCTGCTCGTCCTGCCGCCGCGTCACCGCGCAACTCATTCGGCTCGATTCAGAACTTGCGGGAGAAGCAGAGCCTGCTCCTGTCCAACAAGAAGAACCGCATCGCATCCTGGGTTTCCTCTCAGACCTTGCTTCGCGCATGCTTCCTTCAACTGAGACAGAAGTTTTCGCGTACCATGCTCCGGCTGATGATTTCGAGACGAAGGACGAAGCGAAGGATAACGGCGAGCTTGAAAGTGAAGAGAAATCGCGCGAGCAGTGAACTTCAGTCAACCAACAGACGAGTTGCTCTGATAGACTGGGATAAAGCCAACATTAAGAAGATCAGCCAGGTCTTGCGGATGAATCATCGCTATTCATCCGCTCTTATTTTTCAAGCAAGTAGCAGCTTCCTCTCACGCCTTTGATGACCTCACATAGCTAATTGCAATTAGCTATAAAAGCTGAGCCGGTCCAACGCATTACCTGACGATACGGCCTCTGTAAAGACTACCTTTCCTTTGATAATTGACAAACCTGACATTAACTCAGTGATTAATCATGCTCTCGAAATCTTCTGCTGTCGTTTTTTTCGGCGTCCCCAGTGGATCGGTGTTACCTAATGGAGAGTTCTGACTACTGATTTTCCAGTTTCCTCCAAACCGCAGAAGCGTGAAACCAATGTAGTAATAGTTATCTTCGAGAGAAAACAATACCAATCGTTCAGTTGATTCGTCCGCCCCGAAGATTCTGGCATACTTGGCCGCATTTTCCATGTACTTGGCGTCGTTCATAACCGTCTTATTGGAGAGACTTATTTTCTTGATCTCTAATTTTGAAAGCTTCCCGGGGTCCACATCTTTAACGAACCTGTTTGCTCTATCCGCATCCGCCGGGAAGATAGGCGAACCGTCAACTTTTTCGCCGGAAAGCAGGCCGTAAGAAAGATTCTTTACCTGATTCAGAATTTGTGACGAGAGCAACGTCTTATTCATCTCTGCGTAAAACTGGTATTCGGATGGCGACAAGTATTGGAGATTCATTCCGCCCACCCTCGCTGTATAAAGGTCGAATTTGAAATTACCGCCCATCTCATTTATCGCGCAGGCTTGTAAGATTTTACTAATGTCATTTCTGGCAACCCCATCAAGATAAGAGGTGATGGCTTCTTCAGGGGTTTTGAACGCCACGTCAGTAGCCTGAGATGGAGATTGTGAATTGGTCCCTTTTGTGTCTGTTTTAGAGCAACTAACAGCAAACAATATTAGGGAGACAATTAAGATAGAGATAAGTTTTTTCTGCATAATCAACTCCTAAGAATGCTTTACACGGACATGGATATCATGTCGCAACAAATTACCAACAGCAGGGGATATAAATGAAGATAATACCCCTGCTGACAGAAGTCCATTTATCTTTCGTCCACAAAAACAGCGTATTAAATTTACCGGGTCGGGCATTTGTGAAGTAGGGTGAAGAATTCGATGGCGCGGTTCTCGACCCAGAAGCGGTCTTCGCCCTCTGTATCAGCCGCGACGAAGCCGACATGGCCGCCGTGCTCGGGCGCTAGGAAAATGATGTTCGGATTCTCGGCAATAGATAGATGCTGAAAAGGATGGAAGGGGACGAAGGGGTCATCCTGTGCTTGTATCATCAGGGTCGGCGTGCGTATCTCCGATAGAACATGTAGGGAACTGGCGCGCTCGTAGTATTCTTCGACGCTACTGTAGCCGCCATAGACCACAGTGTACTGCGCGTCGAAGTCACGGATGGTGCGGACGCGCTTTAAGCCTTCGATGCTGTAAAGCTCTGGAAAGAATTTGTGCTTGCGCTTGACGCGCTTGCGCATACTGCGAATGAAGCTCTGCTTGTAGAGCCAGTTCTTGCGCCATTCGATGGCATCCGCGCAGGAGCTTAAATCAATCGTCGGCGAGATGGCGCAGACGCCCTTCAACTGATGCGGCGCGCGACTGCTGTCTTCGCCAGCCAACATCAGGCACATGTTGCCGCCCATCGAAAAGCCTATCAGGTAGATGGACGTGAGGCCGTCTTTTGTCGTCAACTCGCGCACGACGGCGCGCAGGTCGCCGGACATCGCGCTGTTGTAGAGTGTCGGTGTCAGATGCTCGGTCTTCCCGCAAGTGCGCAGGTTCAAGCGGACGACGTTGAAGCCAGCGCTGAAAGCCTTCTCCGCCGTGCCGAGCATATAGACAGAAGTGTTTGCGCCCTCAAGACCATGCACTAAAAATATTGTCGGATGCGAGAGCTTATCCTTCTGCCAACGACAATGTGCCAGCAGGCGCACCCCAGTCTCGACCTCGAAGAGACGCGCTTCGTCCTGGCGGTGTTTGAGCTTGAGGAAGCCTCGCGGCCAATAGTAGGCCGCGAGCGTTTGCGCATGGCCGCCGATAAATTTTGGATGCGGGTTGAAAGATCTTGATTGAAGCTGGCTGGCAATTTCAACAAGGTAATCGATCGTCCGGTCAGTTTTGGACACATGAGAACGCTCTTCCAGCATGACCGGGCGTTTATTAGTGCGCTGCTCTGTGACGTTATACTCCGTTCCCATTTTCGCTTAAGCAATCCGTGTCGAAACGAAAGACATAAGAAAGATTCAGACACGCTTGTCCCCGCAACTTTACCACGAGTTCGATCTGATTGATTGACTCCAGGCTGTAAGACGCTGATTGAAGTATTGAGTTGCGGAAAGCTGAACCGTCTTTCGGGCCACTAGCCATCTGCCGGAGCGAGCGTATTGTAAATTAAAAATTGAAAATGCAAAATGAAAAATTGAAGCCCGAGGCTGTCCTTGTTTAGCCGCCATTTTGCATTTTTAATTTTTAATTTTGCATTGAATTTTGCCGTTTGGCGGGCGCATAAAAAGGGGCTGATGCGCCCGCCAACCTACGGCCTGGTGAGAGGCGCGCATGGAAAAGTTTGGGCGAATCTCCGGCGCGCTCCTGAGACGGCTTATTCAAGGAAGGCTGCCGTCTTTAACCTTATACGAGACGAAGGATGTGCATTGGCTTTGCCAACCTGTTTTGCATGTCAGGCGAGGCGTGTCGGTTCGCTCGATGGCGGATCGCCTGCCGGAAGCGGGCTGTCAGGCTCGCGCACGGGCGCAGCAGGCTGCGGCACGGAATCAGGTGGAAGCGGCAAAGGCTCCGGTTGCGAAGGGTCTGGGACGATTGGGTCGTCCGGTGTTGTCGGCGGCAGCTCATCACCGCCCGGCTGTGGCAAAGGCTCATCGGGTCGTGGTGTGTCGGCGTTAATGTTATGAATCATGATTCTCCATTTGAATTGCGGATTGAAGAAGCATTATCCACGAATTGACATGAAACAACACGGAATAGGCGGCTTTCTTCATGCTGTTTCATGTGAATTGATGAATAGCTTCATCTTCTATTTTGCTCGTTGTGTCTCGGCAACGACGAAGCGAATCATGCGATAATTGATGTGTGATGGCAAAGCGTCGCGCAAAGGGCGCAGGTAGTCTGTGCCTATTTCCACAATCGCACTCTCAATCAAGGCGCGGTCTGAATCTGTGACGTGACGCGAGAGATCGAAGGGGCGTCCCTGCATAATGCATTCAGCCAAATGTTTTTCAACAGTCATCTCGGTCAGCCCGCGCCGCGCACAAATCTCTTCAATAGATAATCCCTCGCTGTAAAGCGCATAAGTCTCATCCACAGTGCTGACGGATTTTGCTTTTGGGGATTTGAGAACAGCAGGCGCGGAGCTAAAGCTAGCCGTCGCCAGCGCGCTCAGAGATGTCTCAGATAAAGCGAGTTCGACGTTTGCGCGCTCGCGCATCACGTCACCGCCAAGCGACGTTAACGAAACGGTTGGATAAGAGCCGCCAGTCACTTTCAAACAGCCTGCGGCGACGAGCGCATCAATGTAGGTCATCAACTCTTCCTGCGTCATGTCATCAAGAATGCCGTAAGTTGAGAGTTGGTCCAGCCCAGCCTGAAGCACGGGACGCGCGCGCGAGCCTCTGAGCGTAGAGGCCAACATGCCTTTGCCGAATCGTCCATTCATGCGCGCCGCGCAGGCCAGGATTTTTCTAACTAATAAGCTTTCTTCGTCGGTCAGCAGGCGAGCTTGCGTGACGCTGATCTCACTTGATTCGACGATGGCCGCTGCTTCGGCTTCCTGACGCGCGCGTTTGAATCGCGTCTGCTCGTCGAGTTGCTGCTCAAGGTCTAAGGCGATGGGCACATGCTCTCTGATGAAATCGTCGAAATCAGTTGGCTCGTCGAGCGGAACAGAGGTTATCGGAGATTGTGAAGCTGTGACCTGACGAGTACAGTTGCCGCAAGTTCCGCAGTTTGCCGCGTGATGCTTATCGCCGAAGTAATCAAGGATGAAAGCACGATAGCAGCTCTCTGTGTAACAGAAGCTGATAATCTCGCGTAATTTTCGTTGCTCAAGCGCAGCACGGCGCGCAATCTCGTGCGGGCGTATGCGCAGATTGTTGACGGGATGTTCGTCCAACATCAAAACGCCACGCGTTCGTCGCGCAGGATTGTAAGCGAGGATTCCAGCCGTGCTCAATTGCGACAGAGCGCGCCTGACGGTTGCAACATCCAGACCCATGCTTTCCGCAAATTCCGTGACATCTAACTCGATAGCGGCGCGCTCATTCAAATCAAAACCGCCGAGAAGCCCAAAGAGCACCTGACGAGTTTTGGTATCGCGCTCGCCCGCGCGTTCGCGTGCTTCATGCGGCTTCACTTGCAGGCGCAACGAAGCGCGATTCTCGTTTGAAGAGCCACGCTCGATGTGACCCGCCTTCTCAAGGATAATCAGCGCAGATTGCACGGCCATCTCGTTGCGAATGCCTGAGCGCGCGGCTATTTCGCTAACGGAAAGCTCCATCCGTTTGAGGTTCGTGGCGGTGAGAGCCTGATAGACGCGCGCGACCGTTTCGGGCGGAGGATACGAGCCTTCAATAAAATAATCTTGAGTTCGTTTGTCCGCATAGTTGAAAAGCAGGACGCACGCGCTCGGCAGTCCGTCACGTCCGGCGCGGCCAATCTCTTGATAATAAGCCTCGATGGAACCGGGCATCTGATAATGCGCGACAAACCGTATGTCTGGTTTGTCAATGCCCATGCCGAAGGCATTGGTGGCGACGATCATCTGTGTGCTGCTTGACATGAAATCGTCTTGAGCGCGCGAGCGTGAGGCTTCATCCATTCCGGCATGATAGCCGACGACATTCAAGCCCGCGCTCTTGAGTCTGCCTGTCACTTGCTCGACGGCCTTGCGCGTCGAGGTGTAGATGATGCCCGAGCCTTTGTGAGACGAGGCGAGCATCTTGATGTGATTAATCTTCTCGCGCTCCTTCTGCGTATGGACGACGTTGATGGAAAGGTTCGGGCGGTCGAAGCCGCTGACGAAGGCGCGCGGCTCGCGCAAATTCAGTTGTTCGATGATGTCAGAGCGAACGTAAGGCGTGGCGGTTGCTGTCAGGGCGGCAATCTGCGGTCGTCCGATCTCCTCGATGGCATGTTTGAGACGCAGATAGTCTGGGCGAAAATCATGTCCCCATTGCGAGATGCAGTGGGCTTCGTCAATAGCGAAGAGCGAGACATCAATCGAGCGCAGAGTCTCGACGAAATGTGCGCTGCGAAAACGCTCGGGCGCGACATAGACAAGCTTATAAAGGCCGCGATGGACGCCGTTGATCCTTGCCTTCTGTTCCTCAAAAGCGATGGAGCTATTGATAAAAGTCGCCGGAAGATTTCGCGCGGCGAGGGCATCAACCTGATCTTTCATCAAGGCTATCAGCGGCGAGACGACTATGGTCGCGCCCGCTTTCATCAGCGCAGGCAGTTGATAGCAGAGTGATTTCCCGCCGCCCGTAGGCATGACGACCACCGTGTCGTGGCCTTCGAGGATGGACATGATGACTTCGCGTTGGCCTTCGCGGAAATCTTCAAATCCGAAATGTTCGTGGAGCGCAGCGAGCGCCTCTTCGAGGAACGACATGGTACAAAGTCTAAAGTCCAAAGCCCAAAGTCTCAAGTCTTAAGCTTGGATTTATTTCGTAAATGAAAAGTCAGCGTCGGCAAGTTGACTTTGGACTTTAGACATTGGACATTGGACACGGGTGAGCATGGAAAAACACGAGTGGAAGTCGCGGACGAAACACGATCTGATGATAGAGGTCTGGGAGCACCTGGACTGTGAGACAGTCGGCGCGGCGGAACTGGAAACAATCCAATCAGTCGTCCGCGAAAGATTCGGCGAAGGCGCGTTGGAGAGTCCGGTCTCGGTCGCGCGCCTGCTCGCAGATGAAGGGGCGGAGCTGCGACACGCCGAAGTTCTGGAGCTGGACACGCGCTACAGAGCGACAGACCCTTACGAAGCGATGTTTCGCAACGTCCTCAAGTTCTCGACATTTGCGCAGGCCGCCGCGTCGCTCAAAAATCTTGAGAACCTACGCAAACAGTTTGCGCGCAAGAAGGACAGAGAAGGATTGCGTCGAGTGCATGAGGTGGCCTTGAAAGGCAAGCAACGCGCGCAGATGATTTCGCGCAATCGCAATGTTGATGAGAAGAAAAGAGCGGAGAAGGCGGAGATTGCGGAATGGTTCTCCGTCTGGTTGAAGCAGCCTGAGATTTTCAATGATTGGCTTGAGCTGCGGCAACGCTCGAAAGATTTTCGTGAGAGCTTTAAAGCGGATGAAGCTTAAAGACCAAAGGGCTGGAACACGGCCCTGCGGATTCTCGTCTTTCAGGCCGCCACTCATCAATCGTGATTGTCATTGTTCGCACACGGAATGCAAGCTCATTTGCATACTGACATAAATAACCTCATCCGCTATAGCTCACACCTCTGATCATTCGCGCCACTTCTGTTCTGCTAAGGAATGGCAGTTGCTCACTTCAATAGAGTAACAAAACAGTATTGTGAAAAAGAGCCGTTTTGTTAGCAAAATCGTTAATAATCAGGAGGAGGTTCACGGATGAGACTGGAAATCAATACACTCAAGAAGGGTTTGGGTACGCTCTCGCTGGGCATTTTGCTGCTGCTCGGCACGGGCATTTCTACGCAGGCACAACGTCGTCATGGCCCACCGCCCTGGGCGGCTGCATACGGACGCCGTTATGATCGGCCATATGGACAGATTGTCAGCGCGAGAAGACACGCGCGCAATGAGGCGCGACGCGACCTCTTTCGTAGTGACCGGTTAGAGCGGCGCGCTCTGAATGAGCGGCTGCGATATGAGAGACGCACGTATGGAAACAACCCTGCCTTGCGCTATCAGATTAGACAGCAACGTCGGGACCTGAGGCTACAGCAGCGTTCAGACAGAGATGCTTTCAGACAGAGTTGGAAGGTCAACAGTCGAGGACGACATTAAGCTGGATTAGAAGCTCAAAGGAGCTTGAACTTCTCTCCCTGAATAACTTCTATTACAGATAGTGAAAGGCGCGTTGGTCTCCCCACGCGCCTTTTGCTATTGCCGAGCGCGGATTTCAGATTGAGGATTGAGAAGGGCTAACCTTCCATCAGAAATCCGCAAACACATATACTCACTTCTTCAACCCGCGGACGTGAGCGACCAGCGATTCGATCTCAGATTGGGAAAGTTTCTTGCCAAAGGCAGGCATCTTTCCGTGTCCATTCGAGATGGTATTGAAGATATGTTCATCGCTTGTGCGCTCTTGCCAGTTTGCGCTGCTTAGGTCCGTAGCGCCTATAACTTTTCCCCTGAGAGTTCTACTCCCATCCTTGCCGTGACATGACGCACACCGATTAGTATAAATAGCAGCCGCCGTGCGTCCTTTTTGAGACGAGATACTATTCACTGCCGCCAAGCTCGGCGGATGCGCCGCATCGAACCAGATAACGACTCCCAGAACTAATGCCACACCAAGAACTACATGCTTTGCAAATTTCATTAATCCCTCCAACAAAGTAATGAGTCAAACTCATCACTCATCACTCATCACTATTCTTTCAGCTACCCTCGTTCAGCCATTCCTGCCATGCTTTGAAGTTGAACGGGCGATTGAGAAAATGCTCTACAAGTTTCGCCGCAGGCTCAGAACCACCGGGCACGAGCACCGAATTACGGTAACGCGTCGCCACGCCCGGAGCAAGCAGGTTCGATTTGTCGAACTGGCTGAACATGTCTTTAGCAATGACGAGCGACCACATGTATGTGTAGTAAACCGCAGAGTATCCGTCAAGGTGTCCGAAAGCATTCTGCCAGTGTGTGTCTTTGACAAATGGAAACGGCTGATAATCTTCCGTGATCTTCTCGATCATCGTGTCCGTGTTTACGTCCGATGGCTTGCGGTCATAGATTGAAAGCGAGAGCTTCGCATAGACCATCTGGCGACGAACGACCAAAGCTTTACCGAACTCGCTGGCGCGCTTCATCTGCTTGACTAGCTGGGTCGGAATCGGCTCGTTTGTCTGGTAGTGCCTGGCAAAAGTTTGCAGCACGGCAGGGTCCCAGGTCCATTCCTCCAACATCTGCGACGGAGCTTCGACGAAATCCTGCTCCGTGCTGATTCCCCCGATGCCGATCCATTGATGTCGTCCGGCGAAGAGTGAATGAAGCAAGTGGCCGAACTCGTGAAAGAAAGTCTCAACGTCGTCATGCTCCATCAAGCCAGGATCATTTGCTTCGCCGCCAGGAAAATTACAGACCAGCGTCGCCTCTG
>Ga0182001_10000161_pt1 | contig 15169 bp, 10 predicted proteins | sample BulsoiFelSFmetaG_FD_120485 | JGI IMG/M metagenome (GOLD analysis project Ga0182001, IMG submission 120485) | Bulk soil microbial communities from Mexico - San Felipe (SF) metaG | ecosystem: Environmental > Terrestrial > Soil > Agricultural land | place: Mexico: San Luis Potosi | collected... | reverse complement strand
TTTTTACAGGCATGATTTTGCTCCGGAGGATTTTTTGAAGGCGTCGGGCGGGCGGCGGCTCGCGCGCCAGGGAAGCGACGGGCCTCGGCCGCGGGGTTTCGCGGGCCGGGTCGTTGGCGGAAGAGTTGTGAAAGTAGCCGGGCTTTGCAGACCCGGCCGGCAAAATGCTTGTGAGAGTTGAAAATTTAACCGGACGGGACGGCGGCGCGCGGCGGCGCCGTCCCGGCTGTTTCTGAGAATGGCCCGTTTGAAGACTTGGCCCGCGAGGCCGTGTGCAGGTATTAAGGCGTTCAGCGAGGAGGTATAAGGAAGTGCTGGTTCGTGCGCGGGGAGAGTAATCCTACTCAACACGCTTGTCAAGATTCTTGTACGGCCCCGTACTCAGGGGTACCGACGCCCCTTTTCGGCCGGCTAGTTCCCTGTTTCTCGTTTGAATAACACCGCCTTGTCACGGCTGAAATTTATATTGACCCTGCTTTAATGTGGACATATCATGGCGGATATACTGCGAGAAGGTACGAGACGTGCCGGCCTTTCTCGTACTTTTAACCACTCAGGAGGTCGGTTTGGCTACCCCGGAATTCATCACCGCCACTGAAGCCTGCGAATTTCTGGGCGTTTCGCCCGACACTTTCAGGCGCATCGTCCGAGACCTGAACCTGCCGACGGTCAGCGACCCGACCGACGCGCGCGTCAAACTCTATAACCGGGCCGCCATCTTCGCCCTCAAACACCAGCCATTAACGATTCCGACCAAACACCGTGTCATCACCCTCAGCAACAACAAAGGCGGCGTCAGCAAGACAACCTCTGCCATCTCGCTCGCCGCCGAAGCCGCGGCCGAGGGCCTGAGAGTCCTGCTCATCGACGCCGCCCCGCAGGCGTCGGCCACGAACTCTTTACTGGAGGAGGGCGAGTGGGCGCCAGACACCGAGCAGGGTATTTTGATCTCCTGGCTGAAGGGCGACACGGCCTTTCAAGAGTTGGTTAAACCTATTCGCTACAAAGACTTCCAGATTGACATTATCCCCAGCTCGACGAAGAACGACCAGATAGACCGCGCCAACCCTCTGGAGGCCGTGCCCGCCCTTCGTGAGTTTTTCGAGAGCTGGGACGATTCGCCTTATGACTACATTTTCATAGACACGGACCCCTCCTTCGGCACCCTCGTTTCGATGGCGCAGGTCGGCAGCCACTTCGTCATCTGCCCCGTTCAGGCAGACGTTTTATCCGTAGACGGTACCATCCAGTTGACGCGACAGCTACAGCGCGCGCGCAATCTGACAAAGAGCCAGTTCCCTGCCCTTCTGGGCTTTTTCCTAGCCCGCTTCGACTCCCGCAAGAGGGTCTGCAAGGAGGCCCTGGACACGCTCCGCGCGGCCTATCCGGAACTCGTCTTCGACACGGTCATTCCTGACAACGTTAGAGTTATGGAGAGCCCCGGCCAGAAAGCCCCCATCAATCTGACGGCCCCCGACTCCAAAGGCGCGGTCGCTTATAAGAGCTTGTGGAAGGAGGTGCGGGCCCGTGTCGAAAGAATCACCGCCGGTGCGTGAAGTCGTCCCCTTCAAACCTGGTAAAAGGCAATCAACCTTTCGTAAATTGAACCTGAGTTTCTCCGGCACCGCTCTGGAAGAGGCCCTCGCGCGTCAGCAGCAAACAGAGCCAGAGGAACAGGACCAGCAAGCGGCCACATCCTCCCCAACCCCTGTGACCCCTGTGACCCCTGTCACAGGGGTTGAAAAGAGCGAAATCCCTTCAAACGCAACCCCTGTGACCCCTGTCACAGGGGTCACAGGGGTTATAATCGACGCGGCCCCTAAGCGTGACTTTACGCGCGCCGCCAACTCAATCGTCCGCGACGCCATCCCGGCAGGAATTTTCACGGGCAAAGGCAAACATCTCTACGACTACCTCTACTCGCAGACCCGTGGCGCCATCATCCCCGTCTACTCTGCACGAATCCCCACCGAGAAAGTGATGGCCGGCGCCGGCATGAGCCGCAACACCTTCCGACTGCACCTCGAACGCCTCTGCAATGCCGGATTAATCGAGGTGGATCAGCGCCCGGGCGAGCACGGCGGCAACATTTACACAGTCCGTTTACCCGAAGAAATAGGCGTGCAGAAGGGCGAGGGGGGTGACCGGGGTGACCGGGGTGACCCGGGTCAGAATCTACCCCGGGTACAGGGGTCAGAACCTGACCCGGGTGACCGGGGTTCATCTTCAATATTTACAAACAGTTACGGGGAGTCTAAGACTTTAATTAAGACTTATGAGAAAAATGATGATGATGAGGCTTTCGCCGACTTCCTCGCCGCGTTGAAAAAAGCCGCGAGAGAGGTGACGGGCCGGGAGGTTTCAGCGGTCGAAAGACAGCGCTGGGCCGAACTCTCGGAGTTGCTCGTCACGGAACTGAAAATCGCCGCGGGCCGCACGACCGTCTCCAGCGTCCCCGCCTTCCTGACCGAACACCTCCGCCGGAGGCTCTGGAAGAAGGACCGCCGCCAGATTGAGCAAGAGAAGACCGAAACCCCTTCTGACTCAGCCACGCAGACGCCCGTGGACGCCGCGCAATGCCCGGACTGCTTCGGCACGGGGATGTTCTACCCCGAAGGCTTCGACAAGGGAGTCGCCAAATGCCGCCACACTCGGCTTGCTCCGAACGCGCAGGCGGAGGGAGTGTCTGAGCGTTAAACGTGAAGCGCGGGCGCGGCCGAAATTAAATGATTACAAAAGGGAAGTGTTACGGCTTCCGATTCCGCTACCTGTCCGAAAGTCGGGCGTCTGACTTAAGCTCCTTGGACGCGGCCGGATTTAACCCGAGGCGCACATGAGTTCTACCGAGCGGCCATTGAACATCCTGATCTTCACAACGGAGTACCCGCCTGAGCTTGACGGGGGACTGGGCACTCACGTCTACGAACTGGCGGATGGGCTGGGGCGGCTGGGCTGCGAAGTGACGGTGTTGATGCCCTCCCGCTTCGTCAGGACGCTGAGCGCCGGGCCGAACGTGACCGTTCACTTCTTCAACCGGGTCGTCGACTCCACGGGCGCGCAGCCTTCTTCGGAAATGCAGTGGTTCGTTGACCTCAATAAAATGTGCGTGCTCCACGCGGGTGAACTTATTAAGAGCGGGAAGCTGCGCCCGGACATTATTCATTGCCACGACTGGCTGACCTTTCCCGCCGCCCAACAGCTCGGGAAGCTCTTCAGGATTCCCGTAATCGGCACCGTACACCTGCTGAAAAATCCCGTGGTGGAGTGGTGGGGCGAAACTCTCCCCGCCGAGGTCGCCAAACAGGAGAGGGACCTCTGCCGCGGCGCCGACGGCCTCATCACCGTCAGCCGTTCGATGCGGGAGCTGATACGCGAGACCCACGGGCTGGCCGACGACCGCATCCACGTCGTCTACAACGGCATGGAGATGAGCCCTTTCACGGAGCCCACGCACACCCCCGAAGAGCGGGACAGCCTTCGCCGCGCTTACGCCTCGCCCGAAGAGAAGCTCATCTTCTTCGCCGGAAGGTTAAACGGGCAGAAGGGCATCGTGGCGCTGCTCGAATCGGCGTCTCAGGTCCTCGAACGATGGCCCAACGCGCGTTACCTTGTGGCGGGTTCGCCCGACGTTTCGCCCGCGGTCTGGGGCGCGGAACGGATTGCCGAAGAGGCCAGAAAGATATTCTCGGGCGTCTTCGACAAGTGGGACCGGATTCAGTTCCTCGGGAAAGTCTCGCGCGAACGCCTGCCGGCGTTGTACGGCATCGCAGACATCGCCGTCGTGCCTTCGATTTATGAGCCGTTCGGCTACGCGGCGATAGAGGCGATGGCGGCGGGTGTGCCCGTAGTCGCGACCGCCGTCGGCGGGTTGGCCGAGATCGTACAGGACCGACGAACAGGGCTACTCGTCCCGGTGTGGACTATGACAGACGGGCGTCGCGCCGTTGATGTTGGAAAACTCACCGCCGCCCAACTGACATTGCTGAGTGACGACGGGCTGGCCCGAGCGATGGGCCAGGCGGGCAGGCAATACGTGATAGATAATTTCGGCTGTGACAAAATGGCCCTTGAGACTCTCCGGGTCTATCGCCACCATGCCCGCCCGGCGACGGCCGAGTCGGACAAATGACCTGGGCCGAGCCCCCGCGCCGCGCGACAGTCACGAGCGGCGGGCAATGTTGCAGGGATTGCTTCTCCGACTAAAACCCGCCTGTCAGCTCACCCAACATCCTCTCGCACTCATACTCCTGAAGCAAAATAAGTCTTCGTTCAGGCTTTAAATGTAGCCGAACTGTGAAACAAACTGTCGAGAGGGAAGATGCCGTTGAATGGATGGAAGTTTAGTGATTCGGCTTAAAGCTTCTACTACGATGAAGGTTGTGGAATCAAGGGGCGGGGCGACTCACCCGTCGAACCTGACGGAGCGCGTGTCCCTCTCCTCGCCGGTGAGGACGCGTAGGGGCTCGTAGAGTTCGGGGCGCCTGGCCTTTAGCCAGCGCCGCCCGGAAGAGGTCGGGAGGACTTCGGCCTGGAGGTCTGCGACGACCATGTCGTCACCAGCCTTGCACGTCTCCACGAGAATCTCGCCGTAAGGGTCCAGAATCATCGCGTTACCCGTCCGCACCTCGTCGTCGTCGGGCCCGACGCCGTTGCTGAAGACGAGGAACATCCCGTTGTCGTGCGCGCGGGAAGGGAGCCAGCGCATCAGCCAGCCGCGCCCCTTCGGCCCGCGCAGTTCCGCCTCGATGGCGGCGGGGTCTTCGTGGCGGCGCTCCCAGAGGGCGGGGTCGACGGCGCCCATGGCGCGGGGGCTGCGCGAACGGCAGCCGCCGGTCTGGTGCGGCGCCAGCAGAATCTCCGCGCCCTTGAGGGCCGTGACGCGCGCGTTCTCGATGATGTTGTTGTCGTAGCAGATGAGGACGCCGACCCTGCAACCCTGCGGGATGTCGAAGACGGTGTAGGCGTCGCCCGACTTCATGAAAGGGCCTTCAAAGGCGTGCAGCTTGCGGTGGCAGGCGGTGCGCCCGTCGGGCATCGCGACGACGTAGCTGTTGTAGAGCGAGCCGTCTTCCGTGCGTTCTATGAGGCCGGCGCCGATGGTCATGCCGTGCCGGGCCGAGAGCGACAGCAGCCGCGCCGTCGAGGGGCCGTCGGGGACGGGCTCGGCCAGCCCTTCGACCTCTTCGCGCGAGAGGTTGCGGACGTGCCAGTAGCCCGTGACGCACATCTCCGGAAAGGCTATCAGCTCGACCCCGCGGGCCGCCGCCGCTTCGACGAAAGACTGAATCTTCCCAAGGTTGGCCGGCTTGTCGCCCGGCTCGTGCTGAAACTGCACGGACGCGACTCGTATGTCCCTCATGGCGGCCAAGTATAGGTGCTCGTTTGCGGCTTTTAAAGCACGGCTGCGTTATATTGGCGCCGCTCGGTTTAATCCCTGAAAATGTTTGGGAGAGGCGCTGAATGGACATCCTCTGGGAGGAGCTGACTTCGGGGCTGCAAGACTGGAGACAACTGGCTCACGTGCTGGCGAGGCTGATAGCGGCCATGCTGCTCGGCGGGATAGTTGGCATCCAGAGGGAGAGGGCCGGGAAGCCGGCGGGGCTGCGGACGCACATGCTGGTGACGATGGGGACGGCCGTCTTCGTCATGTCGTGCGCGGGCGTCGGGATGTCTCTGGACGGGCTGTCGAGGGTCATTCAGGGCCTCGTCACGGGCATCGGCTTCATCGGCGCCGGCTCGATCCTCAAGCTGAGTGAGGAGCGCGACATTCAAGGGCTGACGACGGCGGCGGGCGTCTGGATGACGGCGGCCATAGGGGTCGCGGTGGGCCTAGGAAGCCTCGGCGTGGCGGTGCTGAGCACCCTTTTCACCCTAATCATCCTCTCGTTCGCGCGGCGCATCGAGCGGCAGGTCAGCGAGGGGCGCGCGGAAGATGTCGAGGCCAAGAACAATTGAGGCCGCGCCGTCGCCTTCAACGAAAATTTTCAGGACGAACAACTGACGACGACGCGCCTCGTGCCTTCGGGCGGCGGCTCCGCGTAAAGCTCCCGGCCTGGCTGCTCGTCGAAGGGCTTCTGTAAGATTTCGAGCAGCGTGTTTATCTCCGCGTAGTCGCCCGCCTGCGCCCGCTCGATGGCCCTCTGCGCGAGGTGGTTGCGGAGGACGTAGACGGGGTTCGTGCGCAGCATCCGGCCGCGCCGCGCCGCGTCGTCGCTCGCTTCGGCCGCGAGTCGCGCGCGGTAGCCTCGCGCCCAACCGTCGAAGGCGGCCGGGTCGATGAACATGTCGCGCAAGGGGTCGTCGGCGCCCGGCCGCGTCTGGAAGTCGCAGAGGCGCCTGAAGAAGCGCGCGTAATCGACGGCGTTCGCCTGTAGGATTTTCAGAAGCCCCGCGACCAGCCCCGCGTCCTCCGGCCTCTCCGTCTCAAGCCCGAGCTTGCCGCGCATCAGTTCGGAGTAAGCCTCCGCGAAGATTCCGGCGTACTCGTTGAGCGCGGCGACGGCCGGGTCGTGCCCCGTGAGCGGTAGCAGCGTCTCGGCGAAGCAGGAGAGGTTCCAGAGGCCGACGCCCGGCTGCTGGTCGAAGGCGTAGCGCCCGCCGTAGTCGGAATGGTTGCAGACGAACCCGGCGTCGTACTCGTCCAGAAAACCGAAGGGGCCGTAGTCGAGCGTCAGGCCGACGACAGACATGTTGTCCGTGTTCATGACGCCGTGCGCGAAGCCCGCGGCCTGCCAACGCGCGATAAGGCGGGCGGTGCGGCCGACGACTTCGCGCAGGAGGCCGTGATACCTGTCCGCGTCTTCCCAGAGGTGCGGGTAGTGTTGGCGAACGACGTAGTCGGCCAGCTCCCTCACGCGGTCCTGCTGACCGCGGTAGTGGAACAGCTCGAAGGTGCCGAAGCGGACGTGCGTGGGCGCGAGCCGCGTGAGCACGGCGGCCGTCTCGACAGTCTCGCGGATGACGGGCTCGTCGCTCCCGACGATGCAGAGGGCGCGCGTCGTCGGGATGCCGAGCGCGTGCATCGCCTCGCCGCAGAGGTATTCGCGGACGGTCGAGCGCAGCACCGCGCGCCCGTCGCCCATGCGCGAGAAGGGGGTGAGGCCGGCGCCCTTGAGCTGCACGTCCCAGCGGCCCGCGCCCGCCGCGCCGAGCGCCTCGCCGAGCAGGATGGCGCGGCCGTCGCCGAGTTGCGGGACGTACGTGCCGAACTGGTGCCCCGCGTAGATGGCCGCCAAAGGCTCGCTCGCGGGCAGGAGCCGGTTGCCGCTGAAATACTCTGCGAACTCGGGCCGAAGGGCCTCGGCCGGGTCGAGGCCGACGAGCGCGGCGGCGTCCGCGTTGAAGCTGACGAGGTAGGGCGACGGCAGCGGCGTCGGCTTGACGCGCCTGTAGAAGACCTCCGGCAGGCGCGCGTAGGTGTTGTCGAAACGGATGTCTTCGAGCGTTGACATCGGCGGCCTATTCGCCCGCCACCAGCGGCTCGTATTCCGGGTGGCGGCGTATGTACGCGGCGACGAACGAGCACGCCGGCAAGACCTTGAAACCCTTTTCCCGCGCGTGCTCAAGCGCCGCGCGAGCGAGCTTGCCGGCGAGTCCACGCCCTTCCAACTCGGGCGCGACTTCCGTGTGCGTCAAGGCGAGGCGCTCGCCCGTCTGCTCGTACTGTAGGACGGCCAGCACGCCGTCAGACACCACCTCGAAACGCCGCTCCGCCTCGTTGTTCTCGACCTTAAACTCTTCCGAATCGGTCCCCATTTTCGTCCCCCTTTGAAGACACTATAGCAACCTTCGGGCGGCGGATGTCGGCCGGCAGAGCTTTTCAACACGGAGAGCACAGAAAATACACGGAGGGCGCGGAGAAGAAGAATTTCCCCGCGCCCTCCGTGCTAAATCCGAATGCGTTTACTGCCAGTCGGAGGCGTAAGTCTCCCTGTAGACGCGGATGGCCTCGTCTTCCGAGGGCAGCCGCAGCCCGTCCGTGAAGCGGTTCATGAAGCTGAAGGCGCAGGTCTGCAAAAGGACTTCCAGGGCGCCGCGCTCGCCGAACTCGGCCTTGAGCTTCGCGAAGTCTTCGTCCGTCACGGACGAGGGCGCGCGCGTGACGAGGCGCGCGAAGTCGACGGCCGTCCGCTCGCGCGTCGTGAGCGACGAGTCGTCCTTCTTCATGGCGACGAGCTTCGAGGGCTCGACGCCGAGCCTGCGCAGCCCGAGCACTTGGTGGAGCGTGCAGTAGCGGCAGCCGTTCAGCATCGAGACGGCGAAGCTCACCTGCAACTGTATGTCGCGGCCGATGGACGCCTGCTCCCTGACGGCCTGCCCGTAGGCCCGCCACGCCAGCCCGATGTCGGGGACGCGCAGCATCGCCCGCTGCGAGTTGGCGACGCCGAGGCCGAGGCCCGCCGCCGGCTTCTGCGGCTCTTTGGCGGCGGCGGCGACGGCGCCCGTCGCGCTTATCTCTCCGTCGGAGATGAGCGCGACGCGGGCGGGCGGCGGCCTGTAAGCCGCGACCGTCGAAGGCGTCGCCGTCTGCCCGTCGAGCACCCAGGGCTCGACCGGCAGGTTCAGAGCCTCGTTCATGCGCGTGAAGTAGTTGAAGAAGCAGACGGCCAGCGTCAACTCGACGAGCTGCGAGTCGTTGTAGAAGGCGCGCGCCGCGCGGAACTCTTCGTCGCTCACCGAGTTGATGTCGCGCGTCAGCGAGTCGGCGTAAGAGAGCGCGAGCCGCTCGGCCGGCGTCAGTTGTTCGAGACGGCCTTCGCGCACGCGCGAGAGGATTTCGCGCCCGCGCTCGCTCGCCCGGAGCCAGCGCGAGGCGTGGGCGGCCGTGTAGGGGCTCTTCAACTGCTGCGCGATGCGCAGGGCCATCGCCATTTTCGTCTCGGGCTGGAGCGTGCCGCCGTAGAGCGTGACGCGGACGAGGTGCGCGAACTGCGGCGCCGCCTGAGTCTGCCGCGCCAGCGCGCGGAGGTAGTTCGGCACCTGCCCGCCTTCGAGCGGGTCGGCCGTCGTGAGGGCCTTCAGGCCCTCGGCGTCGGGTTCGGCCAGCGCGACGCGCGGCGGGACGGAAGTCTTACCGCGCGCGGCCTTCTCAAGTTCCGCGACGGCGACGAAGGGCGGGCCGCCGGCCTTCTCCTTCGGCCCGTCCGCGGCGAGCGCGGGCGCGAGCAGTGAGGCGGCGACGATTAAAGACAGCGTGTATCTCAGCATCTCGAAAATCCTCCCTCGACTTCAGAACATGAAGCGGACGCCGGCTTGCAGGTTGCGCGGGTCGAACGCCTGCGTTGACTTGCCGAAGTTGGGCAGTGAGAGGTCCGCGTTCGGCAAAAAGAGGTTGACGTTGTTCAGCGCGTTGAAGGCGTCGAGGCGCAGTTGCAAACTCTTCGACTCGCCGAACTGGAAGCTGCGCGTCAGCGAGGCGTCCAGCGTCAGGTAGCGCGGCCCGCGGAAAGTGTTGCGCCCGAGGGTGCCGTTGCGGCCCGGCGTGGGGCGCGGGAAGGCGCTCGCCGGGAAGAGCCCGCGCAGGAAGTCCTGCTGCGAGAAGGTCATGGGGACGGCGCCGGGCGCGGGCGCGTCGGGACGGTCGTAGAAGCCGCCGCCGACCGCGCCGCCGCCGCCGTCGAGGTTGTAGTCGCCGCCGGCCCTGAACGAAGCGCCGTTCCAGACGGAGAAGGGGCGGCCAGACTGCGCCGTCAGGATGGTGGACAACTGCCAGCCGTTCAAAACGCCGCGTGCGAAGCGGTTGGCGCCCGCCTTCAGGAGGTTCGGCGACCAGACGACCGAGGCCGAAAGGCGGTGCGGGATGTCGAAGAGCGAGCGGGCGCGCTCGCAGCGCAGGCAGTCGATGTCCTGCGCGCCCTTGCCCGGCTCGGAGTTGTCCTGGAACTGCCCCGTCGAGGTGTCGCTCGAAGTGTCGAGCCACTTCGAGAAGCGGTAGTTGAACTGGACGAAGAGGTCAGAAGAAGTCGCGCGCCGAAGCTCGGCCGTCATGCCGTGGTAGGCCGAGTTGACGCCGTTGGTGACGAAGAGCAGCGTCCCGAAGTTCGGGTTGAGGCGGTCTTCGCGGCCGTCGAGCAGGTCGCCCGCGAAGCGGTTCACGTCGTCGATGCGTTCGAGGTTGACGCCGCGCGTGCCCGTGTACCCAAGCTCCGCGACCCAGCCGCCGCCGAACTGCCTCTGCGCGTTCAGGAAGAAGCTCTCGCTGTACTGCGTCTTAATCGTCGGGTTGACGACGAAGCCGGTCGGGCGGATGCGGGCCGTCTCGCCGGGCAGCGGGTTGATGCCGCCCTGCGGGTTGAGGCCGCGCGCGAACTCCGGGTTGAAGGGCACGGGGATGTTGTAGAGGATGCGCGTGCCGATGCCCGTAGAGGGCTGGCTGACGACCTGCGCGGCGTCGGGCGGCAGCGCGCGCGCGCCCGTAATCGACTGCCCGTGGTGCGGCTGGAAGGCGAGGCTGAAGCCGGCGCGGATGGAAGACTTGCCGTCCCCGAAGGGGTCGTAGGCGATGCCGACGCGCGGCGAGAGGTTCAGCTTCTCGGGCGTGTAGAGCCGCTCGACGCGGCCGACCGCGGCGTTGGCGACGCGCTCGTTAAAAGTCGCGCCGGGGCCGAGGACGATTGAAGAGAGCCGCCCCTCGCGCTCGGTCGCCGTGCCGAAGTAGTCGTGCCGCAGGCCGAGGCTCAGGTTGAGACGGCCGCTCAGCTTCCAGTCGTCCTGCACGAAGAGGCCGGTCTCGTAGAGCGTGAAGTGGCGCGGGAAGCCGATGGGCTGCCCCGTCGCCGGGTCGACCGTCAACGTCTGCCGGAAGGGGCGGTCGTTGACGAGGTCGCTCACGTTATTAAACGAGTACGCGCCGGCGCTCGCAGGGCCGAGCGAAAGCCCTTTGAAGAGGCGGCGGACTTCGCCTCCCATCCGCAGCGTGTGGCGGCCGAGGTCGAGCGTGAAGGTGTCGCGCACCTCGTACGTGCGCAGGCGCGTGCCCGAGTTGAACACGTCGCCGAAAGGGGCCGTCAGGCCGGTGACCGTGATTTGCGGGACGACTGCGTCGTCCGAGCCGCGCACGGTGTTGATGTTCTGGAAGGAGAAGCGCAGGTCGTTGACGTTGCGGCCGAAGACGCGGATGTGGCCGAGGTTGAAGTTGCCGAAAGAGCCCTCGAAGGGCCCGCGCATGCCGCGCATGGCCTGGCCGAGCGTGGCGGTCGAGGAACTCGTGCCGCCCTCGTCGCGCTGGCGCTCGCCTATCCAGCGGCCGGTCAGCTTGTCGAGCCCGCCCCTGAAAGAGTGGTCGATGCGGACGAGGTACTGGTCGAAGCGCACGTAGTCGTGCAGGTTGACGGTCGCGCTGCCCGTGGCCGGCAGCGTCACGCCGTCGAGCGTGACGTTGCTCTGGTTGGCGTAGCGGCTCCCGCCCGTGCCGGGGCGCGGCGTGGGGGCGGGGAAGTCTGTGAAAAGGCGCGCGGCGACGCTCCCGGGGCGCGTGCGGATGACGTGCTCGCGTAGCTCGGGCGTCTCGACCTGAAAGGAGAGGGCGCGGGCGAGGGCGTTGCGCGTGCCTTCGTAGGAGCCGAAGAAGAAGGTCCTGTTCTTGAAGATGGGGCCGCCGATGTTCGCGCCGAACTGGTTGAAGACCTGCGGCGAGCGCTCGGCGGCGAAGAAGTTGCGCGCGTTCAGGGCGGCGTCGCGGTGGTACTCCCACGCGCGCCCGTGAAAGTCGTTCGTCCCCGACATCGTCCGCAGGTTGATGACCGCGCCGTTGCCGCGCCCGAACTCGGCCGAGAAGTTCGAGGTCTGCACCTGCACCTCTTCGACCGTTTCGAGGCTCGGGACGATGGCCGGCTCGCCCGTGTTGTTCGGGTTCGTGTTCATCGAGCCGTCGAGCACGTAGTTGTTCCCGCGGTAGCGGTTGCCGTTGACGGTGACGACCGGAGAGTTAGAGAGCTTGGTGGAGTTGGCGGCGCCGGGGATGGCGGTCGCGCCCGCGCTCAGCTTCGGCAGCAGGAAGATGTCGCGCTGCACGAGCGGAAGCTCCGTGCTCTGGCGCTGCGTGAAGGTGTCGGCGACGCGGCCCTCGCGCGAGACGCCGACGGCGTCGGCGCCCGACGTGACCTCGACCGTCTCCTGCACCCCGCCGACTTCGAGCCGGATGTTCAACTCGGCCGTGCGCCCGACGTTCAGCGACAGCCCGCGGTGCTCGAACGTCTTAAAGCCGTTGACGCGCGCGACGACCGTGTAGCTGCCGGGGGTCATGCTGGCGAGGCGGAAGGCGCCTCCGCCGTCCGTCTCGACAGAGCGGGAGAGCCCCGTCGCCTCGTTGAGCGCCGTCACCGAGGCGGCGACGAGCGCGCGGTCTTCCGCGTCAGTCACGCGGCCCTGTAGGGTGGCCTCCGTGATCTGCGCCCGGACACTCAGTGAGGGAAGAAACGCGAGGATTAGGGACACGACTGCGACACTTAATCTGTGAGTATGCTTCATATTCACTCCGTCGGAATAGGGGAGCGCCGGGCATCCTGACGGATACCGTACGACGGTCTGTGTTTTGAAGATTACTCGATGCGGCGAGATCGAGAGCGGCTTGTAGCGTGCGAAAAATAGCACGAAGCGGCGCCGCTGTCACGAGAAAAAAGTTGGGGGCCGGCCTCCACCCTTGGGTGGAGGCCGGCCCCCGAAGATTTACTCAAAGTGGGGCCGTGGCCGTTAGTCCGCGACCCTGTAGTCGAGCGTGAAGCGGCCGATGCGGATGGTGCCGCGGCCGGCGGCCGGCGGGCTGATGAGGAGCGAGCGGACGAGGTTGGTCTTGCCGCGGTGCGCGTCCACTTCGCCGAGCGGCTCGCCGCTGGCGGCCCTGTAGAAGCTGACGCGAATCGAGTCGTCGCCGACGCGCTTGTAGCCGAAGACGTAGTTGCCGGGCGGCAGGCTCAAGCCGCCGAGCCTGAGCGGCGCCTGCGTGATGAAGAAGTGAGAGTAGATGCCCTCGGCCGAGTAGCCGGCCGTAATCATGACGACGCCGGCGATAAAGCGCCCGCGGCCGTCCGTCACGCCCGAGGCCGTGCGAAACTCCGTCTCGATGTTCTCCTTGATGACGGGCGCGCGGGCCGGGATGACCTTACGCAACTCCTGCTCGGTGGCCGCACGCCAGCGCGCGGCGTAGGCTTCGGCGGGCCGGACCGTGCCGGCACAGACGAGCAAAGCGAATGACAGCAACGCCCTCTTCAACGTCGAGTACTTCATGGCGCCCTACGTTAACCGACATCCGCCGCAAAGTTCAACGGCGGGCGCTCGTGCCGCCCCTTCCTGTATAATCCCGGCCGTCAAACGCGGTCCCGGCGCAAGAGCCACCGGCCGCGCCCGTAAGATGCTCCGAACTCGTTCCCTCAAAAAATCATCCGGGCGCCTCGCGCGCCTGCTCTCCGCGCTGCTCCTGCTGTGCGGCGCGCGAGCCCACGCGCTCCCGCCCGAAGCCGGCCTCGCGCAGCTCAGCCGGCGCTCGTGGCTGACCGAGACGGGACTGCCGCAGAACACCGTCCACTCCGTCGTTCAGGACTTCCAGGGCTACATCTGGGTCGCCACTGAAGAAGGCCTGGCGCGCTTCGACGGGCTCGGCTTCGTCGTCTTCGACCGGCAGAACACGCCCGAGCTTCGCAGCAACGACGTGCGCTCGCTGCTCGTGCAGGAGAAGGGAAACGTCGTCTGGGCATCGACGGCCGGCGGCATTTCGCGCTACTTCGCCGGCAAGTGGACGACTTTCACGACCGAGCACGGGCTCGCCGGTAACGATGTCGTATCGGCTTACGAGTCGCGCGACGGCGCCGTCTGGGCCGCGACCAACGCGGGGCTGAGCCGCTGGAAGGATGCCCGGTGGACCAGCTACACGACGCGCGAAGGCTTAGCCGACGACAACGTGCAGGCCGTCTCCGAAGACCTTTCGGACACGTCGGGCGCGATGTGGGTCGGGACGGCCGAGGGCCTGAGCAGACTTGCCGAGGGTAAGTTCACCAACTTCACGACCGAAGACGGACTGCCGGGAGGCGTGGCCGTCATCGAGCGCGGCCCCGAAGGCTGCCTCTGGCTCGGGACGCCCGCCGGCCTCAGTTGTTACAAAGACGGCCGCTTCACCAACTACACGACGCGCGAGGGGCTGCCGAACGACCGCGTCGTCTCTCTGCGCGCCGACGGCAGCGGCGGCCTCTGGGTCGGCACGGCGGCGGGCCCCGCCCTCTTCCGGGGGGGCCGCTTCGAGAGCCTCACGGCGCCCGACCCGCTCGCGGAAGCGGTCGTCCTCTCCATCCTCGAAGACCGCGAGGGAAGCGTCTGGCTCGGCACCGAGTCGGGCGGCCTGCACCAGCTCCGCGCCAAGAAGTTTCAGACCTACACGACGCGCGAAGGGCTCTCAAGCGACCACGTCAAAGCCATCTACGAAGACGCGGGCGGCGACCTCTGGGTCGGCACGTACGGCGCCGGCCTCAACCAACTGCGCGGCGGGCAGACGAGGACCTACACGACGAAGGACGGACTGCCGAGCAACGTCATCCTCGCCCTCTTCTCCGACGCGGCGGGCGACCTCTGGGTCGGCACGCCCGACGGCCTCTCGCGCCTGCGCGCCGGCCGCTTCGAGACCTACACCTCGGCCGACGGCCTGCCGAACGACTTCGTCCGCTCCATCTACGCCGACAGCCGCGGCCGCCTCTGGGTCGGCACGCGTGGCGGGCTCGCGCTGCTGAAGGGCGACGAGTTCGTCGCCTACACGACGCGCGAAGGGCTGACGAGCGACTTCGTCGGGACCGTCTACGAGGACGCGCGGGGCGACCTCTGGGTCGGCACGCTCGGCGGCCTGAGCAAGCTTGAGGGCGAGAGCTTCCGCAGCTACACGGCGCGCGACGGCCTGCCCGAGAGCGCCGTCATCGCCATCCACGGCGACGCCGAGGGGCGCGTCTGGGTCGGCACCAACGGCGGCGGGCTCGGCCTGCTCGCTGACGGCAAGTTTCACTCCTTCACCTCGCGCGACGGCCTGCCGAACGACACCGTCTACCGCATCCTCGAAGACGCGCGCGGCCGTCTCTGGATGAGCAGCAAGAAGGGCGTCTTCCATATCGCGAAAACTGAGCTGGCCGACTTCGCCGAGCGCCGCTCGGGCTCGCTCTCGCCCGTCGTCTACGGGACGGCCGACGGGATGCCG
>Ga0182001_10000160_pt1 | contig 15176 bp, 13 predicted proteins | sample BulsoiFelSFmetaG_FD_120485 | JGI IMG/M metagenome (GOLD analysis project Ga0182001, IMG submission 120485) | Bulk soil microbial communities from Mexico - San Felipe (SF) metaG | ecosystem: Environmental > Terrestrial > Soil > Agricultural land | place: Mexico: San Luis Potosi | collected... | reverse complement strand
GCGCGCGCATAGAGCTTCAACCTGCCGCGCTGGAAGCCCTGGTCGCGGCGCGCGAAGAGGCGCGCGCGATGAGTCTGGACATCACGCCTCGCGGCGGCGAAGAGGCCGCGCGCCGAAGCTACGATGATACGCTTCACTTGTGGAACACACGCTTTCTGCCCGCGCTCTCTTATTGGAACAAGAAAGGCCGTCTCTCGAAAGAGCAGGTCGAGCATCTGCGCTCGCTCCCGTTGCGCGAGCAGGTGCGCGAGGTGCTTGAGCTGGAGAAGACCGGCATCTACTTCAGCAAAGATTTGTCGAAATCCATTCTCTATTCCATTGCTGCGCCGGGCACGTCGCAGCACATAGCCATGCTCGCGCTCGACGTGGAGCAGTTCGCCGACGAGCGCGTCCGGCATATCCTCGCGCGGCACGGCTGGTTCCAGACCGTCAAGAGCGATCAGCCACACTTTACCTATCTCGGTCTTGAAGAGAAAGACTTACCAAAGCGCGGGCTTCGAGCGGTCGTCGTTGGCAAACAGCTTTTCTGGATTCCGAACGTCGGCGGAGAGTGAACCCTAGAAGAATGAAACGCTGCCCGACATGCCAGCGCATTTACACGGACGATACGCTCAGGTTCTGCCTTGAGGACGGCGGCGCGCTTTTAACCGAATCTGCGAGCACAGACCAGACCCTGCTCTTGGACTCGTCTCAAGCGAGCGCGGAGCTGCCCCCAACAGAGATACTCGATTACGCTGTCCCGCCGACAGTTTTAGCTCCAGACAAAGAGGCCACGCTTCGCCGCCAGAAACCTGCCCCGACCGTCAGACAACAGGGAAGGCCGACCGTCAAAGAGTTTGCGCATGAGGTCGCGCCCGTTGGAAGCTCGCCGAAGCAACGCAGCACAACCTCCGTCGTCGCCGTCACAGTCATCGCCACAGTTCTTCTGCTAGGCATCGGCGGCCTGGGCGCATGGCTGATTCTGAAAGACAAGAACAGTTCAAGTAATGGAAACGACCCGTCGCGCAACGGCAACATCTCAAGCAACACCAAATCGAGCAATACTGACCCATCCAATAAGAACAGCAACACGACGGTCGTTTTGACAACGCCGACGCCAACGGCGACAGCGACTCCGTACAGTTCGCCGTCGCCAACGCCGACTACCGACACGGCCACCGCGCGCAAAGAGATAATGCAGGCCCTGAACGGCTGGGCTGTGACGATGAATGGTTCTCTGGACACGCACATGGGCTATTACGCAAGCACGTTGCACACCTATTATCTGCAAACCAACGTGAGCGCCGCCCGCGTGCGCGCCTACATTGCTCCTGCATTCGACAAGTACGGCACGCGCGACGTGAAGCTCACAAACATGCAGATCGAGGTTGACCCATCGGGCACGAGCGCCACCGCGACCTTCGACAAGACTTTCACCTTCACGGGCAACACAGTCTATTCAGGCTCAGGTCTCAATCGCTTCTGGTTAGAGAAGATTAATGGTCGCTGGCTGATTACGGGCGAGAAAGATTTGAAGACCTATTACATCAACAAGTGAGTGGTCAATCGAAGCCTTTGGTTTCCGGGTCTGGGCGCAAATTATTTGACACGCTGAGGGATTCGGCATATTGTCTCGAACGTTCGAACACACACAACGATTGGGCTTCGAGTGATATTGCCGTAGCTCTCCCAGCCATGTGCTCGCACTGCGAAGGTCTTCAACTGTGAACGAAAGCTTAGCCCAAATCTGGTCAAGGAGTCCCGGCATGAAGGTTGTGAAGATTGCGCTCTTACTCTCTGCTTGCCTCCTGCTCGCCAACTGCAAAGGAAACGCCAACTCGAATAACAGTAACAGCAAGACGAGCGTCACGAACACAACGACCACCACGACGACGACGAGCACTCCGGTCATGACGCCCAGCCCGCAGGCAACCGCTTCGATGTCGCCATCGCAGACCATGTCATCGCAGGATAAACTGACGACGCCGGAGGCTGCGGCTCAAGGACTCTTCGAGGCTTTCGGAAGGCACGACCGTGCGGCTGCCGCAAAGTTTGCCTCGGACGCCGCCATCAAGGAACTTTTTAAAGAGAGCACAGGAACCGAAGGCATGGAGTTTGAAGGCTGCGATGATGATGAAGGCAATCTCGATTGCGCTTATCGTTACGAAGGCGGCGGCCTCATCATGCACATGAAAGGCAATAAATCGGATGGCTACAAAGTTGATTCCATAGAATTCATAGCTGACTAAAAAGGGAAAAGATGAAGAACAAGAATCTGAGCATGAAAATCAGCGTTCTCTTCGCGGCAATGCTGCTCATCATCACAAGCGTCGAAACTTTTGCAGCACGCGACCGCACGCGCCGCATCCGCTTTGAGAGTGGGCGGACGACAAAAGTCATCAAGGACGCGGTCGTGCGCGGCGACCGTGACCGCTACATCCTGCACGCTCGCGCAGGCCAGACCCTCATCGTTCACATCACTTCCGTAGAGAACAATGCAGTCTTTGACATTTACCGTCCCGGCGGCAAGCGCACGCTTGAGAACGCGCAGGAGAGCACGGACTGGACCGGCCCTTTGCCGCGAACCGGCGACTACATCATAGAGGTCGGCGGCACTAGAGGAAACGCGACCTATACGCTCGAAGTGACGGTGAGATAGTTGGCAGTGGACAGTAGGCAGTTGGCAGTAAGCTGTAGCTCGTTGAGCTAAGGGTTATCAATCAAGCATTCGCTTCATCAGCCCTTACTGCCCACTGCCCACTTCTTTTCTTTCCCTCTTTGCCCGGAAAATGCTAGACTACGCGCACGCCCGGTCGGAAAAATTGTTTGACCGGGCGCGCCTCTCTCCCGTATGAGTTACGGGTATTCAGCAAACCAATTAATTCGCGCCGCACGACCAGCGCCTTAGTGTCTCCCCTTGTCCCGTTAAGCCTAGGTCGAGCGACCCTTGATCCCGAAAAGAGGGTCCAAAAGTCATGGATGTCCCCCAAATTATCGCCGGGCGATTCCGCATCGAGTGTGAAATCGGCACGGGCGGCATGGGCACTGTCTATCGTGCCGCACACTTAGGACTTGAACGTCCCGTCGCCGTCAAAATCATCAAGCCTGAATACGCTTCCGACCCGGATGTTGCAGACCGCTTCATGAGGGAAGCGCGCACGATGGCTCGGCTTCGCCACCCGCACGCCGCGATGATTTTCGATGCAGGCAATCTGCCGGATGGTCGCCACTTCATCATCATGGAGTTCGTCGAAGGCCAGACGCTTTCGGAGACCTTAGAGCGCGAAGGAAGGTTCACACCTGAGCGGGCGGTGCGCATTGCCGCAGACATCTGCGATGTGCTGGCCGAAGCACATAACCTCGGCATCGTCCACCGCGACCTCAAGCCGTCGAACATCATGTTGAATGAAAGGGGTGTCTGTGTCCTCGATTTCGGCGTGGCGAAAGTTTTGGCGACCTCTGCGGACGCCACGCACACGCATGCGACGACAGGCTCGGGCGTCATTGTCGGGACCCCTCGCTACATGTCGCCCGAACAGTGCCTGGGCCAGCGCGTCGGCGCGCGTAGCGACCTTTATAGTCTCGGCGTGCTGCTCTACGAGATGCTTGCCGGAAGACCGCCCTTCACAGACCCGCTCGCATCTGCCGTGCTCGTCAAGCAGGCGACTGCGCCTCCGCCGCCGCTCCCGAAACTGCGCGAAGACATCCCGCGTCCGCTCGTGATGGCAGTTCACACGCTGTTGGCGAAGCGTCCAGAGGATCGTCCCGAGAACGCCAAAGCCGCGCAGAAGATGCTTGAGAAGAGTATTGCGAAACCGCCGCGCGCTGTCTCTGACACGCAGCCGTTCTCTTCAACGGTAGCCGCCCTCAACACCGGACGCAGCGCATTCTTTCGCGTTGCCACACCTCTGGTCCTGATCGGCGTGCTCGGTCTCGGATTTCTCGCGTGGGGACGCAGCGCACAGACACAACAGACGAATGATGCGAGCGCAAATCTTCCCGCCGCGATGACGACAACAGCGCCCGCCGCCACTACAGCTTCGCTCGATTCATCTTTCACGGGCGCGCCCCTGCAAAAGGTCGCCAGCTCAGAGCCGCTCTCGCTCGATGCCGCGCGTCACTTGGTCACTTCCGTGTCGCACGGGGACGAGATTGGCGACGTGCGTGTTGTCAAAGCAGACCAGACACAGAACCAGGTCATCGTGGCGATTCATAACGAGCGCAAGGAAGGGACGACGCATCTCTTCGTGATGGAACGTCTCGGCGGACGTTACCATGTGACGAGCCGCGCGCCGCTCGATAAGCCGGACTTTCGCGGAGCGATGTGGACGGCGGAGACCCGCGACGTTGACAATGATGGTTACGACGAAGTTATCTGCATGGGGACGAACGCCAGGGGCAAAGCCGCAGGCTATCGCCTGGTGCTTTACGAGCCGCGAACCCGCGAGACTTACGCCATGCGCCTCGAATCTTCGCCGTACGATTCAAAGAGGATGCGCGCAACCTTCTCGCCCAACGTCATGAAGCCGGAAGCCGCAGCCTATCGCGCAGCCTTGCAACAACGCGCGCGACAGGCGATTGCGCCGATGTAAAAATATTTGTAGGGGCAGGGAGTGAGCCTCTGCTCCTACAAATTTTGCAACTCTCCTAGAGCTTTTCTCTGATAACCTCCCACGCTTCGACATCTCCATCTACGATCTTGAAGAGAGGATGCGTCTTCGGCTCGGCGACCATTCTTATCTCTGCGAGTTTCTTCGCATCTCTCACCTTGAGTTTCTCTTGCAGATGATTCCACTCGTAGAGAAGCTGCCCGCGCGTGCAGATTATCTTGCCGTCGAAGCCGGAGGCGCGCGCTATCTTCTCTTCGTCGAAGCTGTATCCGCGCCTCAATGCTTCTTCATAAAGAGGTCTGAGATAGTTTGCGATAGCTCCGACAGGATCGGAGGTGGACCTGAATCTCTGAAGCTGCGGATGATTCCTGTAGCCCTTCGTCTCGCCTTGCAAAACTTTCTGGGCAAGGAGAGCTTCTCTCCATGCCGCGAGCAAGCCCTTCGTGTCAAGATATTGAGGATGGATTGTCCACAATCTCATGCTTCAACTGCTCCACAGGCGACCAAAATGGAAACGAGCGCATCGAGCAGTTTCGCATTCGCTGCCACAAGTAAAGGATTTGGTAAGGTGCGAGATTGTAGCTCGACTATCTTCGCGCCTGCCGCTTCTGCAATCGCGGCCCCGGCGGCTCTGTCCCACACCCCAAGACCGCTCTCGTAAAAACCGTCCAGCCTCCCCGAAGCAACTGCGCAAAGGTCAAGCGAAGGGCAGCCGCTTCGACGCACATCGCGTACATGCGGCAGAACGTTTCGCAAGACCTCTGCCTGCGCGTGGCGCACATCTCGGTCGGGCAGGAATCCTGTGCCGATCAGCGCGTGCGCGAGTTCCGTTTCGGTGCGCGCAAAGATTGCCCTCTCATCGCATTGCGCGCCGAATCGGACGATGCCTGTATAGACGCAATCGTGAAAGGTATCGTGAACTACACCGAGCGCGCGCTCGCCATTAATCTCCACGCCGACAGAGACCGAATGAGCCGGATAGCCATGCACAAAATTCGTAGTCCCATCCAGAGGATCAATAATCCAGCGCACGCCCGAACTTCCTGTCACCTGCGCTCCTTCTTCGCCGAGAATCGCATCGAGGGGGCGCGCCGCACTTATGACAGAGACAATCTGACGTTCCGCTTCGCGGTCAATTTCGGTGACGAGATCGCTGGAGGAAAACTTCGTCTCAACTTCAAGCGCGTCCCGCCTGGCGCGCTCGTGAACAAGAGCACCCGCGCGCGCAGCTTCCAGCGCGATGCGATGCAACTCTTTCAGCTTATCTTCTGTAAAAGACTCTTCTGTCATTAATCAAAGAGAGGCTGGCAACCATCGGGTTGCTAAAAAAGAGATGGCTGATCTTCAAGGTCTGCGGCCTCAACAGCAGTTTGTCCGAGGAGACGTTTCAACTTATTCGCGCTCGCGGGTGCGTGGCCTTCGTAAAAGTTGCTGAAGTAAGCGAAAATATGCGAAACATTCTCGCGCATGCGCTCGATCATCCTGCTCCATCGTTGCAGATTTTCATCTTGCTCACGTTGCACTATGTCGAAGCGCGAAAGGTTGCGCGCGCCCATCCAGCGAATGTAGGCGAAATCTGCGGTCGGGCGCTCGGCCAAATGCCAGACCTCTTCCGGCGCGATCCATTGACCTTCGACGAGCGTCAGCGAAACATTGTGCTCGCGCAAAAAATCGAGCACTGTCTGCTTCATCCAATCCGCGCTGCGAAACTCCAGACTGAAACGTATGTCGCGCGGTAAGCGTGGCAAAAAATCACGCAGGACGCGCCCGTTCTCCGGTGTCAGCTCAAACTGCGGCGGCATCTGAATCAGCACGCTGGCGAGCTTCTCTTTGAGCGTCCGTGCGCGTTCGCAGAACTCTTCGACGAGAAGGATGCTCCCCGTTTTGAGCGCGCGCTCGTGTGTGATCTCGCGCGGCAATTTCAGAGAGAAGGTGAAGCCTTCGGGCGTCCGCTTCATCCAATTTTCAAAAGTTGATGTGGGAGGGATAGCGTAAAAGGTCGAGTCAACCTCGACGGTCTCGAAAGCGCGCGCGTAAACTTCGAGCATCTCTGCGGCGCGAGTTCCCCTCGGATAGAAGACGCTTGTTCCACCTTGCTTGCTCACCCAATCATCGTAGTTCCAGCCCTGACAGCCGACGGAAGGGATGAGGGATGAGAGATGAGGGATGAAAGAAGAATTGTTCACGTTGTTAACCTTCATCCTTTCTAGTTCGACAGATAATTATATTAACAATGCCGAGCGCGCGGCGTTCAACACGAACGAGTTGAAGTCCTGCGCGGCGCGCTTCGTCAGCCGTGCGGCGATTGAAATGGTCATCAAAGAGCGCGACCGTGAAGAGATTGAGCATGTCGAAGAGGAAGCCGAGAATTCCTTTCGGGCGGACGTGCTCAAGCAATGCGATTGTTCCGCCAGGCCGGACCACCCGGCGGAACTCCTGAAAAGCTTTTTGCGGAGAGGCCACAGAGCAGAAGACCAGTGTAGCAAAGGCCGCATCGAAAGAGGCGTCCGCGAAGGGAAGTTCTTCGGCGCAGGATTGCGCAAGATGAACGCGGACGGAGCGTTCTTTGGTGTGCGCTAATTTAAGCATCTCTCGACTCAATTCGCTGGCGACGCCGCGCGTCCCTCGCGGATAAAAGGGAAAGTTCAAGCCTGTGCCCGCGCCGACTTCAAGGATAAGGCTGTTCTCAGGCAGTGCGGAGAGAGTTTGCGAGCGCCAGCGCGAGAGAAACCTGCGCTCAAGCGGAGCGATGAGGCGATCATAGCGCGCGGCCAGCCGGTCATAAACAGCTCGCTTTTGTGGTCGTCGTTGTGCGCTCTCTTTCATCCAAAGCGAATGGCCTTGACTCGTTTTTGCGGCTGGCGTATTGTCCCGTAGCTCAATTTCTTTGCTGTCGTTATAGAACTAACCTCGTCGCAGCCACCTCATCATAAATCCAGGTTTCAGTCTTTATCGCTGACGCCATACTACCATCTTAATGAAAGGAACGAGAGATGAACAATCTTGCATATACATCGCAGAGCGCCGAGACAATTGGACCAAAGGTAGAAGAGAAGATTCGTGAGGAAATCGGCGCTCCTGCTCCTTTATCGTATCAGGTCGAGGGCGGCGGTGCAGACACTGCGACCGTCGGAAGTTTCTTCAGAGACATTGGCGCGGCATTGGTTGGCGGCAGCTCCGATGTCCTCTTTAATTTACATTTCGATCTTCCGCAGCCGCGACCGACCCGCCTCCAAGTCTCCATGAATCGTCAAGGCGTCGGCTCGCACGCAGGCTTGTTGATCTATTCGGCGCAACTCGCGAAACCTGTTGCGAGCGCGGTCGAACTCGAAGACCCGAAGATGTTCGGCAAGTCGAAATTTACTGGCGACGCGACGGCGAGCGCAAAGCTCAACGCCAACGGCGACCTCATCAAGCGCGTCAACAATCTCGCGCGCGTCGAATCGCAATCAGGCGGACTGAAGCTCAAGATTAAAAGATTCTGTAAGATTATTCCGCAGTCTGACGGAAGCTCGATGCTTGTGCTCAGCACCTTGCCGCGACCGGTCAAGATGGGATTCAGCGCGATGGTTGACGCGGTGGAGTTTGGTGAAATCGCCTCGATGATTGAAGCCGCGCTCTGATGTTTCAGGACAGATGTGAAGGGTCAGCGCAACATCATAATCACCTTGCGCTCGCGCCCGCCGTCAAACTCGCAGAGGAATATTCCCTGCCAACGTCCGAGCAGCAGTTCGCCGTCCTGGAAGGGAACGGTGACGCTCGAACCGACCAGGCTCGCTTTGATATGGGCGTCCGAGTTTTCCTCGCCGTGACGAAATCCCATGCCGTGCTGCGGAACGAGCGTGCGCAGGGCGTGCAGCATGTCGCGCGGGACATCCGGGTCCGCGTTCTCGTTGATGGTTAGCCCGGCGGTCGTATGTTGAACGTAAAGCACGCAAATTCCGTCAAGGAGGCCGGACTCCTTGATCCTCTCTCTGACTTCGTTTGTGAACTCGACCAACTCTTCGCGCGCGCGCGAGCGTATCTTTAGCACGTACATAATTTTTGAGATTCGATTACCGGACTGAACAACGTTTGCATGAACTTCTGTGCTTGCTCCGTTATCAAGAGAGCTATGCTCAGTCGTTCGGGAAGCGAGCGGTCTTATTTATCGCAATGATCTCTGACAGCATCCCACTGCGGCTGAATGAAAGTCGCTATCGCTTTGAGGTCTGTCGGGACCAGGTTGTAAGAGCCTGGATACCAGGAAGTGCTCGTCTCTTCTCGACCTTTGTCGCCGCGCCGCTGCAATGTCACTTCGGTCGTCGGTTGGTCGCAGCAGATCGGATGCGAGGGGTCACTGTAGCTATCTTTCCAGGCTGAAGGCTTGGCGGATGTGATGGCCGCATTGATCTTGAGCAACTCTCTCGGCGAGAGCTTCTCTTTGCGCGAGCAAGTGACGGTTGTCTTGCCGCCGCTCATCTGCTCGGAGAGAACGTTGATCTCGCCTGTTGAGTTGAGCTGAACAGTCTCTTTGACGGGGCGCATCCCGCCGCTGCGGCTAATCTCTATCCGCCACGAGCCTTTCCCTTTCGGCAGCGAGAGCAAGAGGGCGTTTCCTTCATCACTCAAAACGAAGCAATTGTTCTCGCTCTTGCGAAGAGAGTTCGCGCGTTCTCCTTCGCCACCGCGACCGCGCGTGGTTGATGAAAGCGCGAGGAAGCTTAAGCAGAGAATGGACGCGAGCGTTCTTCTCATCATCAGTTTCTCCTTATGATGACGACACGGGCCGAGGACAAGCCCTGCCCCTACAATTTCTATGCAAAAGCCCTTGATTGATTTATGAGCAATCAAGGGCTTATCAATTTTTGCTAACTGTCTTTAACCTTTGCGAGATGTCTTTCGCAAAATAGCCCAGCCCGAAGGCAAGACGGCAGCCGCGAGCGCGATCTTGATCACGTCTCCGATGAGAAACGGTTCGACACCGGCTTGAAACGCCGCCGCAGGACTGACGAAGCGAGCGAGCCATGCCCAGCCACCGAGCAGGATAACAAGCGAGCCGAGCATCATCGCCGCAGCCGCAGACAAAAAACGCCTGTCCCAGCCGCGCTCCGCCAGAAGGCCGACGACGAACGCCGCCACAGGATACGTGAGCAGGTAACCGCTCGTCGGGCTGAACAGCAGATGCTGCACGCCGCTTCCGCCCGCATAGAAAAAGGGAAGCCCGCTCGCGCCTTCAATCAAGTAAGCGATCATCGCCAGCGCGCCCAGGCGCGAACCCAGGAGCGTACCCGTCAAGAGCACCGCGAATGTTTGTCCAGTGATCGGCACGGGCGTCCAGGGAAGAGGAATTATTACCTGAGCGGAGAGCGCGACCAGCAAACTGAAGCCGACGACCAGGGCAGCAGACCGCACAAAGTCCAAAGGCGCAAGCGCCGCGCCCGCAAACGTTTCAGCTTTAGCGAATGAAGTGTTCATGCTTTTAACCTCAGTGACGAGTGACGAGTGATGAGTGACGAGTTGAAGCGGGTTTTGCTCGTCACTCGTCACTTGTCACTTGTCACTGCTTTAAGGAAACTCTACCTCTCCCGATCTGACCTCTTCGGGATGCTTCTTCTCCGTGCCGATGCGCATGCCGTGGAACGAGCGCCAGACGAAGAAGAGCGAGATCAGGAAGAAGACGCCCGCCAGAATGTGCGTCAAGGTCGCATCATTGTTGCGCGCCGTCAGGCTCACGGCCAACTCGACGGCCAGGAGACCGAAGAGCGTTGTGAACTTGATGACCGGATTGAGCGCAACCGAAGACGTGTCCTTGAAAGGATCGCCCACAGTGTCGCCCACGACGGTCGCATCATGCAACGGAGTGCCCTTCGCTTTCAACTCAACCTCGACAACCTTCTTCGCATTGTCCCATGCGCCGCCTGCGTTCGCCATGAAAATTGCTTGATAGAGTCCGAAGACGGCGATGGAGATGAGATAGCCTATGAAGAAATAAGGCTCGACGAAGGCGAAGGCGAGCGTCGAGAAGAAGACGGTCAGGAAGATATTGAACATGCCCTTCTGCGCATACTGCGTGCAGATTTGCACGACCTTCTTGCTGTCTTCGACCGAAGCCTTCTCGACACCTTCGAGCCTGATGTTGGCCTTGATGAATTCGACCGCGCGATAAGCTCCGGTCGTCACGGCCTGCGTTGATGCGCCCGTGAACCAGTAGATGACCGCGCCGCCAGTAATCAGTCCGAGCACGAACGGAGCGTGCAGGATGGAAAGATTGCTGATGGCCGTTGTGTCTCGCAATGCGTCCGTGAGCGCCATGATGATAGAGAAGATCATGGTCGTCGCGCCGACGACAGCCGTGCCGATGAGCACAGGCTTCGCGGTCGCCTTGAACGTGTTGCCCGCGCCATCGTTCTCTTCCAGAAGATGCTTGGCGCGCTCGAAGTCCACATCAATGCCGAAATCTTTTTTGACTTCCGCTTCGACGTTCGGAACCTGTTCGATGAGCGACAACTCGTAAACGGATTGTGCGTTGTCCGTCACAGGTCCATAAGAGTCAACGGCAATCGTCACAGGCCCCATGCCAAGGAAGCCGAAGGCGACGAGGCCGAAGGCGAAAACAGGCGCAACCGTGACAGCATTTGTTGAGACCATCAGCGCGCCGAGTCCCTGTGTGCTGACTAAGAAGGCAATGCCCATGAGGCCAACAATGCTGATGCCGAGCCAGTAGGCTGAGAAGTTTCCGGCGACGAGTCCCGACAGGATGTTGAGGGATGGACCACCCTCTTTCGACGAGGTGACGACTTCGCTGACGTGGCGCGACTCTGTCGAGGTGAAGACCTTGACGAGTTCTGGAATGATTGCGCCCGCGAGCGTGCCGCACGAGATAATAGTCGCCAGTTTCCACCATTGTGTCGTGTCGCCGCCGAGAACCGGAATAACCAAATAAGAAACGGCGTAAGTGAGCACGACCGAGATGATAGAGGTAATCCAGACGAGCGAGGTCAAGGGCGCTTCGAAGTTCATCGAATCCTTGTTCTGGTAACGCGCTTTGGCGATGGCTTCGTTGACAAAGTACGAGACGGCGCTCGCAATGACCATCATAATGCGCATCACGAAAATCCAGACGAGAAGCTGAATTCTGATGGTTTCATTCGGCACGGCCAAAAGAATAAAGGTGATGAGCGCGACACCCGTCACGCCGTAAGTCTCAAAGCCGTCCGCCGATGGGCCAACGGAATCGCCCGCGTTGTCGCCCGTGCAGTCCGCAATCACGCCTGGATTGCGCGCGTCGTCTTCCTTAATCTTGAAGACGATCTTCATCAGGTCAGAGCCGATGTCCGCGATCTTCGTGAAAATTCCGCCCGCGATTCTGAGCGCAGCCGCGCCTAAGGATTCGCCGATGGCAAATCCGATAAAACATGGGCCAGCGTAATCGCCCGGTATGAAGAGCAGGATGCAGAGCATAATTAAAAGCTCGACCGAGATGAGCATCATGCCGATGCTCATGCCTGCGCGAAGCGGAATCGCGTAAATCGGATAGGGCTTGCCAGCGAGTCCGGCAAAGGCCGTGCGCGAGTTGGCGAACGTGTTGACGCGAATGCCGAACCAGGCGACACCGTAGCTCCCGGCGATGCCTATCAGACTGAAGGCGACGATGATTGGCAGCGTCACAGTCAGAGGCTTACCCGGCACTGGCGAGAGCACGCCGAAGTAGAGCACGATGATGGCCGCGATGAAGACCCAGAGAATAAGAATGAACTTGCCCTGCGTCGTCAGGTATGTTTTGCATGTCGTGTAGATCAACTCGGAGATTTCGCGCATGGCGCGATGCACGGGCAGCTTCTTCAAGTTCATGTAGATGGCAAGCCCGAAGAGAAGGCCAAGGAAGCAGACGACGAGGCCGACCAGCAGGAGCGTGCGACCATTGAAGCCGCCGAAGAAGGTCACGTTGGAGAGGTCTGGCAGTTTTAATGCAGCCTCTCCACCTGCTTCGCCATGCGTTTGGGCAAATGCCGAGAAGGCGTTGAAGGCCACAAGAGATGCAAGACCTGTGATGGTGAACGCGCTCCGGCGAAAGCGTCGAGCGAGCGATGAAAAACGACCGACGGAAAGCGAAACTTTTCTGCTGATAAGCATGGACAACAAGAGACCGATGCCGATAATAAAGTAGAGCATGAAATTCTCCACGATGGCGAGATTCCTTTCTGTTCGTTAAATAAGTAGCGAGACAATAGGGGTTCCGAAGCGTCTCGACTTAAAAAGCGCGCATCAAGACAGACCGACATACACAGGAAGCGCTGAGAAGAAGCCCCCTGTCTATATCGCTTGAAAGACAGACGCGCTAAAAGCGGATATTATGGCCGATTTCTGCCCTCACTGTCCACACCGCGCAAGATCAACTATGACCCCACTACCATGGTCTCTCTTGAGGCGACACCAGCTTAACCATAGAAGCGCTCATCGCCGACGCGGACAAGACCATGTACGAGCAGAAACAGCGCAGAGAGAAAGGTCCAGGGTTATAAAAAGCCTGGTCGCTTGAAGAAAGAAGGGGAGCCGAAAAGCTCTCCCTTCTTTCTTCTCCGAGATTTGCAGGCGATGCTCACAACGAGGACTGGCGGGGACACCGATTCGGCGATAAGCATCAAGGCCCGAACCTTCTGACGTACTCGTTGGAGTTTAGGAAGCCGTTAATCAACGTCCGGTAATCTCCCGTCTGATTCAGCAGGTCAATCCATTGCGTGTAGGCGCTGTCCGGGTCACGCCTGAGATACCCGAAGTATTGCATGACGACGAACGCCTGGTTGTAGAACTTATTGTAGATTTCAAGGCTCTCGACAAAAGCTCTTAAGGCTTGTGCGCGCGTGGCCGTGTTGTTATTCAAAGCATCAATCCACGACCCTCTCATGGGATGATCCGGCAGTCCCGCTGTTTGTAGCAATGCGTCCACATAAGCAGCATTGCTCAATGAGCCATACTTGTTGACGTACTCCGTTCTCGCCATGAACTCAGTAATGAACGCCACCTTGTTGGCCTCCAACTGCGCTTCCGTCAGAAAGCCACTTACCTTGGCTAAGTCAGGCATGAACTCCGCATAACTGGGGTTCCTCCCCAATGCTGCCGCGTAGAAGCGGAAGACGAAGTATCCTCTGTCCTGGAATTCCGGGCTGCGGAAGAAACCAGACGAAACAGCAATCCGATCACAATTGGTATCGCCCGCCGCGCAGTTGCTGAGAATGTTCTGCCAGCCCGTGAATCCCGCCGGATCAGGATCACGCCCGAGGAAGTCTATGTACTGCTGGCGCACGAAGAAGGGGATGGTGGCAATCGGGTTACTGCCGTTCATCGCCTCGTTATCCGTAATCGTGATGGTGGCCGTCGAGACCGCTCCCAGATTCTCTCCCACGGCGTTCGAGAGCGTGATAGTGAAACTCTCCGCTCCTTCGGCGTACGAGTCGTCAACGACGGGGATGAAGATGGTCTTGGATACCTCCCCGGCATTGAAGCGCAGAGTGCCGACCGTGGTCGCATAGTCGCAACGCGAGGAGGCGATGCCATTAAAGACATTGCAGTCTTGCAGTGCGGCTGTGTCGGAGGTCTTGTAGTCAACGCTGGCTGCGCCACTGCCACTACCGGTGCGGTTGACCATGATGGTGACGTACCCGTCCGCTTCGTTGACAGTGTAAGTGGCGCTGTCGAGGTTCAGTGCCGCTGCCGTCACGGGGTCAATCGTGATTGAGACATTCGCCGTAGCGGTCGTGTAATTAGTTGTATCGGTCGGCGTGAAGGTGACAGAGAGTTGATGCGGGCCAACATTGAGGACAGTGCCTGCGGGTGGGTTGTAAGTGAATGCGCCCGCAGTGTTGGCCGTCGCGTTGAGTTGCGTGGCGCTTAATGGCGTGCCGAAGACGATGTTCGCAGGATTGCTCCAGGCAATCACTGGCGTCGCCCGGTTGATGACGAGTATGCCCGTGATGCTGCCCTGATAGTTCGGGTCGGTGATGGTGGCCGTCACGTTATAGCTGCCGACATTTGTGGGCGAAGTCACAACTTGACCGTTCTGCATATAAGTGAAAGTGACGCTCAAACCCGCGGGAGTGGTCACGGCTGTTGGGGCTTTAGGCGCGCCGTCGTAGCTCTGCGAGAGATTGCTGAGAGCGATGGTGGCCGTCGCCTGATTAATTGTGAAAGATTGGTCCACAGGTGTCGCCGCGTTGTAGTTGCTGTTGCCAGCTTGTGATGCTCTCACCGTGCAGGTGCCTACGGAGAGAATCGTCACGGCGCTTCCGCTCACCGAGCAGGTTGCGGGCGTCTGCGAGCTGAAGGTCACAGGATTGCCGGATGCCCCGCCGGTCGCGTTGACCGTAAAAGATGCATCTCCGAAAGTCTTAGCCGAGAGCGCCCCGAAAGTGATCGTCTGACCGACTTTGGCAATGTTGAAAGAACGCTGTACGGGCGTGGCCGCGTTGTAGTTGCTATCACCCGCTTGCGATGCTGTGATAGTGCACGAGCCTGCGCCCGTGATGTGCACTGTGTTTCCGCTCACCGAGCAGTTGCCAGTCGCTCCAAAGCTCACCGACAGACCCGAAGAAGCGGTGGCGCTGACAT
>Ga0182001_10000159_pt1 | contig 15251 bp, 12 predicted proteins | sample BulsoiFelSFmetaG_FD_120485 | JGI IMG/M metagenome (GOLD analysis project Ga0182001, IMG submission 120485) | Bulk soil microbial communities from Mexico - San Felipe (SF) metaG | ecosystem: Environmental > Terrestrial > Soil > Agricultural land | place: Mexico: San Luis Potosi | collected... | reverse complement strand
TCTTCGGGCAGGCATTCGTCCGCCCCTTAATGACTCTGGAACAGTTTTCCGAGTCCGATTCGATACTATCAAAAATTTCGGAGACGTTTCCTTTCACAATCACTCTGTTCACAGTAGAAAAGATAATCATCATTCACCTGCTCATCTTTGGAGTCGCAGTGGGCCTGGCGCTCTGGAGAGTTCACACTCCATTCTCAGTGAAACTAGCCAAGATATACTTAATCGCCCATCCGATAGTCTTAGTCCTCAACGCGCTTCTCTATAAATTCTCAGACCTTCCATCAGGCGTCCGAGACAAAGTGGTGGAGAGCATGCTCTCCAACGTACTCGCCGTCGCATTCTGGAGCTTGGTCTGGATTCTTTACTTCATCAGGTCCAAACGGGTCAGACTCACATATCTACAGCCCGCCAGGTCTTCATTCTAAAAGCGAAAAGTCGTATCGAACTGCAAGCGCGTGGTCGGGCGATTGAGCGAGCCTGCGGGCGTGTTGCCGAAGACTCCCAGAAGACCATTGGCGCGCTGGTTGATGATGCTGATGATAGAGAGCACGACGTGCGGGTCAGCCGTGTAGTTGAATTGCAGGCGATGAACGCGCGTGTCCGATTGCTGTGTGAAGTCCGAGAAGTTGAACGGCGTCAGCACGGCATCTTTTTCCAGCCGAACGAAAGTGTAGTCGAACTGCATGTCGCCGCGTGAAATCTTATCAAAGGACAGCTTCAGCACGTCCTTTCCCACCTGAAGCTCAGCCCAGTAGCCTTTGTCTTCATGGTTCGGTAGGAACGCGACGCCACCGCCGGGCACATCCACAGAGACATCGTGCGTCTGTGTGTTGACGACGAAATCCAGAATCAGCGAGACCGGGTAGCGCGCGTTGTGCGTCAGGTCCAGGCGACCGATCAGGTCAACCAGATTGAAGCCGGATGCCAGGCGACCATCGCGGTTGACCGCGTTGTTTGTCGCCGTCGAGATGCCTAAGTTCCCTGCGCCTGCCACGAGCAAATCGCGCGGGATGGAGACCTGTGTGGTGATGGTCTGCGCGGGCGTCGCCCCGTTGGCCGGAATCGTGAACGTCACGGGCAGTTGCAATGATGTGCCGAAGACCTGGACGGGCGTGATGAATTGCGTGCCTGCGAAATAGAGGTCTGAGGCCGCAAACGAGAGAGCGACTTTCGACGAAGGCTCGATGCGAGTGCGCACTTGCGCGCCAAAGAGCGCAAGGTCACGCCCGCCGCGCGCGGTCTGATCTATGTTGACTGTGCCATTGGCGTTGCGAACGAAAGCAGAGTTGCGCTCAAACAGCGGAAGCTGCCAGGCGATGAAGGTCAGATTCTTGAGCGCGCTATTTTTTCCGAAGCCGCGCGAATAGCTCTCGCTGAATCCTTCGACCTGTAAGTCGTTATCGAGAGTCATCTCGGTGCGCGTCCAAGGGATGTCGAACTTCCCGCCCTGTATGCGCAAGCCCGGCACGCGCTCGGGTGTCCAGGCGATGTATGCCTGGTCCAGGCCGAAAGCCTTGCGGTTGTAAAAGTCCGTGAAGGTCTGATTCGTGGAGATCGCATCGGCGAAGCTGCCGGAAGCCAGGCGGATTCCCCAATCGAAATCCTTGCCGAACTGTCCTTGCAGCTTAAGTCGAGCGCGCACTCGGAAACGCTGGCGCGAGCTTAATTCATTTCCGATGATGGCCGGGTTGACAGCGTTCGAGAGCGCGTTCAATTGCCCGTAGAAGGATTCGTAGCGCAGCCGTATGTCGCCGCTGAAGGTAATCGAGCCGAGCTGTTTCGAGAGAGTCTCGCCAGTCTTCTTCGTCTGCTCTTCGACGCGCGCCAGACGCGAATCCGCGTCGGACGCTTGCGCTTTCGCTGTTGGCGTCTGCTGCATGGCAGTCGTATCGCTCAGAGGAATGTCGCCCGTCTTAATAATGCGCGCTTCACCTGTCTGCGGCGGGTTCTCGACCTTCTGGCGCAGAGTATCTATCACCTGCGACTGTTGGTTGATGACCTCGCGCATGCGCTTCAGTTCTTCCTGTTGCTCGCGCAACTCGCGGCGGACCTCCTCAATGTCCGTACTGTTGGGAGCCACATTGCCGCTTGTGTCTGCAACGGTGGAAGCCGCCGGACGAGTCGTGGAAGATTGAGCTTGTGCCGAGAAAGACAGTCCGGCGCAGAGGACAAACAGCGCGCACGCGCTTGAGATTTTGAGTCGCAGCATGATTGATTTCTCTCCTAAGGTTTAAGTAACAGACCGTAACGTTGGCGTGTTCTTCGACGCTTGAATGAAAACGATTCTCGGAAGCTGAAGATAATATGAAGGCTGTATTACAGAGATGTTAAGAGAGAGCAGAATCCAGACTTAAAAGTAGAATCCAGAATCCAGAATTCAGGAGCCGGAATATAAGGTGGAAGCCGTTTTTGTTTTTATTCTGGATTCTGACTCCTGAATTCTGAATTCTGCTTCCTTCCAGCTTCTGCTTTCCTTCTCTCTCTGTTTGCCTGTAAAATTGTTCGTCAATCCAGCAAGGGCTTGACGGGCCGTGAAGCCCTTTTGGAATCTGCGCCGCGCAAAAGTCCGGGCGCGACGCGAGAGAGTTTCCCAATAATCCTTATGGCTTTACTGAAAATTACAGACGCAAGCGGTCGCCAGTGGCAATACAACCTTCTGCCGCAGGTCTCGTGTACGATAGGTCGCGCGCCGGACAACAATATCGTTCTGGACGACCCGCGCGCCTCGCGCCATCACGCGCACATCAGGTCTGCCGAGCAAGGCTTTACAATCATTGACGGCGTCGTCATCGGAGGCCAGGTGCGACGCAGCGCCAACAAGGTCTTCGTCAACGGCGAAGCGCGCTTCGAGCATCCGCTCAAAGACGGCGACCGTGTGACCATCGGCGCGAGCACACTGCGCTTCGAGCAGCCGAGAGCAGAGCACACAACAGACGTGCGCTACGATGACAAGCCTCTCGGGCACACACAGCTTCTCATCTCCGCCAATGATGTGATGTCAACCGTGCTGCGGGCAAGCAAGCCGCCTGTGGCGCAGACCGCGCCGTCTGAGCGTGATAAAGAGATAGAAGCTTTGCAGCGCAAGGCCAACATCCTCGCAGAGCTTTATGAGATGAGCAAGACTCTCGGCTCAGTCTTCGATCTCAACGCCATCTTTGCCAAAGCCACAGACATCATCTTTCGCTCGACACCAGCCGACCGCGTCGTCGCGCTTCTCGCCGATGGCAAAGTGAGCGGCGACGAGGAGGTTGAGTTAACGCCCGTCGCCATGCGCGCGCGCGACGAAAAGTTGGAAGCGCATGCTAAAAAGCTCTCCATCGGGCGCACCATCACGCGCAAGGTGATGAAAGATCGCGTGGCGCTGCTCTCGCAGGACGCCGCCGCCGAAGCCATGTTCGCGGGTGTTGAGTCAATCGTCTCGCAGGGCGTGCGCTCGACCATCTGCGCGCCGCTCGTCGCAGAAAGTGGAGTTCACGGCGCGCTCTACGCAGACCGACTGGACCCTTTCGCGGCCTTTAAGCCGGACGATCTGGAATTGATTACGGCGGTCGCGGCGCAAACAGCCGTCGCCGTTGAGAATGCTCGTGCACACGAACGGCTCGCGCGCGAAGAGGTCGCGCGCGCCAACTACGGACGATTTCTTCCTGAATATGTCGTCAAGCAGATACTCGAAAATCCCAACTCATTCAAGCTCGGCGGCGTCAATCAAACCATCACGGTTCTCTTCGCAGACATTCGCGGCTTCACGCGTTTGTCAGAACACGCTCCGCCGGAAAAGGTCGTCCAGCTTCTCAATAAATATTTCTCGGCGATGACCGACATCATCTTCGCGCATGGCGGCACGCTCGACAAATATCTTGGCGACGGACTGATGGCTCTCTTCGGCGCGCCGACCGCGACGGAGCAGGATGCGACCAACGCGCTCAATGCGGCTGTCGCCATGCAGCGCCGCGTCATCGGCATCAATCAGGAGCTGCGCGCCGAAGGTTTCCCTGAAATCGGCATCGGCATCGGCCTCCACACAGGCGAAGCGACCGTCGGTTACATAGGCTCCGAGCGACGCTCTGAGTACACGGCCATCGGCGACACGGTCAACACGGCTTCGCGCCTTGAATCGAACTCAAAGGGCGGACAGATTCTGATGAGCGACGCGACGGCGCGCGCGGCTACGAGCCGTTACCCGCTCAAGCAGCGCGATCCCATCTATGTCAAGAATCGCGCGCAGCCCGTGCCGCTCTTCGAGGTCGAATGGGAGTCAGGCGCATCTCAAGGCGACCCGGTGGAAGTGTCGCTCGACAACAGAGCAGGGGGATAAAGCAGTGACAAGTGACAAGTGGCGAGTGACGAGAAAAAGCGTTTTTCAACTCGTCACTCGTCACTTGTCACTTGTCACTTCGTTTTTATGTCTTCATTTATCAGCAGAACGCGAACGTTGATGGGACTGGATGCGCTGCGCAATCTGGTCTCGGATTCGATGGCGATAGACATGGGGTCGGCGGGGACGATCATCAGTGTTCGCGGGCGCGGCGTTGTGGTTGATGAGCCTTCCGTTATTGCCGTCAACAAACTGACAGGCGAAGTTGTTGCGGTCGGTCGTGAAGCGCGACAGATGCAGGGCAGAGAAGCGCGCGACGTGAGCGTCATTGCCCCTCTGGTTGATGGCGTCGTCGCGGATTTTGAGCGAACACAGGCGATGCTCGACCACTTCGTCCGCCATGCGCGCAGCGGCATCTCGCATTTCAGTCGCCGTGCAGTGATGAGCGTCCTCTCAGGTGTCACACAGGTTGAGCAGCGCGCGCTTCTGAGCGCAGCCGCGCACGCGCACATCGGTCGCGTCTATATGGTCGAAGAAGGTTTGGCCGCAGCCATCGGCGCGGGCGTCAGCATTGATGACGAGCGCGCCTCGGCGGTCGTTGACATCGGCGGCAGCACGACGAATATCGCGGTCGTTGCCAACGGCTCAATCATTCACGCCAATGCGGAACGAACCGGAAGCTCCGACATCGAGACAGCAATCATAGATCGCCTGCGACGCTATCGCGGTCTCTCAATCGGTATTCCGACCGCCGAGCGTTTGAAGATGGAGCTTGGTTCGGCCACGCCGCCCGCAGACCCCGCGCTCAGCATCACGGTTAAAGGGAGAGACGTGCAGACGGGCAGTCCCGGCGCGATAGACGTGCCAGCCGATGAAGTTTACGGCGTGACGCAAGCCGTGCTCAGAAAAATTGTTGACGCCGTGCGCGAAACTCTCGCAGACCTTCCGGCTGAGGTCGCCGCAGACATACATGATCGTGGAATCATCCTGACGGGCGGCGGCTCTCTCTTGAAAGGGCTGGACGAATATTTGAGAGCGGAGACGCGATTGAACGTGGATGTGGCGGACCAGCCGCGCTTCGCCACCGTGCGCGGACTCTCGCAGTTGTTCGACGAGCCGCTCCTACTGCGCCGCGTCACGCGCAACGAGCCGCCTCCGCTCCTTGATGATGAAGCGAGAGCATTTGAAAGTTAAAGAAGGATTTTCGCATGAACATTGAAGACCTTCGCCAGTTCTACGCCGAGGAGATTCGCGCTGTCGCAAACGTTCAGTCGGAAGCAATCGTCGCTGCCTTCGCCAAAGTTCCGCGCGAGAAATTTTTGGGGCCGGGGCCCTGGCAGATTGCGAACCCGGATTCGTGGCAGGCTATGTCGAGTGCGAAAGGCGGCGGGAGCTATCGGACCACCCCAGATGCTGACCCGAAGCATCTCTATCACAACATTCTCATCGCTATTGACGCGAGCCGTCATCTGAACAACGGGCAGCCGAGCGGGCTTGCCATGTGGATTGAGGCGCGTGAGGTCGAGGTGGGAGAAAAAGTTCTACATGTCGGCTGCGGGGTCGGCTATTAAACGACCATCTTCGCCGAAGTTGTCGGCCCGCAAGGTCATGTAATTGGCGTCGAAGTTGACGAGGAGCTGGCCGAGCGTGCCAGACAAAATCTTGAGTACCTCGGCCACGTTGAAGTTGTCAATGCGAGCGGCTCGGATTTCGACTCGGGCGCATGCGATGAGATCTTCATCAACGCCGGAGCAACGCATCCGCAATCAATCTGGCTCGACAACCTGCGAGTGACGGGACGCTTGCTCCTGCCGCTGACTTTCGCAAGAGACGAGAGTTCATCCGGCGGCGGCTTCATGCTGAAAGTTGTGCGTGAGGAGAAAGGTTACAGTGCGCGTTTCATCTCGCCTGTCGCCATCTACTCTTGCGCGGGAGCGCGCGATGAAGCATCTAATCAACGGTTGCGCGAGGCGATGAGCAAGGGCACTTGGATGACGGTTCAATCTCTCAGGCGCGAGCCGCACGAAGCGGCGGAGACCTGCTGGCTTCATGGTGAAAATTTCTGTCTTTCGACGCTGCCGGTCGGCGGAGCAAGCGTGTGAATATCTGGAACTTAATTCATCGGCAGATTTCTGTGGCGCGCGTCTATGGCATCCCTGTGCGGATAGACTATCGCTGGTTCGTGGTCTTCGCCATGAGCGTCTGGCTCATCTCTATGAACTTGCAGCGCGGAGTGCGCGGGCTTCCTCCGGTTGAGCCGATCTCCTCCTGGGTTCTTGGCGTCTTAACGACGGTTGCCTTCTTTCTCTCTGTCTTCGGCCACGAATTGTCGCACGCGCTCGTCGGGCGGATGGAGGGGATTGAGATTGAAGAGATTGTGCTTCATCCCTTCGGAGGACTAGCGCGCCTGCGGAGCGAGCCTGAGACGCCGGGCGCGGAGTTTCGCATCGCTGTCGCTGGTCCTGCGGCCAGTTTTATGTTTGCTGTGCTCGCCTTCGGAGCGTACCAGGTCGCGCTCATCGGAATGTATCGCACCGCCGCGGCGATTCTCTTCTTCATAGGCTCTGCGAACCTTCTGCTTGCCGTCTTCAATCTCTTTCCAGGTTATCCCCTGGATGGCGGACGAGTGCTTCGCGCTCTCATCTGGAAGCGGCGCGGCAATATTACGGAAGCGACTCGGATCGCTGGCCTGTGCGGCATCTTCATCGCGGTGACGCTGATCTTGATGGGCATCTACATGGCCGTCTCGCCCAAGTGGCAGGGAACGCTTTCGGGCTTGTGGTCAATCCTGGTCGGGCTGTTTCTGTATGACGCTGCGGCGAGCGTCGTTCGTCACGCGCGCAACATGCGACAGGCGACCGTTGCGGACACGATGAGCGCGCCCGTCGTCGTTGGGCCGGACATGACCGTGAGCCATTTCGTTGATTCAATCTTGCCGCTTCACCGGCGCACGAGTTTCGCGGTTGCGCATGAGCGCGCGCTTCATGGAATTCTCGCGCTCGAAGATTTGAAAGCCCTGCCGCGCGAGCGTTGGCGCAATACAAAGGTGCGCGATGTGATGCGCCCGGTTGACCCTACCCTCTTCGTCGAATCAACCGCGACGATGGCTCGCGCCGACGAGATCATGCAGCGTAACGGAATCAATGCTCTCGCCGTCATTGACCATAGAGGGCAACTCGTCGGCTTCCTCCAGCGCGGCAAGCTGAAAAAAATTAAAAGTGCAAAATGAAAAATTGCAAAATGGAAGCGAAGACTAAACCCCACGTCTTCACATTTTTCATTTTTCATTTTTAATTTTGCATTTCCTAAATTTTCCCTCATAATCCATGCGGAGACCCGTTCCCCTTTTGGAAGGAGACTCTATCAATGTGGGCAGTGCTTGGGGCGCTCGTTGCGAACGTTCTAATCACGGTGTTGAAGTTTGTCGCGGCTGTCATCACAGGCTCTTCCGGCATGATGGCCGAGGCTTTGCACTCGCTGGCGGACACGACCAACCAAATCTTTCTGTTGCTGGGTCTCAGGTTTTATAGGCGACCGGCTACAGCCAAGCATCCGTTCGGATACGGCATGGAACGGTTTTTCTGGTCGTTTATCGCCGCCATCTTCATCTTCGGCGTCGGCGCGACCTACGCCTTTTATGAAGGCTTCGAGAAGTTGAAGCACCCAAGCACGCCGGAGCATTTGGGTTGGGCTTACTGGGTGCTTGGTCTCTCTTTCATCCTTGAAAGCACGTCAATCACCATCGCCATCTTGCAGGAGGTGAGAGAAGCGCATCATGAAGGGATGAGCTTTCGAGAGTATTTGAAAGAGTCGAAAGACCCGACGGCCAAGACTGTGATCTTTGAAGATTCGGCGGCGCTAATCGGCATCATAATTGCCACGCTCGGAATCTATTTGACGGATAATCAAGTGGGGCCGGTCTGGCATGCAGGCGATAAACCCGGTGCTTACTGGGATGGGCTGGCCTCGATGACCATCGGCGTGGTGCTCGCGGTCGTCGCTTTCGTGCTGGCGCGTTCATCGCGCAGGCTTCTGATTGGTGAAGCCGCGACGCCCAAGTCTGTGGCCGCAATCCGCAGCGCGATTGAGAGTCACCCGAACGTCAACGAAGTAGTCGAACTCCTGACAATGCATCTCGCGCCGAAGCAGATTCTCGTCAACGCGCACATCAACCTGCGCGATGAGTTGGAAACAGACGAGATAGAACAGACCATCAGAGAGATAGAAGAGGCCATCAAGCGCGTCGAGCCAAAGGCCGACAAGATATTTTTGGAGACAGCGCGCGAAAGCACGAGCGTTGAGCGCGAAGCGACTCCGCAACATGTTGGCTAGGAAACTTTTGATTTTAGATTTTTGATTTGCGATTGGATAAGGACTAAAGATATTTAATTCCTCTTCCAATCAAAAATCAGAAATCGCAAATCTAAAATGCTAATACTTCTGCCATACAACGAATATTTAGGAAGGCTGAGCGACCCGCGCAACATCGCGGACATCGTGCTGGTCTTTCTAATCGTGTATGCGGTCTTGAAGTTGGTGCGAGGCACGCGTGCCGCGCCGATGGCCGCAGGGATAGCGCTCATCCTGCTCCTTTATGGTCTCGCCGTCAGCCAGGATTTAGCGACGCTTGAGTTCATCTTGCGCGGCGGACTCATCTACATCGGCGTCGCCATCATCGTGCTCTTTCAATCGGAGATTCGCCAGGCGCTCATCTCTTTCGGCAACAGCGTCCGCATGCCTTTCACCAGACGGCATCGCGGGCAGTTCGGCGAAGGCGTCTATGACGAAATTGTGCTGGCGGCGACGACGCTCGCTTCGACCAAGACGGGCGCGCTCATCGTCATCGAACGCGGCGTTGGCCTGAAGAACGTCACGGATGGCGGCGTCAAACTCGAAGCTGAACTCAGTTACGACCTCCTGGTGACGATCTTTAATCCAACCACGCCGCTGCATGATGGCGCAGTCGTCGTCCGGCGTCATCGGATAGCGGCGGCTGCCTGCTTCCTGCCGCTGACGCTGAATCCTCGTCTCTCGAAAGATTTGGGCACGCGCCATCGCGCAGCCATCGGCATCACGGAAGATTCCGACGCGGTCGCCGTCGTCGTCTCGGAAGAGACAGGACTCATCTCTTTCGTTGAGGGCGGACAGATCAGGCGTGGCTTGGACGCGACAAAACTTCGCGCCTCTATCTTCCAGGCTCTTGAAACGCCCGCCGCAAAGAGCGCGCGCGACCGCGAGAAGCAAGCCGAGACGGAAGCCGAAAGGGAAGTGATCTCGACGTGAAAGAGGGGATGGGGATAGGGGTTAGGGGTTAGCAAAAGCTTTTCCCAACCCCCAACCCCTAACCCCTATCCCCTAACAATGTCTTTTCCAGAACTCAATGAAGGCCAAAGACAACCTGCGCGCAGGCCGCACTGGGCCAAGCGTTGGCTGCGGGAAATCTTCCTGGAGGATTTGGGTCTCAAAATCCTCGCGCTCATCATCTCGGTCGCGCTCTGGTACGGTGTCACAGGGCAGCGCACGCCGACGACGATTCGCGTGCCGCGTGTGCCCTTAAACTTTCGCTTGCCGGGCGACACGGAGATTAGCAACGACCCGCGCGCAGATGTTGAAATCGTGCTCACCGGAAGCAAACGCGCACTCGATACCATCAACGTGCGCGATCTGACCGTTAACGTTGACGTTAGCGATCTCAAGCCGGGCGAGCATTTCGTGCAGCTCACGCCTGATCGCGTCACGATGGGATTGCCGGACGGAGTGAAGTTTGGCGACATTCAACCCAGCAGCGTGCAACTCATCCTTGAGCCGCGCGTCGAGCGTGAGATTGAAGTCGAAGTCAGGCACACGGGCAATGTCCCAGAAGGCTTTGAACTGCGCAGCATCGCCGCCATGCCGGATAAAGTAAAAGTGCGCGGGCCTGCGAGCCACGTCAACGCGCTCGTCAAAGTGCCGACTGAAATCGTTTCGCTCGACGGACACAAAGAGAGTTTCACGCAGTCGCAAACAGCCATCGAGATAGCCGACAAGAAAGTTGACTTGATTGACACAGCCGTCAGCGTTCGCGTTGAGATCGGCGAGCAGCGCGTTGAAAAAAGTCTCGGCGGAGTCAGCGTCAGCGCGAGCGACGGATCATTTGTGCGACCCGAAACGGCGACCGTCACGATTTACGGCGAGCGTTCAGTCATTAATCAAGTGAGCGCAGACAACGCGAAGATCATTTTAGACTTCGCTCAAGATGGGTCGTTCACGCCGCGCCTGGAGTTGCCCGCAGAATTGCAGGGACGTGTTGAACTACGCTCGACAAATCCAAAAACCTTCACCAAAAGATCGTTCTTCTAATTTGATCTCATCTGAACAACTGAGATGGCAAAACTTTTCGGGACAGACGGAATGCGCGGGGAGGCCGGGCGGTTTCCTTTGGACGCCGCGACCGTGCGAGTTGTTGGATTTTCGCTCGCGCGCCATCTGGCCGAGCAGCAGTCTGATGAATCTCGTGGTCATGCGCCGCGCATCGTGACGGGGCGCGACACGCGCGAGTCGGGTAGCTGGATTGAACAAGCCTTTATGAGTGGCGCGCGTGAGGCCGGAGCAGAGGTCGAGTCGGCTGGCGTGATTACGACTCCGGGCGTGGCATACCTGACGCGCACACTGCCCGCCAGCGCGGGCATCGTCATCAGCGCGTCTCACAATCCTTACCATGACAACGGCATCAAAATTTTCGCTCCTTCGGGACGCAAGCTGGACGACGCGACCGAGCGTTTGATCGAAGCCGATATTGAAGCCGCGCGAGGAAGCGACTCGGCAAGGATTGAGCCGGATGTCGTTTCACCAGATGAATCGGAAGCCCTTCATGCTGCCGGATTGAGAACACAGTACTTGAACTATCTGGCGGAAGAAGTCGGAGACAAGCTCTCGCTCGAAGGCTTGAGCATGGTCGTTGACTGCGCCAACGGCGCGGCTTCCGAACTCGCCCCGCAACTCTTCGAGCGCCTTGGGGCGCGCGTCGTTGCTATTAACAACACGCCGGACGGGCGCAACATCAATCTTGATTGCGGCTCGCTTCACATCGAAGGATTGCAAAGACGAGTGAGCGAGGAGCGCGCGGACGTTGGCGTTGCCTTCGATGGCGATGCAGACCGCGCGCTTTTCGTTGACGCGCAGGGAAAGTACGTTGATGGCGATGCGACCCTCTGGGTGATGGCGCAGTATCTCTCCGAACGAAATCGCCTCGACGGCGAACAGGTTGTCGCCACAGTGATGAGCAACATCGGTCTTGAGATGGCTCTGCGCGAGAGAGGATTGCGTTTATTGAGGACGGATGTCGGCGACAAATATGTGCTCGAAGCGTTGCTCAGAACCGGCACAACTCTCGGCGGCGAGCAGTCCGGTCACATCATCTTTCCGCGCCTGAGTCTGGCAGGCGACGGCATGATAACCACTCTTAATCTGCTGCGCGCGATGCGTGAAAGCGAAGCGAGTCTGAATGAGTTGACCACAGGATTCACGCGCTACCCGCAAATTCTGGTCAACGTGCGTGTGCGTGAAAAGCTGCCGTTCGAGACGGTCGAAGCGATAGCTCGGCGAGCGCATGAGGTCGAAGAGCAATTGGGCGAAAGGGGTCGCCTGCTCCTGCGCTATTCGGGGACAGAGCCATTAGCGCGCATCATGATCGAAGGCGAGCATCAAGACTTAATTGAGCAATACGCGAACGAACTGGCTGCAACTATTCGAGAAACTATCGGGAGCTTGAACGAAGGTTGAAAGCCTCCTCTTCTCTTTGATTGTGAAATTTCTACGCGATACCCGGTGTAAGAGTTACACTCTCAACCTCTATTTACACAGAGGCGAATCGCTCTCTTCTCCGCTGTTTTTCATAAAAGCTTTGGAAATTTAAGACTCACGGAGGCTTCAGAATTTACTTCTTGCGCGGCACAGTCATTGCGGTGTATATTGCGGGGCAAGAGAGACGGTTGGTGGATCCTCCGTCTCAAGTGGTTGCTGGGGTGAGGACAGTAACCACAAATATGGACGGGCGCGGCACACTCCCACGTTGCCGCGCCTGTTCGCTTTTATGGAAAGTCTCCCGATTTCATTCTTCGCCATATACAATCTTTCGTATCGTGTTACAATCCACTGCGTGTCTCCCTTGGCAGTTAAACCCTAGTTCTAGCAACCGAGCGGCGTCGCCTCACGGCTATGGATATTAGCGACTATCGCCGCGATTACGCGGCCTACTGCTCTCAAATCGAGCTGGCACATTACCAGCATCGCGCAGGCTTCGAGCGCGAGTTGCATCTTGAATCCATCTACGACCGCTACGGCGAGTTGTTCTCGCGCGACTCAATAGACAATCTGACGCGCGCTTACCTTGAGACCTCGGAGCAGAGAGAGACCGAGCGTGTAGGCTTGCATAAACTGACGGGCGCGGCGCGGCTCGGCTACCTTGAGACGCAGGCCAGAGAACTGTCCGATGAGTGTGTGCGTTGCTCGTCGTCGCAGCGTGTCGAGTGGCAGGGCGAGAGTCTTCCTGTCAACAACGTTCCGAAAATTATTTCTAACGAACGGGACGCACAGCGTCGCCGCGAGTTGACGGCGCGCTGGGTTGACGCGCTCTCGGCTTGCAATGACCTGCGCGCTGCGCGCTTTGAATCAATGCATGCCTCGTCGCTCTCCCTCGGCTTCACGTCTTATCGCGCGCTCTTGACTGAAATCACGGGGACTGATTACGAGCGGCTCAGTGCAACAACGCAGAAATTTTTGGAGCGGACAGAATCGGCCTACACGTCTGCGCTCGCGCAAACTATCGCGCGCGATCTGCCGAGCGTCGCCTTCGATGAACTGGAACACGCAGACTACTTCTATTTTCAACGCGCGCCACATCTGGCTCCATTGTTTCCGGCGGAAGAGCTGATTCCGACTTATGCTGCGGCAATGAAAGGTTTCGGGATTCGTGTCGAGCAGCAGAAGAACATTCAAATAGATGATGCCGAGCGGCCATTCAAGAATCCGCGTGCGGCCTGTTTTCGCATCAACGCGCCTGACGATGTGCGCCTCTTGATTGCTCCGGTCGGCGGCGCACTGGATTACACGACGCTCTTTCATGAGGTGGGGCACGCTCAGCACTTCGGCGGCTCGTCGCGCGAGTTGGTCAAACGCTACCCGGAATTCCTCTACCCGCCGGAAGCAGCAACCACAGAAGGCAATGCTTTTCTCCTCAGCCATCTCTTTCTGGATGCCGACTGGCTTGTCGAGCACAGGGGCGGAATCGGACAGACGCGTGCAAGAGAAGTTGTGGGCGACCTTGCGCTCGTGGTTTGCAGCAGTATAAGACGACGCTGCGCCTCTCTGGCTTACGAGATTCAACTTCACGATAGCCCGCGTGTGCGCTCCGAGCAATTGGCGATGAGTTTCAGTGATGCGATCTCGAATGCCATGCATTTTCGTCGCGCGCCAGCACTCTATTTGACTGAGGTTGACGACGATTTCTATTCGGCGTCTTACTTACGCGCGTGGGCCTTTGAAGCATCTCTTCGTGAGTATCTGAAGACGCGGTACGGGCGGCGCTGGTGGGCTTCGCGTAAGTGCGGCGATGAATTGATTGACCTCTGGAACACCTCTTCACGTTATACTGTCGAAGAACTCGCGCGGTTGATAGGTTTCGGCGAGATTAGCTTTGAATTATTGGCCGATAACTTAATCGCCGCGATGAAAGAGGACTAAGAGAGCTTGCAGCGTGTGCCGGTGCGCGTCCATGCGCAATCCCACAGTTACGAAGTCATCATCGGACGAGGCGTGCTCGCGCAACTGGGCGAACACGCGCGCCGCCGTCTCACGCCGCAAGCACAGCGTATCGCCCTCATCTCCAACCACAAAGTTTTTGACATTTACGGCGAGCGCGCAATTGAGAGCTTGCGCGGCGCAGGGCTTGCCACCACACACTGGCTGATGAAAGATGGCGAGCGCTTCAAGAATCTCAAATCGCTTGGACACGCTCTGCGCTTTCTTTCAGACTCAAGCCTTGAGAGAAGCGATGCGGTCGTCGCGCTCGGCGGCGGAGTCGTCGGCGATCTGGCGGGATTTGCTGCCGCGAGCTATCTGCGCGGGATAGCGTTTCTACAGGTTCCCACGACATTGCTCGCACAGGTGGATGCTTCCGTCGGAGGCAAGACCGCAGTTAATACTGAGGCGGGTAAGAATCTCATCGGAGCATTTCATCACCCGCGCGCAGTCCTGATAGACACAGACACTTTGCAGACTTTGCCCGCGCGCGAGCTGACAGCTGGATGGTGCGAGAGCATTAAGCAGGGCGCGGTGAGCAGCACGAATCTGTTCGGCGAGACGTATAACTTTTTGCAAAGGCGAGCGGCGGGCAAAATGAAGGGAAGCGAAAAGCGGCTGGAGCGACTCATCGCAACGCAAGTTGCTTTCAAAGCATCAATCGTCGCGAACGACGAACGCGAAGATATTTTGCGGACCGACGCTCTCTCTCGACGCATTCTCAACTTCGGCCACACGACGGCGCACGCCATCGAAGCCATCACCGGTTATCGCCGCTTTCGTCATGGCGAGGCGGTCGGCTACGGGATGCTTGTCGCTGCGGAAATTTCTAAAAGGCTAGGCTTGCTTGACCGTTCAGAGTTAGAATTGCTGCGCGAAGCTGTTCGCCTCTGCGGGCGACTCCCACGCGCAGATGATCTGGACGAAGATGCAACTCTTAATTCGCTGGCGCGCGATAAAAAGAGTGTCGGCGGGCGGCTCAAATGGGTGCTGCTTGAGCGAATCGGGCGGGCGCGGATTGTTGATGGAAGAGAGATCGGTCAAAAAATTTTGCGTGCCTCACTCCGCGCGGGGTTAAGCAAGCTTTCGTAGAACTGTAGAGTGAGGACAAATTGCAATGACGAAATGGTCCGCAGCGCAACGAGAGGCCAGAAGGAAC
>Ga0182001_10000158_pt1 | contig 15412 bp, 15 predicted proteins | sample BulsoiFelSFmetaG_FD_120485 | JGI IMG/M metagenome (GOLD analysis project Ga0182001, IMG submission 120485) | Bulk soil microbial communities from Mexico - San Felipe (SF) metaG | ecosystem: Environmental > Terrestrial > Soil > Agricultural land | place: Mexico: San Luis Potosi | collected... | reverse complement strand
GTTTGCGGACGATCCGGCCATAATCTGCGGGTTTGCCACGTATGGAGATCTGCCCGTCGTCGTCGTCGGTCAGCAGAAAGGCCGGGACACCAAACAAAGGCGTTTCAGGAATTTCGGGATGCCCAAGCCGGAGGGTTACAGGAAGGCCCTGAGGGTCATGGAATGGGCGAACAAGTTCGGGCGGCCTATCCTGACCTTCATCGACACGCCTGGGGCGTACCCGGGCATCGACGCCGAAGAGAGAGGACAGGCGGAGGCAATCGCATTTAATCTGTTTACGATGTCCAGGCTTGCGGTGCCCGTAATAACTACGATTTTGGGGGAAGGCGGCTCCGGAGGCGCGCTGGCAATCGGGGTCGGTGATGTCGTCCTGATGCTTGAGAATTCTGTGTATTCGGTCATCACTCCGGAAGGGTGCGCGGCGATTCTCTGGAAAGATTCGGGGCAGGCGGTTCGGGCCGCAGAATCCCTCAAGCTGACGGCCAAAGACCTGCTCGACCTGAAAATTATTGACAAGATTGTGCCCGAACCGAAGGGCGGGGCGCATGTCTCACTTGATGAGACGGCGCAGCTTCTCGATGTTTCTCTTAAGGAAGCTTTGTCTGAGATGCTTTCGCTGTCGTCGGACGAGAGGCTCAGGCGCAGGTACGCTAAACTGAGGGCTTTAGGCTATTAAAAGCGTGTGAGAGAAAAGTGTTGAGCTAAAGTTTGTTCTGAGATGTCGGCGCGCCGACATCTCAGAACGGGATGTCGTCATCCTCAAGATCGGCGCCGCCCCTCTCCGCAGGATGATTTGACTGACTTTCCTGTCTCGGTGAAGAGGCTGATTCGTCGCCCCTGCCGCCGATGAACTGCATATCCGTCGCATGCACTTCGAGCGTGTATCTGGGTTTGCCATCCCTATCGGTCCACTCTTCCACGCGTATACGGCCTTCGATGTAAACTGGACGCCCCTTTGTCAGATATTGTGAGGCCGTCTCGGCCTGACGCCCCCAAAGGGTGACGCGGAACCAAGTCGTTTGATCCTGACTCTCCCCTGACTTATCCTTTCGCCTTTCGTTTGTCGCCATCGTGAAAGAGCATACGGGCGTGCCTTGCGGCGTATAGCGTAGTTCCGGGTCACGCCCAAGGTTACCGACCAGAATAATTCTATTAAAAGACATGTGTGGAGGTGCCCTTTCTCTTCTGTAAATTGTGTTACGGCAAGCTCTGGATAGTACATTTGACGATAGTTGTGGTCAAGCCGTTTCTCGGTTGTGATGGTTCTAAATGGGCTGCGGTAATAGTTCAACTGAATAGTTAAGTTGATATATTAAAGTAGCGCTTTTAATGTAAGCCGTCATCTAATGTAGCGCAATATTATGATGTACATTAACATGTAGGATTGATTGAGGTTGGCGCTTGCGGACAGTCTTCATTTATTAAAGATTTCCCGAAACCTTGTATGGACAGGGACGAGGATGACTTGAGCGCGCCGTTTCTTGTGTTAAAGAGGGCGTCTATTGTATGTTCAACCCTCATCGAGGGAAAAATCTCGTCCACGCAAAATTAATTCTGCTACACTCGAATAAATGGGTCAGTTGATATGAAGAGCAATGTGTACATAGAGACCTTCGGGTGTCAGATGAACGTCTCGGATTCCGAGCGCGCTGCGGCTGGAATCAGATCGGCGGGGTTCGGGCTCGCCCAATCTATAGAAAACGCAGACGTTATTATTTTCAACACCTGCTCGATACGCGCGAAGGCGGAACAGAAGGTTTACAACCGAATAGGCGAGGTCCGTAAACAGAGGGGAGCAGAGCAACCGATCATAGGGCTGATGGGGTGTGTTGCTCAGCTCGAAGGTGAAGAGGTTTTTAAACAGGCTCCCGCGGTCAGGTTCGTGGCAGGGACTGGGGCTATCGAAAGGCTGCCCTCCCTTATAGAAAGCGCTCAGAGGGGCGGGCGGCGTGTGCTTGATGTGGGCGAACGCGCTGCGGCGAACGCTGACGTTTTACCGATGGCGGAGCGTCACTCGGAGTACGTAGCGTTCGTGCCGATAATCGAGGGCTGTAATAAGTTCTGCACGTACTGCATTGTGCCTTATTCTCGCGGCCGGGAACGCAGCCGGCCCGCGTCCGATATTGTAAAAGAGGTGCGGCAGCTCGCCTCCGAAGGTTTTTCCGAGATTCACCTGATCGGGCAGAACGTTAACAGCTATCGGCCGAAAACCGAGGACGGTCTCGAAGGTTTTGCGGGTTCGACCCCTTTCTCAAGATTATTGAGGGCGGTGGCGGCGACCGGTTTCCCGCGGATAAAGTTTACGACCTCATTCCCGAGGGATTTTCATAAAGATATAGTTGCCGCAATAGAAGAGAATGAGAATCTGTGCAACTGGGTGCATCTTCCCGTACAGAGTGGGAATGATCGCGTGCTGCGCGCGATGCGCAGGGGCTACAAGGTCGCAGATTATCTGGAGAAGATAGAGGCCATCAAGTCCGCACGGAGGGACATTTCAACCACGAGCGATATAATCGTCGGCTTCCCGGGCGAGACTGAGGAGGAATTTGAAGACACTCTCCGCCTAGCCGAGCGGTGTCAATATGATAGCCTCTATATCTTCAAGTATTCTGAAAGGCCGGGCACGCCTGCTTCAAAGCTTCCTGATACTGTGTCCGAAGAGGAGAAGACCAGAAGGTTTATCGAACTCGAAAGACTACAAATGAGCATCCAGCGTCCGCGTTTTGAGGTGTACGTGAACTCGGAAGTTAAAGTATTAGCGGAGAGAATCAGTGCTAAGTCATTGAATGACTTGACCGGGCACACGTCCTGTCATAAGGTCGTAAATTTCAGAGGGACCGTGGACCTACTCGGCAAGATTGTTACTGTAAGAGTCACACAGGCCAAAGAGCACAGCCTCTACGGCGAGGTCTCCAACTGACCGGCTGCTAATAAAAAAGGTGAAGTGTAGGCATGGAAATTGAAGTGAAAATAAGGGGTTTGATGATGGACCCCAGCAGCGGTACTCCCATTATTATTCTAAAAGATATAAACAGTGAGACGATGCTGCCTATCTGGGTCGGTGCGTATGAGGCGAATGCGATTGCCTTAGAAATTGAGAAGATTGCCCCGCAGAGACCCATGACCCACGACCTTCTGCGCAATTTGATTGTGGAGATGGGCGCAAAGGTCGAGAGGGTCGTAGTCACGGACCTGCGCGACAACACTTTTTTCGCCGTCATCGAGATGAAAAACAACTCCGGTGAGACGATACAGCTAGATTCGAGGCCCTCTGACGCTATTGCCCTGGCCCTCCGGTCTGACTGTCCAATCTATGTGAATGAAGAGGTGATACGCGCGTCGCGCAGTTCGATTTCGGGTGGGGAAGAAGAGAGCGTCGAGGGCTCTGAGGACGAGTGGCCGGACGTGATAGGGGAGGCGGGCGACCTTCCGATGTAGTTAGGGAAAACTTCAGCTTCGAGTCTAAAAAGGTTGAGTATAGTCATAGCCATCGCCAATCAGAAGGGGGGGGTGGGGAAGACCACCACCACTGTAAATCTCGCGGCCGCGTTCGCACAGAGGGGCCGCCGCGTCCTCCTTCTGGATTTGGACCCGCAGGGGAACAGCTCTATCTCTTTCCTGGACTTGCAGAGCGTCGATCTGTCCGCATACGACATGATGGTGGATGTGGATGGGGGCGGGGAGCTTTCAAATTATATCTATAAAACCCCTGTCGAGGGCCTTGAGATCGTCCCCGCGCGAATCAATCTCGCAAAGCTGGAATCGAAGCTGGTGGGGGACTTCGACGCCCCTTTCCGACTGAAGGATAGGGTCGAGGCGATAAGGGATACGTATGATGTAATCGTCATCGACACGCCGCCCACTCTCGGTCTGATAACGGTCAACGCATTGGTTGCTGCGACACACGTCCTAATCCCTATTCAATCCTCTTTCTACGCTTTGGAGGGGACTGACGACCTTCTGGAAACGATTGAGAAGGTTAAAGCCAGACCCAACCCGAACCTGCGTGTTTTGGGGGTCGTGGTGACTCTGTTTGATAAGAGAACGACCCTCGCCCGGGAGGTTTACGAGCAGATTCGGACGGTCTTCGGCGCACAAATGTTCGAGACGGTCATAAGCAAAAGCGTGCGTTTAGAAGAGGCTCCGGCGTACAGGGAATCGATTTTCACCTTCGCCCCGCATTCATCGGGCGCACAGGAGTATGCCAAACTTTGTGAAGAGGTGTTGACGCGTGTCTAGAAGAGGACTCCCCGCGGGCATCAGGATGCGGCACGATTCACATTACGTGGAGGAGCTGGCGGGCCAGCGCCCGACGCCCATCGGTCGTTTAATTCCTGTGGACAGGATCGACCCGAACCCAGAACAGCCGCGCGTGGAGATTGGCGACCTCACTGACCTGACACAGTCGATAGAGGAGAAGGGGGTTCTGGAGCCGCTTCTGGTAAAACCGTCGCCGGGCGGCGGCCGCTGGATGATCATCGCAGGTGAGCGGCGCTGGCGTGCGGCGAAGGCGGCCGGTCTTCGCGAAGTCCCTTGCATGGAGATGGACGTAGACGACAGGGCCGTCGCGGAAATTGCGCTCATCGAGAACATGCAGAGGAAGGACCTGACCGCTTGGGAAGAGGCAGACGGCCTGTCTGCGCTCTGCGAGCGTTTCGGTTACACGCACGAAGACGTTGCGAAGAAGGTCGGGAAGAGCCGCAGCAGCGTCACGGAGGCGCTTTCGATTAAGACGTTACCTGAAGAGATACGTGAAGAATGTCGGCGCGCCGACATCGGCATTAAATCGCTCCTCCTACAGATCGTCCGACAGCCCGACGTAGAGGCCATGAGGCAGTTGATCCGTGAAATTTCGGAGAAAAATCTAACGAGGGACGAGGCGCGTGCGGCGAGGCGCTCAAAAATCGAGGGTGGAGGGCAGGGGACGCGCGTCAAGCCGTTCACATGCCGGTACGAGCTGCCCGAGAGCGATGTCAAAATAGAGCTTTCGTTTAAAAGAGGTGAGGTTGAAAGGACGGAGATTATCTCCGCCCTGCAAGCGATCCTCGCACGGCTTGAGAAAGAACTTGAAGTGACGAATCCCGAGAATCCTGTCCGAGAGTAGTTACGCTGAAAACGCCGAAAACTCCTACCTATCTTTCTTGGCTCGTTTTTGAAGTGAGCGGGCCCACCTCTCAAGAACAGGCTGAAGGGGCTTAAAAAGCTTTGCCCTGAACTGGTGCTGATTTTCAGACCACTTCTTCAGGCTCTTCTCCGTGTAATCCCTCACCAGAGGCTCCAATTGCGTCTTCTTCTTCGAGTGGCGTAGCGTCAGGTAATAATGCTGGCCGACGAGTGAAAAGATGACGGTCGCGAGATTGGATTTAAAGGAGAGGCGGTTCAGGAGCTTCTTATGAAATGGTTGATTCTGCGGCTGTAGAACGTCCAAGGCGACTTCGAGCCAGGCGGACTGCGGCCCCTGCTTAGGGTGATACAGGCCGGGAAGCGAGCTGACGCGCGCGATTTTTATTCTGGGGTCGTTGATGGTGTTGACGAGACGTATGCGCTCGATTCCCAGTGTGTGTTCGCGCGGCACCGTATGGATGACTTGTTTGACAAGCTTTATGGTCTTCTCGTGCTTCTGCTCGGCATTATTCTCGACTTTGATAGCCATTGCGCTCTCAATCTTTCTAAAAGGCTCTTTGTAACGCCCTAACTTTATTATCGTGTTAAAGGTTTGGCAAGCGAGGGCCATAGGAAGGTAAATAGAGAGAACAATATATTATCCGTGTCCGATAATGAATATTATGTGACGAGGTCACCTCTTTTGGGCTTTCTTGACACTATACAGCACTACTGTTACATTACGCGGTCTTTCACTGGAAGCAGACAAGAGCCCTCTCCTAAGGAGCAAATGATTTGAACAACTCAGGAAGTTATCTCTTTACCTCGGAGTCCGTTACGGAAGGCCACCCGGACAAGATTGCAGACCAGATTTCCGACGCGGTCCTCGACACGGTCCTCGAACAAGACGAAACCGGCAGAGTCGCATGCGAGACGCTCGTGACGACCGGCCTCGTCGTCGTCGCCGGCGAGATCACCACCGACGCGATCATAGATTTTCAGCGGGTGGCACGTGAAACCATTAGAGAGATTGGTTATACGAGGGCCAAATATGGTTTTGATTGTGACACTTGCAGCGTCCTGACGGCCGTCGGAAAGCAGTCGCCTGACATCGCACAGGGGGTAGACGTGGGCGGCGCGGGCGACCAGGGGCTCATGTTCGGCTTCGCTTGCAACGAGACCCCGGAGCTTATGCCCATGCCGATTCAGCTCGCGCACAAGCTCTCGCTCAAGCTCTCCGAGGTCAGGCGCTCCAAGGCGGACTCATACCTGAGGCCGGACGGCAAGTCGCAGGTCACGATAGAGTACAGGGACGGGCGCCCCTTCCGCGTCGAGACGGTGGTCATATCCACGCAGCACTCCCCCGACGTTTCCTCCGAACAACTCCGCGAAGACATTATAAATGAAGTAATTAAACCGACCGTCTCCAACGAGCTGATTGACAAGGAGACGAAATTCCACATCAACCCCACCGGACGCTTCGTCACGGGCGGGCCGCAGGGCGACGCGGGTCTCACGGGCCGTAAGATCATCGTCGACACTTACGGCGGCTACGCGCCCCACGGCGGCGGCGCCTTCTCGGGCAAGGACCCGACGAAGGTGGACCGCTCCGCTGCCTACATGGCGCGCTACATCGCGAAAAACATCGTCGCGGCGGGCCTCTCCGAGCGCTGCCTCGTGCAGCTCGCCTACGCAATAGGCGTGGCCGACCCCGTCTCCGTGCTCGTAGACACAGGCGGCACGAGCCGTGTTAGCGAGGATTCGCTCACTAAACTCGTTCGAGAGCATTTCACTCTCACCCCCGCAGGCATCATCAAAACTCTTAACCTGCGGCGCCCAATTTATAGAAAGACGGCCGCTTATGGCCACTTCGGGCGGAACGAGCCAGGATTCTCCTGGGAGCAGACCGACCGCGCAGAGGCCCTCAGGGCCGCCGCGGGCGTCTAAAATTTCTTTACGATTACGAACGACTTCAGAAGGAGAGTTGGAATAATGAGTGTTTTGAGCACGGGCGAGTTCGAGGTCAGGGACCTTGCGCTGGCCGCGGACGGAAAGAGGAGGATAGAGTGGGCCGAGCGCGAAATGCCCGTCTTACGCCTCATACGCGAGCGTTTTCAGGAAGAAAAACCACTGCGCGGCATACGCCTCGTGGCCTGTGCGAACATCACTACGGAGACTGCAAACCTCGCGAGGGCTTTGCAGGCGGGGGGCGCGGAGGCGGTCCTGATTGCCTCTAACCCTCTCTCGACGCAGGACGACGTGGCGGCCTCCCTGGTCGCAGACTGGGGCATCCCCGTCTACGCGATTAAGGGCGAGTCCACGGACACATACAACAGGCACGTCCGGACGGCGCTCGATTTCAAGCCGCAGGTCATCATCGACGACGGCTCGGACGTCGTGGCGACGCTCATCAAGGAGCGCGGCGAACAAAAGGGCGAAATCATCGGCACGACCGAGGAGACGACGACCGGCATCGTCCGCCTGAAGGCCATGGAGCAGGCGGGATTTCTCCCCTTCCCCTCCATCGCGGTCAACGACGCGCAGACCAAGCACTTCTTCGACAACCGCTACGGCACGGGCCAGTCGACCATCGACGGGATCATACGCGCCACTAACATCCTCCTCGCGGGGCGCGTCGTCGTGGTGGTCGGTTACGGTTGGTGTGGTAAGGGGGTCGCGATGCGCGCGAAGGGCCTTGGCGCGAACGTCGTCGTGACGGAGATCAACCCTGTGAAGGCTGTCGAGGCCATCATGGACGGATTCCGCGTCATGCCCATCGCGGAGGCGGCCGCGCTCGGCGACATCTTCATCACGGTCACCGGCAACCGCCACGTGATAGACGCGCAGCACTTCGCCTCGATGAAGGACGGCGCCATCGTCTGCAACAGCGGCCACTTCGACCTTGAACTGAACCTGACATCCCTCAGGGAGATGTCCGCGCCTTCGCAGACCCTCAGGCCCTTCGTAGAGGAGTTCAAGGTGAAGAGCAGCGGCAGCCGCGTCATCGTGCTCGGCGAAGGGCGCCTGATAAACCTCGCCGCGGCCGAAGGCCACCCGGCGAGCGTCATGGACATGAGCTTCGCCAACCAGGCCCTCTCGGTCGAATATCTCGTCAAAAATAAGGGCCAGATCAAGCCCGGCGTGCACGTGCTGCCCGAAGAGGTGGACACGGAGATCGCCGGCCTCAAACTGCGCGCTCTGGGCGTGGCAATCGACACACTCACGCCGGAGCAGTCGGAATACCTCTCCAGCTGGGAGACCGGGACCTAGGTCTTGGCACGCGCCAGAAGGTATAAGCCCAGGACGGTATAAATGAAGGACGGGGACCAGGCGGCCAACTTCGGCGAGAGGAGGCCGCCTGATCCCAACTGCTGGAGGGCGCTGACGACGCCCCAGAATGAGAGCCCGAGTGCGACGGCCACGCAGAGCGCGGCGACCGTGCTGCGGCGTCCGTAGAAGAGTGCGAGCGGCGCGCTGACGAGCACCATGACGAAGGGGGCGAAGGGGTCGGCGTGCCTCCTTTCGAGTGCGATGACGTGAGATTCTGTGCCGACGCCGCGCCGCTTAAGCTCGTTTATGTATGCGCTTAAGGATTTGGTGTCGTACTCCGACGGCCTGTTAAGCTCCGGCTTAAGCGCCCGTAGACCCTCCCCTAACGCCTCAAACTCCCGCTCGACCCTCCCCGGCGCCGCCCCCGCACCCAAAGTCAGGACCAGAGGGTTCGGCACCCTCAATTTCTCCTCGGTCACCTCGCCCCTGTCGCCCGTCACCACGCGCCCGAGGTGCACGTCCCCCTCGTCGAACTCGTAGACGATTATATTGGAGACTTCCTTCCCGCCCCCTTTCGACTCGAACGCGTAAATTTGTCTGGCCTCCGGGTTCGTCACCCAGAACCTCCCCCGCGAGGTTTCCGACTGAGAAATCCCGCCCTTTATCTGCGCGCGGAGGGCGTTCTGGCGCCTGTTCGCGGCGGGCATGACGTTCTCCTGCAGGAACCAGTGTGCGGACGCCAGCACCGCCGCGAAGAGCACGCAGGGGAGTATGAGGCGGAAGGTGCTCTGCCCGCTGGCCCACCAGACGAGTGCTTCGCCCCTGCGCACGAGCAGCGCGAAGGTGGTCATGACCGCCAGGAGCGTGCCGATCGGGATTAAGATGAGCCACACGTAGGGCAGCAGAAAGAGCATGTATTGCGCGACGAGGTAATAGCCGGTCCGGCTCTGCACGACATAACGCAGGAGCTCAAAGAGTGTAAAGACGAGGAAAATTAAGGTTAGCCCCGCGAAGGAGAGCAGGAAATTCGAGATGAGGGAGCGCAGAAGGTCTCTGTCGAGGAGCCCCAGGAACGCGACGAGTCTGCGGCGCGCCCCCCTGACGCCTGAGCCCGCGACAGCAGCCGTCTTCATGCGCTTTCGGGAGCGCCGGAGCCGGATCGGACGGATTCGGGATCCGAAGGCGGCGAGCAGGATGCCGGCCAGAAGCGTCACTGCAGGAGCCGCCCAGGCCCCTTGCGAGGGCCGTACTACCTGCGCCCTCGCGAGCTGCTCCCCTCCGAGTGCGAGCAGGTAGTAGACGAACATTGCGAGGAGTGACAGGAGGACGCCGTAGGAACGGCCCCTGCGACCGATCCTAAGCCCGAGGACGCTGCCCAGAAATGCGAAGACGAGTGGCGCGAGGCAGAATGTCAGGCGTCTATGGAATGCGAGCGAAGCTTCCAATCCCCTCTTCGTGCCGGAGTTTGAAGCCTCCCTGCGCAGGTCTCGCCAGCCGAGTTCCTCCGGCTCGGGCTCCCTCTCCTCGATGCGTTTGAGGAGGGCGTTGCGACTCTCGCTGAGGCGGTCGTCGCGCACGCGCAGGCCGGCCGAGTGCTGCGTCGTGACGTTTTTGCCGGATTCGCCCGCCCCGAAGCTCCCGTTCGGGAGAGTTGTGACGACCGCGTCGTCCAAGACCAGTTCGGTCTGCGTGCCCGAGGCGTCGATTCTTCCGGCCCTCGCCGTCACGAGCCTTGCAAGGCCGCTCGGCTCCTGCCAATGTATGAAAATCCCCTTCCACTCGCCGGTCTCCTGGTCCCCTTCCCTCACATATATGACCTTGCCGGGCATCCCCGTGTAGAAGGTTCTGGGCTCGACAGGCGACTCAAGCCTTCTTAGCGCCGCGCGCAGTGCCGTATCCCTGAGATTTTGTGCGGCCGTGGGGGCCAGTCTAAAGCCCGTAAAGAGCGCGAGGACGCTGACGAACATGCCGAAGAGCAGCGCCGGCGCGACGATCCGGAGGGTGCCGACGCCCCCCGCCCGCATGGAAACCAACTCGCTGTCATAACCCATCCTGCTGAACCCCGTCGCCGTCCCGACGAGGGTTGCCATAGGGAGCGCGAAGACCAGAACGTTCGGCAGAAGGTTCAAGAGGATGCCCGAGACCAAAGGCAGGGAGGCGTTGGCAGAGCCCAGAACCTCCGCGAGCTTGGTGGTCTGCTGTATGAGCAGGAGGGTCGTAAGGATTACGAGGGAGAGCCCCGCGTAAGGCAGAATGGCTTTAAAAATGTATCTGTCGAGGAGCTTCGGAAACATTCTTACCTTAAATGCTTATCAGCTTTCCCACGGGGCCAACCGGCTGCTGTCGCTATGCACTACGCCGAGCAGAATCTCAAGTGCCGCTTTGTTCTGTTGCGCAAAGCTATGTTTGAAGTGCTACAGATTATCGGACTCAGTAGCTAATGACATGGGTGATAGCTTAGCGCTTGTGCCGGTGATTGCCGTTTTATTCAAACGCGTCTCCTTCTCCAAAACTCTTCTGACCAGTCTTCGCGCCAGGTCGGACAAAAATTTTTGGCTCTCCGAAGGTATTGCGGAAAACTCCTCCGCCCAAGCGAACGGTTTCTGGGCTTGCAGAGAGCCCAGGCGTCCGTAGGTCGTCTGTTCGAGCCTTCGGCCTTCCCCGTCCGCGCAATGCCCGCAACGCAGGACTCCCTCGGCCGTGATGTATTTCGAGACCTCTACAGCCTGCAAATCCCGCCCGCAATCGACGCAGCGGCGCATGCCCGGGAGAAACCCCGAGAGCCTCAGCATCCACAACTCAAAATAGCAGGTCAGCCCCTTTATCAGTTCTCTCCTCTCGGCCAAGGCGTCGGTCGTCGCGCGCACCATTCTGTAAATGCGCTCGTCAACCTGGCTGGGCGGCGAGAATTCCAGCACGAGCTCTCCAAAATAATCGAACGCTGACTGCGCCTCCGGGTCGCGCGCCAGATCGAAATAGGAGCGAAGGATTTCCGCGCTCTTGAGCGTGACGAGTTCCCGCCCCTCTTTCTCGAAGTAGACGAGTTGGACGAGCGTGAAGGGCTCCAGGCTCGCACCGAAGCGGCTCTTCAGGCGGCGGGCGCCGGCCGCAACCCCCCTCACGAGCCCCGCCTTCTCCGTCAGGCAGACGACTATCTTGTCAGCCTCCGCAAGCCTGTACGTGCGCAGGACTATCGCCTCGGTCTCGACTAAACCCATCTCGAAGATTCCAAAAAACCGCCCGAGGCCCTCAAGGCACCCAGTACAGAATCCATGCCAGAACGAATCCGACCACCACGAACTCCGCGAAAATCTTCAGCCCGTAGCGGAACTGGTTGCGCAGCCCCTCGCGTCCTATCGCCCCGAAAACCACCGCCACGAGCGCCGCGAACAGTATCATCAGCAGAAGGTGTTTCAAGACTTCCTCCTCACGGCTATGTCGAAGGCATCGAGCATCAGAAGGTAGTTGAGCAGACCCGCCACCATCAGGAAGATGTTCCCGTACTCCGCCGTGTCAAGCTGCGCCTGATCGCTCGTGGCGATCCCCGCGGCCCTCGCCAGAAAGTAGAGCAGCCCCGACCCCAAGTCGCAGGCGGCGAAGACGTTAGAGAGAAGCCCTTCGCTCGTGTCCGTAAGGCTGTACAGGCGCCCGCCGAGCGTCACGCCCGTCGCGAACATGGCCAGGACGACGAGCCCCAGAACCAGTCCCCTCGTCACTCGCCCTTGGCTGACGTGCCCGAGGCCCGGCAAAAGCCAGCCCGCGAACGAATTGATTGACGCCGCCAAAGCCCCTTTACCATCTTTATCAGACAAGCAAGCTTCCTCCTCCGCTTCATCCCTTCAAGCAACTTCTCAGGTGTCGGCACGCCGACGGCTCAAGTCGTTTATCAACAAACGTTCCGAACATGCCCGCCTTACCGCCTCAATACAGGAGAAACGGCGCCCTGTCCCGCTCGAAGCTCGCGACCTGCTCCTCCCAGGAGGAGACGATTGTCTCCAGTGAATCGCCCCGCTCCAGAGCCTCCCGGAGGTTGTCCGTGCCCGCGATTACGTCGAAGGGATTTTTATCGAAGACGTACTCGTAGGGCGGCTCCTTCCACTTGAGGCTTTCGCCGTAGAGGTCCAGACAAGACCTAAGGATGGCGACCCCCGCCTCGACCGGCTTGAACTGCTCGCGGTCCGTCACGTGTATCTGAACGCCCCCGCAGACGCTCCCGGCGTGTTTCTGGAACGTCGGGAGAAAATTTGAGGGCCTGAAATAGACGCCCGGCAGCCCTCTGGAGTTCAAGTGTCGCGCTAACTCCGGGGCGTTAACGTAAGGCGCGCCTACGAGTTCAAAGGGGCGAGTAGTGCCCCTCCCCTCGGACATCTGCGTGCCTTCTAGGTGCACCGTGCCCGGAAAGACCGTCGCCGAATCGAGCGTCGGCATGTTCGGCGAGGGCAGGACCCAGGGTAGCCCCGTCTCGTCGAACCAAAGCTCGCGCGACCAGCCCTCCATCTTCAAGACCTCAAGCTCACACCCGATGCCCCAAAAATCTCTGAACATCAAGGCGAGCTCGCCCGCCGTCATGCCGTGCCTCGTGGGGAGCGGGAACTGCCCCACGAACGAGGCGTATTCCGGCTCCAGAAGGTTGCCCTCGACGGCCACGCCGTTGACAGGGTTCGGGCGGTCGCAGACGACGACCTTCTTGCCGAGCCTGCCCGCCGCGCGCATGCAGTTCGCGATTGTGTAGACGAAGGTGTAGATGCGGCACCCAACGTCCTGCAGGTCGCAGACGAGCACGTCCAGGTCTTCGAGCATCCGCTCCGTCGGCTCCCGCGTCTCGCTGTAGAGCGAGTAGACGGGCACCCCCGTCTCCCTGTCGAAGTCGTGCGGCGACTCCACCATGTTGTCCTGCACGTCGCCGCGAATCCCGTGCTGCGGCCCGAAAAGCGCCTTCAGCTCGACGCCTTCGAGCGCGGCCAGGAGGTCCGCCGAATGGTTTAAACGCCTGTCGACCGAAGCCTGGTTGCAGACGAGCCCGACGCGCGCGCCCTTAATGGAATGAAAGCCCGACGCGCAGAGTATTTCGATGCCCGGGATGGTTGATTTCGAGCCCTTCACAAACCCCTCCGAGGGCACGCCCCGGCCCCTCTTGCTAGCCGCACAGGACTGCCCCTCCGTTGATGTTCAAGACTTCCCCGGTAATGTGTCTGGCCCAACTGCTGCACAGAAACACTACCGGGAGCGCCACGTCCTCCGCGCTCGCGGGCCTCCCCAGAGGGATGCCTCTGTTGATCGCCTCGCGCGAGCCTTCCTCCCCCAACGCGCACGAGACCATGTCCGTCTCAACCCAACCGGGCGCCACCGCGTTGACGTTGATGTTGAAAGGGGCCAGCTCGACCGCGAGCGACTTGACGAAAGATATCTGCCCGCCTTTGGAGGCCGCGTAGCCCGCGTAAAAGGCCTCCCCGCGCTGGCCTGCCGTTGAGCTGACGACGACGATTCGCCCGTACCCGCCCTTTTTCATAAAGGGCACAGCCTCCCTACAGACCGTCCAAGTGCCCCTTAGGTTGATGCCCAGAACCCTGTCCCAAAGCTCCTCGCTCGTCGACTCCAGCGCCGCACCTTCCCAGACGCCCGCGTTACAGACCAGTATGTCCAGACGGCCGAACACCTCCAAAGTCTCCCGAACAATCCGCTCGGCCCCGCCCGCCTCGCTCACGTCCGCAGAAACTTTGTGAGCCCTGACCCCGAACCCTTCGGCCGTCTCCGCCGTCCTTCGCGCGGCCGCCTCGTCTCTTAGATAATTAATGACGACGTTGACGCCTGCGCGCGCGAAGCTCTCGGCCGTCGCCCTCCCGATCCCGCGCGCCGCCCCCGTGATAACCGCGACCCTTCCCTCTAAATCTAAATCCTTCGTGTGATTTACGCCACTTTCCATAGAAATAGATTTAACAAGGCGCCAGCGCCTTTCCGACCTTATCAGACGCGAATTGAGCCGCCTCCCTGACGAAACACTCGAACATGGCGGCCGAGAAACGGTCCTTCTCCCAGCCCATCTCCGGATGCCACTGCACTCCGAGCGCCCAGCGCCCCTGCCTCGTCTCCTCGACGGCTTCGACGAGCCCGTCGGCCGTCCACGCCGTCGCCTGCAAGTCACTCCCGACCGTTTCCAGGGCCTGATGGTGATGGCTGTTGACGTACGCGCTGACGGCGCCCCCCGCGAGCCTCGAAAGCAGACTCTCTTCGAGCAGCTTGACGCGGTGCGAAGGGCGTTCGCGCGGCGCGCCCTGCTCGTGCTTGAGCGCGTCGGGCATCTGCGAGGCGATGTCCTGTATGAGCGTGCCGCCCCTCCGGACGTTGAGGGCCTGCATGCCGTAACAGATTGCGAAGAGCGGAAGCCCTTCCCTCTCGACCAAGTCGAGCAGGAGCGCGTCCGTCTCGTCACGGAGCGGGTGGACCTGGCCGAGCTTCCTGTGCGGGTCGCGCCCGTAAAGCGCCGGGTCCACGTCCGAGGCGCTGCCCGGCAGGAGCACGCCCGCGAGCCTCCCTTTAAAAGACTCTATGTAGCCCCTCTCAGGGATCAGCGAGATGTGTACGGGCGCACCGCCCGCGGCGGCGACCGCCTCGCCGTAGTAACGCGCCAGATAAAACCTCTCGGTCTCAAGCTCGTGGCGCATCGTGATCCCAATCAGGGGCCTGTCTGTCTTGACACTCGCGTCGGACATAAACACCCCGACATCATAGCCTAAAAAGGGGCCGCGTGTCCGTCGCGCGCGCCGCGCGCGCCCGGCCGCTTTCGGCGCCGGAACGCACGCTTGACTTCCCTTCGCCGCGCTTTCTATAGTGCCATTCAAGCGATGAGCCAAAACGAGCGAAAAATTCGGAGCACGACCATTCTGCTCGTCCGCCGCGGCGGGCGCGTCGCCTTAGCGGGCGACGGGCAGGTGACCATGGGCGACACCGTCATGAAGAGCGGCGCGCGCAAGGTCCGGAGGCTCTACAACGACAAGATTCTGGCGGGGTTCGCCGGCGCGAGCGCCGACGCCTTCTCGCT
>Ga0182001_10000157_pt1 | contig 15432 bp, 13 predicted proteins | sample BulsoiFelSFmetaG_FD_120485 | JGI IMG/M metagenome (GOLD analysis project Ga0182001, IMG submission 120485) | Bulk soil microbial communities from Mexico - San Felipe (SF) metaG | ecosystem: Environmental > Terrestrial > Soil > Agricultural land | place: Mexico: San Luis Potosi | collected... | reverse complement strand
TAAGAATCAGCCCATGAGCCATAGATGTCTTTGGTCGAAGCGTAGATGAAGACAGAGTTGGGCTGCATGTTGCGTAAGAGATTGGCAGTCCCTTCGGCGTTCGCGCGAAAGCAGCTCTCTGCTGCTTCCGGGTCTTTATCCAGATGAGCCGCGAGATGAATCACCACGTCATAATCGGAAGCGAGCGCGGCATCATGCGGATTCAAAACGTCCAGATGCGAGCGGCGCGAAAAATCATCAGCATTGAAGAAACGCCGGACATGAATCCCAAGATAACCACTTCCGCCTGTGACTAAAACTTTCATAAACATTGAGTCTGTCGAGTCTAGCGAGTCTGTCGAGTCTAGCGAGTTAATTTCGGCTCGCTAGACTCCAGACTTCTTTTCTCCTCTTGCCAGTGCGCTCAATTCTCTAAGCGATTCTGCCTTTCCGATAGCGATGAGAATGTCGCCCGCTTCGATGATCGCGTCGCCCGATGGATTAAAGATCATCTGGCCATTCTTGCGACGCATGGCGACGATGACAACGTCCAATTCGGAGCGAATATTTGTAAAGCGCAATTTTCGTCCCGCATAAATTGAGCCGGGCATGACTTCCAGTTGCTCAAATCCCAAATCGAGATTCTCCGCCGCAATCGAGTCCATGAAATCGGCGACGGCGGGCTTCATCAGAGCCTGCGCCATGCGATGGCTGCCGATGATCGTGGGCGCAACAACGCGGTTCGCCCCGGCGCGTATGAGCTTTTCTTCGGCCTGCTCTTCGACGGCGCGAGCGACGATATGGAGATTTGAATTAAGCCCGCGCGCAATCAGCACGACGTACACGTTGTCCGCATCATCGGGCAGGCAAGCAGCTAATCCGCGCGCGCGCTCCACGCCAGCTTCGCGCAAAGTCTCTTCGAGCGTCGCGTCTTTGACCAGGAGATGGACGCCTTGCTCAAGAAGGTATGTGACACGGGGTTCGTCCATTTCGATGACGACGAAGGGGACCCGCTCGCTTTGCATCGAGCTGATGATGCGCGAGCCGACGCGACCCGCGCCGCAGATTATAAAATGGTCCCGGAGTTTGTTCATCTCACGCTGTCGGCGTCGCTCGCCAATGGCGGCGACCATCTCCGATTGGACAATTGCCTGCACGGCGCTGGTCAGCATGTAGAGGACGAGGCCAACGCCCGTGGACATGTAGAAGATAGCAAAGACGCGCCCGGCAGTCGTCTGCGGCGTCACGTCGCCGTAACCGACCGTCGTCAATGTTTGGAGCGAAACGTAGAGACTGTCTAATAATGACCATCTTTCGAGCAGGTGAAAGGCTAGAGTGCCGAGCGCGACTGCCAGGGCGACTGCCACGAGCGCATATCGCAGGCGAAAGCGTGGCGCTCTGACGAGGCGCGAGCCGCTTGATAATTTGAAAACCATCTCTCAGGCGCTGGCATCTAATGGCCGTGAACGAACCTTTTCACGGTAACGAAAAGGGAAGCGAGGTGTCAATTAAAGGTGGACAGCCTAAGCATAACGAGTTACATTTTAAGTGGTGAAGGACAAAATTATGAATTATGAGTTTTGAATTTTGAATTGAAAGCAGTTGCCTTTAATTCAAAACTCAAAATTCATAATTCATAATTTTATTTGTATGCCTATTCGTCATCCGCCAGATAATCATGTCCCGCCTGTTGCCAGGAAAAAGAGCGGCAGCAAGTCGCGCCGACCTCGAATAGTCAAATACGAACAGCCGCCCGTCGGGTTCTTTCGCCGCTGGACGCGCCGCATCTTTCGCCCGCCCGTCATCATCGCCCTCGTCTTTATCACGACAGTCACCATCGGCGTTCTGGGCTACTACTGGTACGTCTTCTCCAAACGCATTGACCAGCTTCTGAACGGCGAGGTTTACACTCGCTCAGCAGGAATCTACGCCGCGCCGAAACAACTCTTCGTCGGCGAGAACATTGGCGTTGATGATCTGGTCGCTTACCTGAAACGCTGCCAGTATGTCGAGAAGGCGCAGCAGGCCGACAACGCGCGCGGTCGCTATGCAATCAACGGCGAGAGCGTCGAGGTCGAGCCGAGCGCGGATGCGAGCGTTGACGGACAGAATAGTTTTCCGCGATTGCAAGTTCAGTTCGCTAAAGGTGGCAAAGGCATCGCTGGGCTTGTTGATTTGAGCAGCAAGGCGCGTTATGACCGCGCGCAGCTTGAGCCTGAGTTGATTAGCTCCGTCACGGGACAGGAGCGCGCCAAGCGCAGGGTCATAGGCTTCAAAGATATTCCAAAAAATCTGGTCAACGCCATTGTCGCCACAGAAGACCGCTCGTTCTTCGAGCACTACGGCGTCAACTTTCGCGGCATCATCCGCGCTTTCTTCAAACGCTACAGCTCTGACCCGAACTCGCCGATTGCTGAGCAGGGTGGCTCAGGCATCACACAACAACTCGTCAAGAATCTTCTGCTCTCGCCGGAAAAAACTTTACGCCGCAAGCTCTCGGAAGCTTACATGTCAATCATCCTTGAAACGCGGCTCAACAAGGAGCAGATTTTCGAGTTGTACTGCAATCAAATTTATTTAGGGCAGCAGTCTGGATTTTCAATCAACGGCGTCGGCGAGGCCGCGAGCGCGTATTTCGGAAAAGACGTGACGGCGCTTTCTCTTTCCGAGTCTGCTTTCATCGCCGGATTGATTCGCAGCCCGAACCGCTACAATCCTTACAAAAATATTGACACGGCAACGGCGCGGCGCAATCAAGTTCTCGACACGATGATCGAGACTGGCGCAATCACACAGGACCAGGCAACTCAAGCCAAAGGCGAGCCTCTGAAAATCGTCCCGACCAAAGGAAGAGTTGACGCATCGGACGCGCCCTACTTCGCGGATTACGTCGAAGGCCAGCTCGGCGACATCATCACAGATGAGAGCGCGCTTCAACATCGTCGCATCTACACGACGATTGACATGGACTTGCAGCGCGCGGCTTATACGGCAGTCACGAATCAACTGAACAAGCTGGACAAGCTCTACGAAAAGAAGAAAGTCCCGCCCGGAACATTGCAGGCCGCGCTCGTCGCCATGAACCCGCACACGGGCGAGATCATTGCCATGGTCGGCGGGCGCGATTACACGAAGAGCCAGCTCAATCACGTGACGGATGCCAAGCGTCAGCCAGGCTCTGTCTTCAAGCCCTTCGTTTACGCAACCGCGCTCAACACCGCTTACGACCCCGTCCCGCGCGTGATTACGCCCGCGACCATGTATAAGGACGAGCCGAAGACATTTACGGTCGGCGATCAGGAATATTCGCCGGGCAACTTCGGCGACACGTATTCAAATCAGGCGGTCACGTTGCGCGACGCTCTGGCCCATAGTCTGAACGTCATCACGGTCGAGGTCGCGCAGGAAGTAACCATCGGGCGCGTGATGAATCTGGCTGCAAAGGCTGGACTGCCCAAGCCTCCGAAGCCATACCTTGCGATGGCACTCGGCACAAACGAGGCGACGCCGCTTCAAATCGCGTCCGCTTACACGGCCTTCGCTGCTAACGGAGTGCGCACGACGCCGATTGCCATTAATCGCGTGACGGATGGCAAGGGAGCAACCCTGACGCAGTTGACCGGGACGAAGAATGAAGTTCTTCGTCCAGAAGTTTCGTTTGTGCTGACCTCTATGTTGAAGGATGTCGTGAACCGTGGGACGGCAGCAAAACTCAGCGGCTACGGGCTGAGAAATATTCCGGGCAAACTCGGAATCGCGGGCAAGACCGGAACGTCACGCGATGGTTGGTTCGCGGGCTACACGCCGAATCTGGTCTGCGTCGTCTGGGTCGGCTTCGACGACAACACAGACATACACATGACCGGCGCGGACGCCGCGCTTCCCATCTGGGCTGATTTCATGAACGCAGCGCTGGCCTCTCATCCAGAATGGGCTGGTGATTGGCAGATGCCGGGCGGTGTGGACACAATCGAGATTGACCCGCGCACAGGCGAACTTGCCTCAGCCGATAGCCCGAACAAGCGCACAGAATTTTTCCTGAGCGGCACTGCTCCTTCGTCAACAAAGGAAGCCGAAGTTGATGATGAGACGACGGCAACCGCAGCAGGTGATAATAATGGAAAGGCCGAGAGTGAATTTCCGTATGAGCCTGCGCCTGCGCCGGAAGTTGTTCCCGAAGCGACTCCGCGCAAGGGCGGGAAACTCGAAGGGCGAGGCGTGCAGCAGCCGGATGGAGCGGCGCGCTTACAGGGAACAATCACATTGGACATAGACCCGACGACCGGACTAATCGCAGACCCGGATGTCTGTCCGATCATTCGTTCCAAGACGTTCGTCATCGGCACAGAGCCGCGCAAATACTGCGGCCCGGAATATCATCAGGGAAGAACCAATCAGCAAATCGAGGTGCGCCCTCGTACAGTCGCACCTCGATAAAAAATCTTTTGGCAACCGAATGTAAATCGGTAGAATAAGCAGACCCTTTTTTGAGCCGTACAAACCCCGGAGGCTATAGAAATGAAACGTTGCCCCGTCTGCCAGAGAACTTACACAGACGATCAAAACTTTTGCCTTGATGACGGCACTACTCTGAGAGAGGAAATCGGCGGCTCCTATAATTCAGCGGAAGCCCCGACGAGTTATCCTTATCGCAGCAGTGCGGCCCCGACGGAAGTGATGCAGAGCACGCCGACAACTGGCGGCATGGGAGGAGCAGCCGCTCGCCCAACATCGCCTCCGCCTCCGCAATTCATGCAGCCTTACCCGCAGAAGCGCAGCAACGCCATCCTCTGGTTCGTCCTTGGCGGAGTCATCCTCATCGGTGCCATCATCACAGCCATCTTGTTAGTAAACCGCAGTTCGGGCACGACTGCGAGTACGAGCGGCACCAAGCCCGGAGCATCGCCGTCATACACGCCTTCGGGCACGCCGAACACATCCTTGAATTGGCAGACTGTTGATGGTGAGGGCTTCACGGTCCAGATGCCTGGCTCACCATCGCACGACACACAAACCACTCAGAGCGCGGTTGGGCCAATCCCGATTCATCTGTACACACTGAGCCAGGGCTATGAAGGATACATGGCTGGCTACAGCCAATATCCCGAGACGCTGTTCAATTTATCGCAGCCCGAAGATGTCTTTAACGGCGCGCAGAATGGCGTCATCAATAACATCAAGGGAGAGGTGGTCAGTCAACGCTCAATCACGATGAATGGAAATCCAGGAAGAGAGGTTGTCGGAACTTCATCGTCAGCGAACTTGGGCTTTACCATGCGCCTTTATATAGTGAAGCCGAAAATGTATATGCTCTTCTACACACAGTATGGTGCGGACAAGCCGATGACCGCCGACGGAAAGAAGTTTCTGGACTCGTTCCAGCTCACTAATTAAGATTAGAAAATTCAAAGAGAGCGAAGAGCAAGGATGAAGGATGAAAGCATGATTGATGATTGTTCATCTTTTCTTTCATCTTTCATCCTTGCTCTTCAGTGCCGCTTGTAACGTCTCAATCGCAAGAGCAGCCGCATGTCCTTTGCGAGCGGGCAATCCATCAAGCGCGCGCGAGACATCCTGCTTTGTCAGCCGCCTGGCATCTTCAATCGCCAGACCTTCGATCATCTCAGCCAGGGCAGAACCACAGGCAAGCGTCGGCGCGCAACCGTAAGCGAGAAAACGCGCGGCTTCGATGCGACCATCCCGCAGCTTGAGGCTCAGCCGCAGACGGTCGCCGCAAACGGGATTGACTTCTTCCGCAGTTACATCAGCGTCCGGCAATTCACCGGCGTTGCGCGGATTCTGTATGTGATCGTTGAAGGTTGCGGAATAGGGCAAAGTTACACTCTGAGGCTTGCGGTTTCACAGGCACGCTCAGCTTTAGCTTTCTGGTAGAGCGGCGAGAGGCGGCGCAGGTTTTCGACGGCGCGCGGCAAGACTTCCAGGACGTAATCAACATCTTCAATTGAATTGTCCTTGCCGAAGCTGAAGCGAATCGAGCCGCGCGCTAATTCATCGTTGCGCCCGAGGGCTAGAATCACAGGCGAAGGCTCAAGCGAGCCTGACGAACAGGCTGAGCCTGTCGAGACGGCCACACCTTGAAGGTCTAAATTAATCAGCAAGCCTTCGCCTTCGATGAAGCGGAAAGAGATGTTCGAGAGATGCGGCAGTCGCCGCTCACGATTTCCGTTGAAGACGACATCTTCAATCCGCTCGGCCACGCCCGCCTCGAACCTATCTCTCAAAGTTTGGACATGCGCTGCGCGCTCATCCATCTCTTCAAGCGCAAGGCGCGCGGCTGCGCCGAAAGCGACGATGCCAGCGACCGATTCCGTTCCGGCGCGGCGTTCGCGCTCCTGATGACCGCCAACATTCTGCGTGACGAGTCGCACGCCGCGACGAACGAAGAGCGCGCCCGCTCCCTTAGGCGCGTAAAGTTTGTGAGCGGAGAGCGAGAGCATGTCACAGCCGAGATTTTCAACGCTAACGGACATGCGTCCTGCCGCTTGAACCGCGTCTGTATGAAAACGCAGGTGGCGGTCTCCTTTCTCGCGCGCTTCACGAACGAGCGAGCCTATTTCTGCGATTGGCTGAATCGTTCCGATCTCGTTGTTGGCAAGCATCAAGGTGATGAGAATGGTGTCGGGCCTCAACGCCGCTCGCACGTCCTCTGTGTGGACGATGCCGTCTTCGTAAACCGGCAGGCGCGTAATTTCCCAACCCTTCTTCTCAAGCGCATCGCAGATGCCACGCACGCTCGAATGCTCTATTTGAGAAGTGATGATGTGGCGACCGTGTGCTTCCGAAGCTTCGGCCACGCCGCGTATGGCGAGATTGTTCGCTTCCGTTCCGCCTGAGAGGAAAACAATCTCGTTGGGGCGCGCGCCAATCAGTGTGGCGACTTCGCGGCGCGCTCTGTCAACAGCCGCGCGCGCCTCTTGCCCATAAAAATGGACGCTCGAAGCGTTGCCGAACTTCTCTGTCAAAAAGGGAAGCATCGCCTCGACAACTCGCCGGTCAACCGGAGTCGTCGCACTGTGATCTAAATAAACTCTTCTCAAAGTGTTCATCAATAAGCTTCTTGCCAACCAATTCACCTGGAAAGCGCATCTGAGGCTAGCGAGAGCTTCGCTTCTTAAGCTTTACTTGCCGCGAAGATTCTTGCTTACTCTCCCGAACGAGTCTAGGTCTCATGTTCTTTATGGTCAAGCGGCTCGAAAATTTGTGACAGCTTGACCTTGAATGATACCATCTGGAGCGCCGGAGTTAGATTTTAGAATTATCCACAGCATCTCGTGAGACCGATTCCGGCGTTCGTCCGTCACTTGAGAAAGGAATAGAGAATGAGAAATCCGACACGCATCCTTGCCGCGCTAATTGTATTCGCGCTCGTGGCTCTGACCGCGCCCTCAGCGTCCTACGGGCAGACGCAATCAATCGGCGCGCTTGAGCGCGGCTATCGCACCGGCTACTCGGATGGCTATCAGGGAGGATACGGCGACTCCGCACAGCATCTGGCGCGCGATTACAAGAGCAAAGATGAATATCAACGCGGAGACCGCGCCTATGCTTCCTCTTACGGCACGCTCGAAGATTACCGCGATGGATACCAGCAAGGATTCGAGGCAGGCTACGATGCGGGCTACGACCATCGAACGTTCGATTCGACAATCCCTGCGAACCTTTCAAGGCGCGGCACGATTGATGATTCACAGGGCAATTCGCAAAGCGCCGGAACGCCCATTCCGAACGATAACAACAGCAGCTCAAGCAGTAGTAGCAACAGCGGCGGGACAATCAATTCGGGCAACACAGGCGCTACAGGAAATGCCACATACATTCCTGCTGATACTGTCTTGCGCATCGAGCTTCTGACAAACCTTTCGACCGATGCGACGCAGAAGGGCGACCGTTTTCAGGCGCGCGTCATTGAACCCAACGAATATCAGGGCGCGATGATCGAAGGCCACGTCTCGCGCGTCAAGCGTCCGGGCAAAATCAAAGGTAACTCGGAGCTGCAACTTACCTTCGACCAGATCAGCCTCAATGGTCGCTGGACAAATTTTTCTGCGCAGGTGATTGAAGTCGAGAGCACAGGCGCGAGCGAAGGTGTCGGCGACGTAGATCAGGAGGGCGGCGTCAAAGGCAAAGATCGCACGAAGGACGATGTCGCCAAGGTCGGCGCAAGCACCGGCATCGGCGCAATCATCGGTGCAATCGTCGGTGGCGGTAAAGGCGCAGCCATCGGCGCAGCCATCGGCGGCGCAGTCGGCGCGGGCAGCGTCATCACCTCAAGCGGCAGAGACATACGCCTTGAGCACGGCCAGCAGATGAAGATTCGGACTGCAAGGGAAACGACATTCTAATAATTTGTCCAAAGCCCAAAGTCCAATGTCCAAAGTCATCTCGACATTGGACTTTGGACATTGGACTTTGGACATAAATGCTTATTACTCTCCTAACAGACTTCGGTAATTCGGACTATTTCGTCGGAGCAATGAAGGGTGTGATTCTCACTATCAACCCTCACGCCAACATCGTTGACATCACGCACGAGATTCCGCCGCAGGATATTCTGTCGGGCGCGTTCACGTTGGGCTGTGTCTATCAAAACTTTCCAGAGGGAACGATTCACGTCGCGGTCGTTGACCCGGGTGTTGGCTCGACTCGACGCGCCATCATCGTCGCAACGAGCAATCAATTCTTCGTCGGCCCCGATAATGGTCTGTTTAGCTTTATCTATGAGCGCGAAACGAACGCCCGCGTCTTTCACGTAACCAACGAAGACTATTTTCGTCAACCCGTGAGCGCGACCTTTCACGGACGGGATGTCTTCGCTCCCACAGCCGCCGCACTCTCGACCGGTGTCGCGCCTGAAAAACTTGGCGTCGAAATAAATGATTACGTTCGTCTCGCTGAAATCAGGCCAAGGCTTGCGAGCGATAGAACCATCGAAGCCGCAATCATCCACATAGACCACTTCGGCAACTGCATCACGAATCTGACGCGCGATGACATCTCGGAAGAGATGATCGAACGCGGCGCAACGCTCAAAGTTAATGGACAGGAGATAAAATCCTTTCGCCGTTTCTTCGCGGAAGGAGAGGGAAACCAAGAGTCGCCTTTCGCCATCTGGGGCAGTGCGGGTTTTCTTGAAATAGCGGCCTTTCGCGCCTCAGCCGCGAAGATACTTAGCGCGCAAACAGGCCACCTTGTTAAAGTGACGAGTGACAAGTGACGAGTGACGAAAAAAAGCGATTCCAACTCGTCACTCGTCACTTGTCACTCGTCACTCTCTTTGCTATCTTCGCTGCATCTCAATATCGAAGGACTTCGGATCATGGATAATGTGAAAAAGGCTACAGCGCCAACCGTTGCGCCTGCTGCCGGACTCAGAGGTGTCGTTGCCGCCAGTACCTCAATCGGCGATGTCAACGGCGAGAAGGGCGAACTCATCTACCAGGGCATCAACATTCACGACCTGGCCAAGAATTCTACCTTTGAAGAAGTTATCTTTCTGCTCTGGAACGGGCGTCTGCCGAAGCGCGCAGAGTTAGACGAGTTGAAGCGCAACATCGCCGCGAACTATGAACTCTCGCCAGAGCTACTCGCGTTGATGCGCCAGTTTCCAAAAGACGCTGAGCCGATGGACACGCTACGGACAGCCGTCTCAGCGCTCGCCTTCTACGATAAGAACTCAAGAGACATTTCGCGCGAGAATGCCGTCAAGACCGCGACTCGACTCGTCGGACAGTTTCCGACAATCGTCGCCACGCTTGAACGTCTCAGAAATAGTCAGGAGCCGATTGCTCCAAAGCCTGATGAGAGCATTGCGACCAACTTCCTCTACATGCTCAGAGGCGAGATGCCTGCTGCGGAGGACGCGCGCATCTTCGACGTTGGATTAATCCTTCAGGCGGACCATGAACTCAACGCTTCGACATTTACTTCGCGCGTGGTCGCGGGCACACTCGCTGATATGTACGGCGCGGTCACGGCGGCGATTGCCGCGCTCTCTGGTCCATTGCATGGCGGCGCGAACACGAACGTCATGAAGATGCTGCTCGAAATCGGTGACATGGAGAACGTCGAGCCTTACATCAAAAACGCTCTCGCGCAGAAGAAGAAGATCATGGGCATCGGCCACGCCGTCTATAAGACGGAAGACCCGCGGGCGACCAACTTCCGCCGCTTCTCGAAACAGATGGCGGAGCGCACGGGCGAGTCCAAGTGGTACGAGATGTCGCTCAAGATTGAAGGGATGATGCTGCAAGAGAAGGGCATGTATCCGAACGTTGACTTTTTCTCCGCTTCGACATTCTACATGATGGGGATTCCGCTCGAACTCTACACACCCATCTTCGCCGTGAGCCGCATCAGTGGATGGACCGGACATATTCTTGAGCAGTACGCTAACAACAAGCTGATTCGCCCGCGCGCCGAATACGTCGGACCACGAGATGTGCCTTACGTGCCAATTGATAAGAGATAGAGATTGAGCTAAGGGCGCATCCAAATAGCATCTTCACTGTCATGGCCGAACGAGAAGGAGTTTTGGTCTATGAAGACAATTGCGACGCAGGACAATCGAGTATTACGAATAAGCACACCTTACCGAACTGAAATCCCCAATATCTTCGGGTTGTTCATAAACTCACTCAACTTCTCCGGGCTGACCTTGACGCGCGCGACGACCGCATCTGAATGATCGAGCGTGACGACCATCAGCTTGATGTTGTCGCCATCAGCTTTGGCATAGATATAAACCTGCTCGCCGTCTCTCTCTCTTGCGCGGACGACCGGTTGCCAATCTGCGCTCAAGGCGTTGCGCATGACCTGGCCGAGTTCCGTGTCGTTGCTACTGGTTGTGAAATTCAAGTCTTGAAAGACGGCGACTTTGAAACTTTTGACTCCGGCAGGTTTGATAATCTTGACGAAGAAGTTGGCGAGGCCAAGAAATGGAATGTGAATGCGCTTGGCGTTGTAATGGAGTTTCAGATGTTTGGCGATGGCGTCAAATTCCGGGTCGTCCGCGCGCACCGTTTGCGAAGCTGTGGTCATTACGCCCGCAGCGAAGATAAAAGCAACAAGCGCGTGTAAGAGAACTCTCTTTTGCTTCTTCATCGTTCTCGTCACTCCTTATCTTTGCCGATGTGTATATCCAGATCGGGAATGCCAAATCTGCCGCTCAGCTTGACGAGTTTATCAAGGTCAATCGTGCCGACCATGTTGACGACGGCGAGCGCTTTCGGGTCAGCGGCGATGACTGCGATCCCGTCAATCTGGCTGCCGGTCATCATCATGTAAACTTCGACGTTCTCGCCCTCTCTGTTGCTTTTGACGCCAACCATCTTGGTCCAGCCGGGCGCGCGAACCTGCGCGCGAACCGAATCAACATCCGAAAGAGCATACGATCCCTCTTTGTCAAACTTGAAGGCCTTGACATAGACGCCCTTGATGCCTGAGATGGCGTCCTTGATCTGCGCCTGCTTCGGGTCTTTGACATTCAGGAGCGAGATGGCGAAGCGCAACAACGCGCCATCCAAAGAGACATCAACAGAATTCGCAGCCCTGGATTCAAGCTGATTGAGATTGTCAAGTTGCAATCTGATGCTCTGGGCCTGAGCCGAGAGCGAAGCCGAAGCCAGAAGGAGAGTGAGCAGGCATATGAGCCTCAATGATTTGGTAAAGAGAAATTTCATAACCACTCCGTTCCTAACTTTTCGATTATGAGATTGGGTTGCGCCCGTCCGGCGCGCCCTGAATCTTCTTCTGTACAACGTTTAATTTCTCGCTCGTGATTTCGAGAGCCTTGATTAACTGCTCTTTGGCAAATTCGCCTCTGCGCATGATCTCTTCCTGGCGCAACTCGCGCTCTCTTTTCGCTTCCCTGAACTTCACGGCTACGAACTGCGAGCGATTAACAGCCGGTTGAATTTGAATAACGACATCTTGCTGAGGCGGTGCGACGTTGCGTTCGGACGAGCGCACACTTTGAATCATCCGACTCACCCCTGCGGTCGTGTTGACTGGCCCAACCGGCGGGGGTGGCCCAGATGAAAGCAGTTTGTCGGAGCCTGCGCGATTGAGTCCGAGCCACAACCCGCCAGCGAGCAGGAGAAGCGCAATCGCGGCTGCGGCTGCGAGCCAATTTGAGTTGAAGCGAAACAGGGAGCGACTGGCGGCAGGCAAGGGAAGAGGCTCTGCCGGACGTTTGTAGCGAAGGCTGCCGAGCGTCTTTTCTAACTGCTCAATCTCGGCGTCAACCTCGCCTGACTTGTCCCAAAGATAATCTTCCTTCATAAAACTTTCTCCATTCCGAGCTTCTCTCTGAGAAGCTTCATGCCTCTGTGGAGGTTGACGCGCACGCTCGCGGGCGTCAGTCCTGTTCGTTCGGCAATCTCCGGTCCGGTCATGCCTTCAACAAGGCGTAAGACCAAAGTCTCTTTGTAAGCATCCGGTAAAGTTCGTATCAAACGAAGGGCTTCGGACGCTTCAGGGCGGACGGACGCGCGCCGCGCCAAGTTTTCCGGCAACTCTTCGGTCTCGCGCTTGCGACGATGAAAATCAACTGCGCGATTTCTGGCAATCATCGCCAGCCAGCCGCCAAACGCTCCTGCCTCGCGCAACGTGTGAATCCTTTTGAAGGCCGAGAGGAAAACGTCCTGGACAAGATCGCCAACGTCATCAAATGGAACGCGCGCCAGCAGAATGCCATGCACCATCGGAGCGTAAAGATCGTAAAGCTCGCCGAAGGCGTCACGGTCGCCGCCGAATACTTTTTCAACCAGCAGAGTCTCGGGCGACTTCTCAAAGGCAGGCTGCGCCGTTGCCGCAGTCCCACTAGCCGCAGTCATGAAGAGCAGATTTCCCACAGTTTCGGTCTCGCTCATCTCTCTGCCTTAAACGGAATTTTAATTGTCGCTCTGCTCCACACACTTGCTCTGCGGCGGGAGTGTTAATTGATAAGTATCAAATTTATGTTGAGCGAGAAGAGCTTGATTTTCTTCCGTTCAACCCATAAGACGCCCTTTTGCGGAATAGTGTTAACAGAGCGCACAAAGCTGTACGGCCAGGCGCAGAGTCTAGTTCTCTCCTGTGGATGACTCGAAGATACTCAAGGGCTGTGGCGTGCGTTGCGGATTCTCTTGATCTGTCAGGCGCAACATCTCCGGGTCAGCCGAGATGAGTTGTGTGCGCCAGATGAAGATGGTCGAAAGAATCAGGGCGATGGTGCAGGCCGCGCCACCTTCTATGCCGTATGTCCCGCCCGTGATCCAGGCGGGGCCGGAATCTGTCGCGCGCAGCAGTGGGTCGGGCGTCAATCTTGTGATGCCGCTGACGGGCAAACCCATCACGGCAGCCATAGTCCAGTTCCATGCCCAGTGGATGCCGAGCGGAAACCATAGATTGCGCGTTTTCAAGTAAGCGATTGCGAGCCACGCGCCAGCGATAGCTGTGTTGATAAAAGTAAAGCCGGGGACGACGTTCGGATTATCAAGGTGCCCGCTTGAGAAGATAATGGACGTGATGATGATTGAAACCCAGGCGAGATGCGAGCGCGCCATTGTCTGCAAAGGATAGCCTTGAAAGATTGCTTCCTCCGCAGCCGCAGCGATGATGAAGATGGGAATCGAGGTCAGCACAGTCTTCCCGATAGTCGCCAACAGAAGCGGCGCATTGAGCGTGAACTTCAAACTGCCGGTCATGGCGGGGAAAGCGGTCGCCAGAAGCAGAGACACCGCGCCGATGAGCGAGCCAATGAAGAAATCTTTCAACCAGCCGCGCGTGAATCCCCAGCCGAGAGCGCGTGGCGGCAGGTTTTCAAACAATTTTCCGCAAGCCCAGCCGATGAGCGTCGCCGGAGTTAAAAGAGTAAGTCCCTGAATGACGAATCCCCAGCGACTGTCAAATAATCTATGGGCGACATCAGGACCGAAAATTAACGGGAAGGTGGTTCTAATAATTGCGGAGGCAATGTTAGTAAAGACGAATATGAGTAGACCTGAAATGATTAGACGCCAACCACTACGCAAGCGTCCCACTCGATTTAGGAAAATGTCTTGGATTTCCATCAGTTGGTTATAAAAGGTTTGAGTTAAAATTCCCAGGCCATTCTAACCGAAGCTTAGAAACTCTGACACTCGCCGCAGAGAGTAAGGGTTTCTCGTGAATGAGAGAGTAGAGCAGAGCATCAATCGCAACCGTCAGCTTCTGTCGGACGTATGGTAAACTTGGACGACACGACCGATGAGCAAGTTGCAAACAGAAGAGAGAACGAACGAGACCAGGCAGCGGAGACGCAGCGCGCCCTGGCTCCTGGGCGGCCTCGTGCTGCTTCTGCTCTTTACGCTCATCGCGTTGCAGGTCTTCGGCGTCTGGGCGGTCGTGCCGCCTGATACGACTTCGGACACGCTTCTTCTGTATGCGCTCTCGTCCCTTAACTTCGCGGCCTTCGTCGTCTTCTCATTCATCCTGATACGCAATCTGTTGAAGCTGCGCCGCGAGCGCAGAGAGCGACAGTTGGGTTCTAAAATCAAGACGCGGCTCGTGGTCTCATTCATAGCCCTGAGCCTCTTGCCGATTACGGCGATGGCGCTCTTCTCCTATCTCTTCTTCAACCGCACGCTCGAAAAATGGTTTTACCGCGCGCCCGAAGATGTAATTAGAGAAGCGACCGATGTCGAGCAAAAAGCCATCAGCAATCAATCGCGCAGCCTGCGCGAGACGGCTCAGATGCTCGCAGCGTTGATCGAAGACCAGCCTGAGAGCAAGTACGATGAGACGCTTTCTCGTCTCATTGCGAGCGGAAATCTCGCGGCCATCGAGATCGTCAACGCGGACGGCCAGATCATCGCACAAAGCGAGGCGCAGATTTCGGAATCGGATCGCCCAGAGCTGGACGAGATTTTGCAGATGGCGCGGAGCACGAACGGGACGGACGAACGATTGATGGACGGCAAAGGGTTTGATGTCGTTTCCGTTTCTTTGAGCGGCAACCGCAAGCTGATCGTCGCGCCGATGCGTTTGAGCAACTCGAACCTGAGCGACATCATCACGGGAACACGGACTCAGTACAATAATCTCGTCGCCAAGCAGCGCAAGGTGCGCCTGCTAGGGCTTTCAACTCTCGGACTGCTGACGCTGTTGCTGCTTTTCGCGGCCACTTGGATTGCCATACACCTTGCGCGCGGCATTGCCAAACCGATTCAAGCATTGGCCGAAGCTTCAAAGGAGATCGCGCGCGGCAATCTTGGGCATCGCGTGACGACAATTGCCGACGACGAGCTTGCGCTCCTTGCAGATTCTTTTAACAAGATGACGGCGCAGCTTGAAGAGAACCGTCGCAAGATCGAAGCGGGCGCGGCCCGCGACGCCTACCTGCAAACGGTCTGTGGCGACGACGCGGCACTCGGTCAGCGCGTGCGCGCATTGTTACAGGCGTATGAAGCCGGC
>Ga0182001_10000156_pt1 | contig 15542 bp, 12 predicted proteins | sample BulsoiFelSFmetaG_FD_120485 | JGI IMG/M metagenome (GOLD analysis project Ga0182001, IMG submission 120485) | Bulk soil microbial communities from Mexico - San Felipe (SF) metaG | ecosystem: Environmental > Terrestrial > Soil > Agricultural land | place: Mexico: San Luis Potosi | collected... | reverse complement strand
TAAACCGATTTTGCATTCACTATTCACTTTTCACTATTCACTTTTCACTGCTTTTATACCTTTAGCTCCAGACAAAGTACAGTGTAAATTGTTTGACGTTTGTTACATTCTTTCAGGAACGCTGACGCCTAAAGTTGCCAGCGCAGCAGTCAGTTGGCGGCGTGCAATGTCTGCGACTGTGACGAGCACGGCACGCCTCGTCGCATTCTCTTCAGCGATAATCCGATGGCGATGGTAGAAGAGATTGAATGCGCGCGCCAGATTGAAAGTGTACTTCGCAAGCAAAGCGGGTTCTGATGTCGCGGCGGCCTGTGCGATTGATTCATCCAGTCGAGCGGCGAGCATGACGAGCGACCAGATTTCATCACCGCTCGCGCCTTCGAAGATTGCGGACATCTCATCCTTACTCTCTGGACTTTTCGCGGCATTGAGAATCTTTTCCGCGGCTTCCGCTTGGGCTGCCTCGTCTAGTTTGCGGAAGATTGAGTTTGCGCGCACGGCTGAGTATTGACAATAAGGGCCGGTCTCGCCTTCAAACGAGAGAGCTTCCTTGAAGTCAAAAGCGATAACAGAGTTGCGCGTAAATTTTAGCAGAAAGTAGCGCAATGCTCCGACCGCAATGCTGTGCGCCGTGTTGCGTCTCTCTTCGTCTGAAATCTCAGGATGCCTTGTCTCGACTTCGCGCAGGGCGTCTGCTTCAAGGCGATTTATCAAATCATCTGCCTTGACGCCGAGACCTTTGCGCCCGCTCATCTCGACAAAGGGGCGCGCGCGGTCTTCATCCGAAAGCTTGATGCCGAGTTCATCGCTTGCTGCAATTGAGAGGGCGACCATCTCATAGCCCAGATGCACGCTCGCTTCTTCTCCAACCTCAGGCGCGACTGCGGCGACACCTTTGCGAACGATGTCCTGTGTGTAGGATTGGCGCGAATCAATCACGTTATAAACGGTCGCGCCCATTCCAAAATGCGGCAGCACGTTTTCATTCGGCTCGCATGACCCAACGGGATGTGCTTCAGTCGTCGTCATCCAGGTGATGTGACCGTCCGCGTAAGAGCGAAATGGTTTGTAGAAAAAATCAAGACCGAGTTTTCCCAATTTCCAGAGTTGATAGGCAATGTCCTTGCCTGTGTAAGTCACCGTGCCGTTCGAGCGGACGATAATCTTGTCCGCCTCGTGCTCGTCTGTGCCGGTGTGGGATTCAAATGGCATCACCCAGCAGCCTTTGTTGCGCCCTTCAGTCTGATAATGAATTGCGCCTGTCTCCTTCATTCGCTCAAAGGCTTTGTCCCAGAATTTGAGGTGCAGGATTTCAGATTCGCGTGGCAGCACGTCATAACGAATTCCCAGACGCTCCATCGTATCGAGAATGCACTCGACGTTGCGCGTAGCGACATAGTCGGCGAGTTCTGCCGTCGGGTTGTCGCCCTCTTCGATCAGATGAAGAGTCTCAGCGCGTATTTTCAAACGCTCAGGATTCGGCTCGCCATTCGGGTCGTCGTCGCGGTAGAAGAGGCCAACACGGGTATACAAATCCCAGCAGTAATAATCGAACGGTCTCTCTGCTGGCAGAGAGCTATCGAGAGCCTTGATGTCATCAAGCGTCATGCGCTCAAGATGTATGAAGCCGACGACCACATCGGCGACTTGAACGCCAGTGTTGTCTATATAGTTCTGCACCTCGACGCGCTCGCCAGCAGCTTGCAGAATGCGAACGAAGGTGTCGCCGAGCACCGCATTGCGGACGTGCCCGATGTGCGCAGCCTTGTTCGGATTGATAGAGGTGTGCTCGACCATACGCTTCGGCCTTGCATCCGTTGTCGAATTAGTTTGCTCGGACGTTTTGTCCTGAGTTGAGAAGCTTGAAAGAAATTTTGCGCGGTCAAAGAAGACGTTGAGATAGCCAGCGCCAGCGACTTCGACGCGAGCGACGCCTTCAACATCTCGAAGCATGGTTGCGAGTTGGTCCGCGATGGCGCGCGGGGGACGTTTCTCTCCGGTAGCTTGTTTAATGCGCTTCGCAAGCTCAAATGCCACCGGAAACGCAAGGTCGCCAAGCTCGGTTCGCGGCGGGACTTCCGCTGCAACCTGTTCGAGCGTGACCCTGAAAGAATCCTGTGCGGCTCTGCCTACGGCCTCGCGCAAACTTGTCTGTAATTCGAGTAAATTCACTATTGTTTATGTTCCTCTGTTTACTATTTCAAATGTTCGCGTTCAGAAAAGTAAACAGTATAGCGTAGCGTCCTTCTGTCTTGCCAATCAGCATTCAAGTGAGGTCTATTCATTCTTGTGTGTAATGAGAAGTGAGCTGAACCACAGAGGACGAAAAGAAGTTATGAATTTTGAATTGAAAGCAGTTGCAGCTTCTTTAATTCAAAACTCAAAACTCATAATTCATAATTTTCTTTCCTCTGCCTCCTCTGTGGTAAAAATCTTTGCGCCCCAACATGAAAGAATGAATAGACCCTGCACCTTCAAGACCCTTGCTTGACATCTTCGCAGTACGCTCTGATACCATCGTTTATCAATCGCATGAATGTGAATCAGCAAACAGTAATCTCCGATGAGCTGTGCGAACGCTTCCGACGGGCGCGGCGTGTGTTTGTCTTGACGGGCGCAGGCGTCTCTGCGGAATCGGGCGTGCCGACTTTTCGTGGCGGAGGGCAGACGGCTGCCTGGAAGGGAATGCCTTTCGATAAGATTTCATCCGCAGGGATGTTGGAGCGTAATCTGCCGGAGGTCTGGGAGTGGTTCAATTATCGTCGTGACGTGATCGAAAAGATTGAGCCGAATGCGGCGCATCATGCGATTGCGCGCTGGCAGCAGCGCTTCCCGGATTTCACGCTCGTCACGCAGAATGTTGATGGGCTGCACGAGGCTGCCGGTTCAAAAGATGTGATTGAGCTTCACGGCAACATCTGGCGCGCGCGTTGTATCAGTTGCGGCGCGAAATATAATTTGCGCGATAAAGAGAGAGCAGCCGCGCGCGATTTTACGTGCGCGGAGTGCGGGAACTATTTGCGCCCAGATGTTGTGCTCTTCGGTGAGATGTTGCCCGTTGGAGCACTCGATCGTGCGGTAGTGAAGGCTAAAAGCGCAGAACTCTGCTTCGTGGTCGGCACGTCCGCGCTCGTTTATCCGGCGGCTGGCTTCCCCGAAATCGCTAAGGCTGTGGGCGCATACATAGTCGAGATAAATCCTGAGCCGACGCCTCTCTCAGATTTGTGTGATGAAGTGATTCAAGGAAAGGCCGGAGAGATACTGCCGCTCTTTTGAAGACTGGATGAAGACTCTTTATTTCGACTGCTTCGCCGGAGCGAGCGGCGACATGATTCTGGGCGCACTGGTCGGCGTCGGAGTCGAGCCGCGCCTGCTCATCGAACAACTCTCGCTGCTCAACGTGTCCGGTTATGAAGTAAGTTTCGAGACAGTTGAGAGGTCTGGAATCAGCGCGACGCATGCGCGCGTTCAGACAAGACACGAGCACATTCATCGTCACCTCGGCGACATATTGAAAATCATCTACGAATCGCGTTTGAGCGATGGCGTGAAAGACAGGGCAGCGCGTATCTTTTCGCGTCTTGCTGAGGCCGAAAGCAAGATTCATAACGTGCCTGTTGAGCACATACATTTTCACGAAGTCGGCGCGCTCGATGCGATCATTGATGTCGTCGGCGCGTGCATCGGGTTCGAGCTTTTGAATGTTGAGCGTTTCGCCTGCTCTGAATTGCACGTCGGGAGCGGCATGGTCGAGATGGCGCACGGTCGTTTTCCTATTCCACCGCCTGCCGTCGCCGAGCTTCTGAAAAACGCGCCCGTCTATTCTACGGACATCAAGGGCGAATTGGTCACGCCGACAGGCGCTGCGATTATCACCACTGTCTGCCAGGAATTCGGGCCTTTGCCGAAGATGAAGATTGAGCGCACAGGGTATGGAGCGGGCACGCGCGAATATCAGAATTTTCCAAATACGCTTCGTCTCATCTTAGGGGAAGATGATGCGAAGACTGAGATTCATGATGAACGCTTAATCATCATCGAGACGAACATTGACGACATGTCGCCGCAAATTTTCGGACACGTGATGGAACAGGCTCTTGAGCGCGGCGCTCTCGATTGCTACTTTGCGCAGGCGCAGATGAAGAAGAATAGACCGGGCGTTCTCGTCTCGATTCTTTGTCGGCATTCGGAGCTTGATGCTCTGTGCGAGATGCTCTTAACGGAGACGACCACGCTCGGCGTTCGCTACTACGAAGTTCGACGACGATTCATGGAGCGCGAGATTGCAAAAGTCAGCACCGCATTTGGCGAGATTGATGTTAAAGTGGCTCGCTTGAACGGAAGAATCATCAAGGCTATGCCGGAATACGATCAGTGTCGCAGGGCCTCGCTCGATGCGGGCGTCGCGCTTCATCTGGTCGAAGAGGCTGCGCGCGCGGCTTTTTTGAAATCGCAAGGTGATGAGTAAAAGAATGAGCACAAAGTTTTCAGCAGAGGGCGAAGAGTTGTCGAAAAGGGAAGCGTCTGGGGTTGACCTTGAGTTGGTTGCGCGGGGCGTGCGGATGATTCTTGAAGGCATTGGCGAAGACCCGTCGCGTCCCGGCCTGCAAGAAACGCCGCGTCGCGTCGCGGAGATGTATGCGGAATTGACCGCAGGAATGCGCGAAGACCCGCATGAGCACGTCCTGCCTCTGCCCGGAGACAAGCATGACGAGATGGTCATCGTCAAAGACATCAACATCGCCTCGATCTGCGAGCATCATCTCGCGCCATTCGTCGGCAAGTGTCACATCGCATACATCCCGAAAGATGGGCGCATCGTCGGCCTCTCGAAACTTGCTCGGCTTGCCGAAGTTTTTGCGCGGCGTCTTCAGGTCCAGGAGCGTCTAACCTCAGAAATCGCCAACACGCTTTATGAAGGATTGAAGCCCCTGGGCGTGATGGTCGTCATCGAAGCTGAACATACTTGCATGACATTGAGAGGCGTGAAGAAGCCCGGCGCAATCACGATCACTTCGACTGTGCTCGGCGGTTTTCGCAAAGACCCGCGCACGCGAGCAGAAGCGATGGCGCTGATTAAAGGAAAGTGAAGGAGAAGAGCTTGCCATGAAAAGAACTCACAAACCTTCAATCGTAGCCCTGTTAATAATCGCGCTCTCGTTCGGCGCGTTTGCACAAAAGCGACCGGGCGCGTCCGGTTCTATCAGTGAAGACACTTTGCGTGCGCACATCAAGTTTCTCTCTGACGATCAACTCGAAGGGCGTGGAACGGGCGCGCCCGGCGGCATGCTCGCGGCCAAATACATCGCGGCGCAGCTCGAAGCCCTGGGCCTGAAAGGCGCAGGAGATAAGGGCAGCTACTTTCAACCCGTTTCGCTCGTCGGCGTCAAAGCCGATCCCGCGACCGTCCTGACGGTTAGCGCAGGCGACAAGCGAGAGACCTTTAAGTTCGCAGACGAGTTCGTAGCCTTCACCGGAGCGCAAACATCGGAAGTTGATGTCAACGCGGAGATGGTTTTCGTTGGCTACGGAATTGATGCACCCGAACAGCATTGGAACGATTACAAGGGCGACGCGAGTGATTACAAAGGCAAGGTTCTCGTAATGCTCGTCAACGACCCGCCAGCGACCTCTGCTGAGCCGAACCTTTTCGGTGGTCGCGCTCTCACATATTACGGGCGTTGGACCTACAAGTATGAAGAGGCGGCGCGGCGCGGCGCGGCGGGCGTTATCTTGCTCCACACGGACGAGTCCGCGGGCTATCCCTGGTCTGTGGTGAGAACCTCGAATGGCTCCTGGCGATTCGACATTGCGCGCGGGGATAACGACTCGACTCCTTTTCTGAAAGTGCGCTCGTGGATGACAGACCCTGCGGCGCGACGGATGATGCAGCTTGCGGGACAGAACCTTGATGATTTGAGAAAGCAGGCAGCGACCAGAGATTTCAAGCCGGTCAAGCTCAACCTCCTGGCTTCGATTAATCTCAAGAGCGAGGTCCAGCGTGTTGATGCCCCGAACGTCGCGGGCATTCTTCCGGGGCGCGATCCGAAAGTGCGCGACGAGTACGTGGTCTTTTCTGCGCACTGGGATCATCTGGGTATCGGCGCGCCTGATAAGAACGGCGACAAAATCTATAACGGCGCGGTTGATAATGCTTCTGGCGTGGCTTCCATTTTGGCAATCGCCGAAGCTTTGACGAAGCTGCCCATGAACGAAAGACCGCGACGTTCGATTCTCTTTCTTTTTCCGACCGCCGAAGAGCAAGGCTTACTTGGCGCAGAGTGGTATTCAAAACATCCGCTCGTGCCTTTGAATAAAACAGCCGCGAACGTCAATCTTGACTCGATGAACGTCCTTGGACCGACGAGCGACTTCGTTCCTTTGGGTGCGAACCGTTCGACTCTTCAGGCGATTGTCGAAGCTGTCGCGCGTGATTGGGGGATGACTGTGTCGCCTGACCCGCGACCCGAGCAAGGCTCTTTCTATCGCTCAGACCATTTTCCATTTGCGAAAGTCGGCGTGCCTTCTATCAGTTTGAAGGAAGGCGATAGCTATGTCGGCCACACGAAGCAATGGGGCGAGGAGCAGTTCAAAGCCTATAACACAGCGCACTATCATCAACCTTCGGACGAGTACAGCGATACCTGGAATTTTGAAGGCATGGCGCAGGAGGCGGAGATAGCGATGGACATAGGCCGCCGCGTCGCAGACATGCAGGAGATGCCACGCTTCAACCCGAACGACGAATTTGCGAAAGCACAACAGGAACGAAACAAGTGATGAGTAACAGGTGATAGGTGATAAGAGAAAAGCTCTTTCCCATCACCTATCACTCATTACCTATCACTCGTCACAATAATGAAAACTTTTTACGTCACAACTCCAATTTATTACGCCAACAGTTTCCCGCATCTGGGCAGTCTCTATCCGACGATTGTCGCCGATAGCCTGCGACGCCACTTCCGTCAGCGCGGATACGAGACCTACTTTTTGACAGGAACGGACGAGCATGGGATCAATATTCAACGCTATGCCGAGCGCCAGGGCGTGACGCCGAAAGAGTATGCTGATGAGATCGTCGCCAACTTTAAAAAGACTTTCAGCGAATTTGGTCTGGACACAGAGCACGGCGGCTACGACATCTTCATGCGGACGACCGAGCCGTTTCATTACGAAGGCGTGAGCGAGTTATGGCGGCGCGTGGCGAAAACAAAAACGCCGAAGGGTAATGCCGCAATCTATAAAGGTCATTACGAAGGCTGGTTCTGCGCTTCGTGTGCGGCATTCAAATCCGAAGAGGAGTACGCGAAGCCTGAGCGCGAAGGCGACCCGCCGACCTGCCTTGAGCATTTGCGTCCGCTCGATTTTGTAGCCGAAGAGAGCTACTTCTTTCGGCTTTCGGATTACACGGAAACTCTGCTCGACCTTTACGATAAGCAGCCGGAATTTATTCGACCCGAAACGCGGCGCAACGAAGTCATCAGCTTCGTTAGCGGCGGGCTTCAAGACCTCTCAATCAGCCGACAGAAGAGTTCTGTCAGTTGGGGCATCCCTGTGCCGGATGACCCGACGCACACTATCTATGTCTGGTTCGACGCGCTGACGAACTATATCACGGCCATCGGTTTTGGAAATGAAGAGCGTGAGCGCGTCGTCGGCTTTGAAAAATTCTGGCCTGCGGTCCATTTGGTTGGCAAAGACATTCTACGCTTTCACGCTGTTTACTGGCCTGCGTTTCTTTTAGCTGCTGGTGTCGAGACGCCGCGCACCGTCTTCGCGCACGGCATGTGGCTGGACCCGACAGGTCGCCGGATGTCTAAGACGCTTGGCAATGCGATTGATTTAGGAATCTTGCATAGCCATTTTTCAAACGATGCAGTGCGCTACTACTGTCTCCGCGAGATGGTCTTCGGGCAGGATGGCAAGTTCGGTTACGAGACTCTGATTGATCGCACGAACAGCGACCTGGCGAACGGACTTGGCAATCTGGCGGCGCGGACTCTCTCGATGATTGGAAAATATCGCGCGGGTCAAATCCCTTCGGGAAAGATTAGCGAAGAGCATTTCCTCGTCGCCAAGCGTGCGGGCGTTGACACGGATGACCAGCCGCTCGCTTCATCGCTCGAACATGTCAGGGATCAGTTCTTGCTTCTCTACGGCGATTTTGCGTTCAGCCGCGCGCTCGAACTCGCCTGGAGCATTATCGCTCGCGTGGACAAGCTGATCTCGGACGCGAAGCCCTGGGAGCTTGTGAAAAGTGAAGAGCAGCGCGAGACATTGAATGCTGTTCTATACAGAGCTGGGGAGACGCTACGCTGGCTCTCCATTCTGCTCTATCCAGTCATCCCCGAAGCTTCTGAGAAGATTTACGAGCAGCTTGGGCTGAAAGGTGAGCTTGAAACCATAGACCCTGCACAGCTCGTTTGGGGCGGATTGCAGGAAGGAACACGGATAGGCGAAGTCAAACCACTCTTTCCGCGAATTGATAAGGCGAAGACAATGGCTGCGATTGAAAAAGAGAGCGAACCAGCGGGCGTTCACGCGACCGAAGCTGATGCAGTTGCAGGCGCACCCACGAACGCTGAGACAAAGCCCGAGCCTCCGATGCTTGGAGCAAGCGAAGCTGATGCCGTGCCCGCCGGACACACTGAAGCGCAAACAGAAGCGAGCTTTATAGAGATAGGCGATTTCGATAAAGTTGAATTGCGCGTCGGCCAGGTGTTGACCGCCGAGCGCATTCCCAAGTCGGATAAACTGCTGCGCTTCACGATTGACCTTGGTGAAGAAGAGCCGCGCCAGATTCTCGCAGGCATCGCAGAGCATTACGAGCCTGAGAAGATGATTGGTCGCAAGGTCGTCGTCGTCGCCAATCTCAAATCGCGCAAGCTTCGCGGCTTTGAATCTCAAGGCATGATTCTCGCGGCCTCCGTCGGCGAAGAGGGCAAGCCTATTCTCGCTTCATTCCTCGAAGACGTGCCGAACGGAGCGAGACTGAAATAGAGCGGGGGTTAGGGGTTGGGGGATGGGGGTTAGGGGTTAGGGATTTTCTTTTATCCAACCCCAAATCCCCAACCCCCAAACCCCATCCCCAACCCCTACGTATGTTTGTTGATTCTCATGCGCACATTGATGGGGAAGAGTGCGACGCTGACCGCGATGAGGTGGTCGCGCGCGCGCGTGAGGCCGGAGTTCGTGCGATCTTAAATGTCGGCACGGGCGATCCGCATAGCGGAAGTTTAGAGCGCGCTGTCGAGGTGGCTGAAAAGTACGAGGGCGTTTATGCTGCGGTCGGAGTTCATCCGCATGACGCGCGGCTTTTCGATGATGAAGCTGAACGACGAATTCAAAATCTGATCGCGCAGAGCAAGCAGGTTATCGCCTTCGGCGAGATAGGGCTTGATTATCATTACGATAATTCGCCGCGCGAGGTGCAGCGCGATTGTTTCAGAAAGCAGTTAAGAATCGCGCGCTCTCTTTCGCTTCCCGTCATCATTCACTCACGCGAGGCCGACGAGGATACGGTCAATATCTTGCGCGATGAGTTGATGGACTACGAGCGCAAAGGTGTGATGCATTGCTTCGGCGGAAGCCTTCAGATGATGAAAGCAGTCGTCGAATTGGGTTTCATGATCTCGTTTGCCGGAAACGTCACGTTCAAAAAAGCTGAAAATCTGCGAGAGGTGGCACGCCTTGTTCCGCTCAACCGATTGTTGATCGAAACAGATTGCCCTTTTCTGACGCCTGTGCCTTTTCGCGGGAAACGGAATGAGCCTGGGCGCGTTGTCGAAGTCGCTCGTTGCCTCGCTGAGATTCATGGCACTTCTGTTGAAATGATGGGATGGCACACGACCGAAAACTTTGTGCGTTTCTTCGGCCTCAGTTCTTTAACAGAGGAAAAAGATAATCCCTCAAGTTCGTGAAGATATGTACAAGATAACTTTTACCTCCTTGAGGTTTGATGTTATGCTCACCTGTGTCCGGCAGAGGAAGGCCGTAGGGACATAAAGCTCTTTAGCGAAGTATGGCTCAACAAAATTCATTCGACATTGTCTCAAAGGTTGATCGGGCTGAGATCACCAACGCGATTAATCAGACAGCAAAAGAGGTCAGTCAGCGTTTCGATTTCAAGGGCAGCCATGCAGCGGTCGCCCTTGAAGAGAAAGCACTCGTCCTCAGTGCTGAGGACGAGACGCGCTTGAGAAACATGAACGACATTCTTCAACAGAAGCTCGTTCGGCGGAGTGTGCCTTTGAAAGCCCTGAGCTATGGCAAAGTTGAGCCAGCCGCAGGCGGAACAGTTCGTCAGCGAGTAGAGATTCAACAAGGCATCCCGCAAGAGAAGGCCAAAGAGATAGTAAAGTTCATCAAGGACAGCAAGGCCAAAGTGCAGGCTGCGATTCAAGGCGATGTGGTGCGCATCACGGGCCGCGACCGCGACACACTACAAGACGTTATCGGCAAGCTCAAAGCCAAAGATTTCGGCATTGATATGCAGTACACGAACTATCGAACAAACTAAAGTTAATTTTGAGTTTTGAATTTTGAGTTTTGAATTAAAGGCATCAATTCAAAACTCAAAATTCAAAACTCAAAACTCATATGCAAATGCAAACCTCCGGGCCAATTGCCGAATTAGAAGAGGCGCAGACCACGGCGCGGCGCGTCTTCAGTCTCATCTCTGAAGAGATGTTGGAAGTCGAGGCCGAGTTTGAGCGTCAGGCGCGCTCCAACATTCAGGTCATTGCTTACATAGGCGATTACCTGCGCTCGTCGGGCGGCAAGCGCGTCCGCCCGGCTCTGACCATCCTCTCAGATTACACTGTCGGAGGCCCCAGTTCGCGCCAGAGCTTAATCAGGATGGCGACCGTGATGGAGTTTCTTCATACGGCGACGCTGGTCCACGACGACATCATTGACAACGCGGAAACACGGCGCAATCGTCCCTCTGTTAACTCACGTTTCGGCAATCAGACCGCAGTCCTGATGGGCGATTGGCTTTACATGTCCGCCTTTGAAACGAGTCTCGCAGAGCGGTCTCTTCCGATTCTTGACATCCTGACGGCGGCGACTCGCAAGATGACCGAAGGCGAGTTGCTTCAATTAACACTAATCGGCAGCACAGAGATAACAGAAGCTGAATACCTGGACATCTTGCAGCGCAAGACGGCCTACCTCTTCAGCGCGTGCTGCGAAATCGGGGCGATCATGGGCGGAGCAAATGCAGCCCAGCAGGAAGCCTTGCGGCAGTACGGAATGAATCTCGGGACGGCTTTCCAACTCATTGACGACCTGCTTGATTTCACAGCCACAGACGAGACCTTAGGCAAAGCTGCGGGCGTTGATTTGTTGGAAGGGAAGTTGACGCTGCCGCTCATCTATCTGCTTGAGAGCGAGCCTGCGGCGCGCCAAACCTTGCAGTCTGTGATAGCTGATGGGCGTTATCAGAAGATGACGCGCGAAGAGTTGGTGGAAAAAGTTGAGCGCACGGGAGCGCTTGATCGCGCTCGCTCACGCGCAGCATTTTATGCGGAAGCGGCGCGCGATGCTCTTTTGAAACTCCCTGCATCGAAATATTCTGATGCTTTGAACTCGATTCCGAGTTATATTATCGAGCGAGACAGTTGAAAGGAAATTTTGAATTATGAGTTTTGAATTTTGAATTAAAGAAAACAGCATTCAATTCAAAATTCAAAACTCATAATTCATAATTGTTTTTAAGGTGGCTACTGAGAATCTCATTTCAACGCTTGAGCAGAGTTTGCGGCAGACGCGCGCTGCGCGCACGCGTCTGGCGGCGCGTCTCGCTGAGTTGGAAGCCGAAGCCGAAACGGTGCGCGCCGAATTGGCTGAGATGGATATGTTGACTAGCCAAACAGAGCAAGCGGTTGTTCGCCTGCTCTCATCCGTGCTGACACCAAGCCCCATGGCAAGCGGCGCTCCGACAGATTCTGAGATTGAAGCAGCCATGCGGCATGATGCGTCGAAGAGCGGTTTCACGCCGCGAACGATCATTCCCAGACATCATATTCCGCCCGTTCATCCAGAAGTTGAAGTAACGAGCGACAGGTTCTTTGACCGAACGATTCCGCAAGCCACGACCATGATCCTGCGCGAAGCTGGCGAGCCGCTTCACGTCAACGAGATTTACAATCGCCTGCTCGAAGGCGGCTTTAATTTCACAGGACACAATCCCACCATCAGCATCGCCGTCTCTTTGAATCGCAACGGACGTTTTCGCAAAGTAGCCCCCGGCACATTCGACCTGGTGATGCGCGATGCATCGCAGGCTTCTTGATTCTTCTCAAAGACAGATTATGCGCGCGATGATTTTAGCTGCGGGTTACGGCACGCGGCTCTGGCCTCTGACTGTTGATCGCACGAAGCCCGCGATCCCTTTTCTGGGCAGGCCGCTCGTCGGCTACATCGCGGAATATTTAAGCAGCTTCGGTTGCCGCGAAGTGGTCGTCAACCTGCATCATCAACCGGAATCGGTTCGAGCCGCACTTGGCGATGGCGGTCGCTTTGGAGTGCATCTTGAATATGTCGAGGAAGAGGTAATTTTAGGCACCAGTGGAGCGCTCGATAATGCCAGGCATCTGCTCGAAGACGAGACCTTCGTCGTCATCAACGGCAAGATCATAACGGACATTAATCTCATGGACGCGCTCCGTACGCATCGTGAGAGAAAAGCTCTCGCCACGCTGGTCCTTTACCCGAACGTCAAACGCGAACGCTTCAGCATCGTCGAAACCTCGGAAGGTCTGGTGACAGGCTTTGGCGGAATGCCATCACCGCTTCATGCGTCCGATAACGTCTCAGTTAATATTGGCAACGTCTCAGATAATATTGGCGGGGAGCTTCCACTGCTCTTTACCGGAATTCAGATTCTGGAGCCGCGCATTTTCGATTACATTCCGCGCGGGGTCTTTTCTCATTCGACGACTGATGTCTATCCACAGGCTATAGCCAAAGGCGAACGAATCGCTGCCCATGTCGCTGGCGGGCACTGGTACGAGCTATCAACCATCCCGCGTTATTTAGACATCAGCTTGGCGATGCTCAAGGATTCCGGTCGCGATGTTTTGATGGGCGCGGGCTGCTCTGTCTCGAAGGACGCAGCTTTGCGCGAGTCAGTGCTCTGGGATGACGTTATCATTGAAGAGCAGGCTAATGTGCGACGCGCTATCTTAGGCGATGGCGTGCGGATTAAATCCGGCGAGACGATAGATAATGCAGCGGTTGTCCGCGCAACGCTTGTCAGAAACTCAGAGCCTCCGACGAAAGCATTGAAGGGAGAGTTTCATGGGGATAACTTTGTCGTCCCCTTACCGCAATGATACAATCCGACAAATTTGAATTTAAGAAACAGCGTACAGAAATTTTGAATTATGAGTTTTGAAGTTTGAATTAAAGACAAGAGCCAACTGCTTTCAATTCAAAATTCAAAACTCATAATTCATAACTCCTAAAATGAGCCAATCTCCAATCGCAACTACCAAGGCATTTAACACATCTGCGCGTGAGAGGCTCTTGCGTTTTCTTGAGGCTCATAACGGAGCGGGCGAAAGTAAGGTTCTCGCTCTGACGCCGGACGCTTCGACACGCGAGTATTTTCGTTTTCCCTGGAAGCGGAAGACTGCGATTGCGGCTGTCTATCCAGAACCTTTCGACCCGAACTTTCATCCCTTTCTGGATGTGACGCGCCTTTTCATAGAAGCTCATCTGCCCGTGCCGGAAATTTTGGAAGTGGACGCCGACAATGGAATTATCTTGCAGGAGGATTTGGGCGACCGCCAACTGCGGCTTGTTTACGAATCGGCGTCGGAAGAGGAGTGCGAAGAGTATAAAGAGAAGGCCATCAAACTGATCGCGCAGATACAAGCGGCGACAGCAAAAGCTTACGAGCGAAAATCCATTGCGAGCCGTCTCGCTTTTGACGAAGCAAAGCTCTCCTGGGAGTTGGGCTTCTTCTTCGAGCATTACTTTGGAAGCCTGCGCCAGGAGGAGCTGACGCACGGCGAGGCTGCTGAATTAAAAGCTGAGATGAACGACATCGCTGCCGAACTCTCCGCCCGCCCGCGCACACTCTGCCACAGAGATTTTCACGCCTCGAACCTGATGGTGGATGCTAAAAACAGATTGCGCATAGTGGACCATCAGGACGCGCGCATGGGACCGGCGAGCTATGATTTAGTGACGCTTCTTTTAGACCGCCAGCCCGCGCCGCCCTCGCTGGCGGAGGTTCGCGCGCACAGGCTCTTTCTGCTCGAAGAACGTCGCAGGCTTGGGCTTGAGGTTTTGGACCCGGATGATTTTGCTCGCGAATTTCGTTTGATGACGGTGCAGCGCGGGCTTAAGGCCATCGGCACGTTCTCCTATCAAACGGCTGTCTGCGGACGTGCTCAGACTTATGCTCAATTTATCAAACCGACTTTTCGGATTGTTCTCCAAGCCGCAGAATGGCTCGAACGTTTTCCGGTTCTGAGAAAGGCAATTACGGAAAGACTTAATGAAAATTATGAATTTTGAGTTTTGAATTTTGAATTGAAAAGTTTTTCAGTTCTTCTAATTCAAAATTCAAAACTCATAATTCAAAACTTAATCCAATGCAAACATACATCAATCAACTTTCAGAACACGTAGGCGAAGAGGTCACGCTCAAGGGCTGGCTTTACAACATGCGCTCAAGCGGCAAGCTGCTCTTTCCGCAGCTTCGGGATGGCACTGGCATTGTCCAATGCATCGTCTTCAAGAAGGGCGTCACGGAAGAGACCTGGGAAGCTCTGAAAAATTTAGGACAGGAATCCGCCATTATTGTGCGCGGCAAGGTGCGCCCGGATGAGCGTGCGCCCGGCGGCTTTGAGGTTGACGTGACCGAGGCTGAAGTTGTCGCCGAGGCGCACGATTACCCGATTACGCCGAAAGAACATGGCACGGAATTCCTGATGGACCACCGCCATCTCTGGCTGCGCTCGCGCCGCCAGCACGCAATCTTGAAGATTCGTCACGCGGTCATCAAAGCCGTCAGAGATTTTTTAGACGCGGACGGATTCACTTTGATGGATGCGCCGATCTTCACGCCTGCGGCTTGCGAAGGCACGACCACGCTCTTTGAAGTTGACTATTTTGATGATGCGAAAGCTTACCTCACTCAATCGGGGCAGCTTTACAACGAAGCTACTGCCGCGGCCTTCGGTAAAGTCTATTGCTTTGGTCCAACGTTCCGGGCGGAGAAGTCCAAGACCCGCCGTCACCTGACTGAGTTCTGGATGGTCGAGCCGGAAATGGCTTATGCCACGCTCGACGATGTGATGACACTAGCCGAACGCTTTCTCTCTTTCATCGCGCACCGCATTTTGGAAACCCGCTCCGAAGAGTTGAAAATTCTGGAGCGCGATAGGGCAAAGCTCGAAGCGATTGTCGCGCCGTTTCCGCGTCTTCATTACGACGATGCCGTCAAGATGCTGCATGAAGGTTTCGAGCGGGGCGAGATGGAGACGCGCTTTGAGTGGGGCGGAGATTTCGGCTCGCCCGACGAGAAC
>Ga0182001_10000155_pt1 | contig 15547 bp, 18 predicted proteins | sample BulsoiFelSFmetaG_FD_120485 | JGI IMG/M metagenome (GOLD analysis project Ga0182001, IMG submission 120485) | Bulk soil microbial communities from Mexico - San Felipe (SF) metaG | ecosystem: Environmental > Terrestrial > Soil > Agricultural land | place: Mexico: San Luis Potosi | collected... | reverse complement strand
CGTAGGGGCGTCCCCTTCGGTAGACGCGGTCGCTGACCATGGCGTCGAAGGCGTCGGCGACGGCGAAGATGCGCGCGTTCAGGTCAATCTGCTCGCCGCGCAGGCCCAGCGGGTAGCCCGAGCCGTCCCACTTCTCGTGGTGCTGCGCGACGACGAGGGCCGCGCCCTCCAGAAACTCTATCCCGCGCAGAATCTTCTGCCCGTGCAGCGGGTGCTCGCGCATCCTGATCCACTCGCCCTCGGTGAGCCCCGCGGGCTTGCGCAGGATGGCGTCGGGGACGCCTATCTTGCCGATGTCGTGCAGGAGCGCGCCGAACTCCAGCCCCCGCAGCCGCTCGGCGTCGAGGCCCAGCTCGCGCCCGAGCCGCAGGCTGAAGGAGACGACGCGCTCGGAGTGGCCGTGCGTCTCGGCGTCGCGCGTCTCAAGCGCGGCCGTGAGCGCCTTGAGCGTCTGCCGGTAGGCGTCTTCGAGCGAGTGGAGCGCGCGGTCAAGCTCGGCCGTGCGGCGCTCGACCATCTCTTCGAGGTAGTTCTCGTAGCGGCGCTTCGCGGCCTTCAGCTCGTGGTGTTCGAGGGCGCGCGCGACGGCCGCCTCGACGTGCTCAAGGTCGAACGGCTTCATCACGTAGTCGAAGGCCCCGGCGCGCAGGGCGCCGATGGCGCTCTCGATGGTCTGCACGCCGCTGATCATCACGACCACCGCGTCCGGCGCCACGCGCTGCACGTGCGGGATCATCTCCAGCCCGCTCATGCCGCCCATCATGATGTCGCTGATGACGAGGTCGAACTCGCGGCGTCGCAGGCGCGCCAGCGCCTCCTCGGCCGAGCCTACCGCCTCGCAGTCGTAAGCCTTCTGCAAGAGTTCGGCCAGCACCCCCCTGATTTCCGGCTCGTCGTCGGCGATAAGGACGCGCGGTCTCCTGCCCAGAGTCTCAGACATAAAACTACTGTCTCCGCGTTCTTAAAAGTCGGGTTCTATTGTGAGTGGGTGAGAGAGATGGAACTTGCGCCGGCCCCCTTCGCTAACTGCCGGCGCCATCCGAGGCGCCCACATATTACAGCCACCCGCCCCTTTTACACAAGCCCCCGCGCGCCCTTTGTTGACGGCCCCGCACGCGACCCTCTATCATGCCCTACGCCGCGCCGGAGTGGCGAAATCGGTATACGCACGAGACTCAAAATCTCGCGTCCGCAAGGGCATGTCGGTTCGAGTCCGACCTCCGGCATTCTTTTCCCTTAGAAAAATAGAACCTTTCTACTTCCCTTCCGAGTAATCCTTTTCAACTGCTGAGCGTTAACACACTCAGCAACACACTGACTGAATATTACGCCTAAACGCAGCCTTTTGCAATAACAATATTGCGTATTGACGCACTATTCTTAATTATATATAAGTCTCTTATGGACTTTTTAACCACAAAAGAGGTAGCTGAAAGGCTAGGTATAAAAATTAGGATGGTTCAATTCCTAATCCAAAGCGGCCGACTCCCGGCAACCAAATTCGGCAGGGACTACATGATTCGAGAATCTGATTTGAAGCTAGTAGAAAATAGAAAGGTAGGGCGTCCGAAGAAAGATTCTAAATGATGTCTTAGGGGGCTGAGTTGACTGAAGGGTGGCCGTAGAATTTTGGTGAATTGTGTATCTTAATCTGAACAGAAATTTTTTTATTTTTTTTGATGCTATCTACTTAAATGCTTTTTCTAATCTCTTTACAAATTCCTCTAAAGTAATTCCTATTGCTTGACAGACTTCTCGAACCTCCAACAAATCCAGCCGTCTTTGTCCACTTTCATATCTTGATATATATGCTTGGTCTTTGCCGATACGTGCGGCTAATTCCACCTGTGTTAGACCAGCTTCAAGCCTTATCCCCCGCAAAAGGTCAGTCATAACTTTTCGCTGAGCAATATAAACTCTCTTCTTCATTCAATATGTTATATGGACATATTGACCTATATACAAAATTGACATATTCTGATTATGCCAAAACTGAATACCCCATCAACAAAGGTAGTAGGATGAAATGCCCGAGCAAGACTTATTAGCAGACAATCAAACGTGGATTAATATCCTCGAACCTGAATTATGCAAAGACCCTGCTGCTGTCGAATGTCTAGCGCGTTTGCTGTTTCTTATCAAGAAGGAAATCAATAGCGGGCCGGAAGGAGTGATAAGGGCAAGTAAGATTTTATCTGATGGAATTGAAGTGCTGTATCTCTACACAAACGCTCACAAGGGAGCACTTAAACTATATGTATTATCGTTGGAAGGTGAGTTGAAGCCAGAAGATGAGCCGTTAACTCTTATTAATGCGGCGATTGAGAGAGGCGGGGGACATAGTAATAGATTTGGATGAGTTGTTAGCCCACTAAAATGGGATATCGTCATCAATCTGTTTGGATTTTTTTCGTTCTTGCTTTAATACAAACATATTTTGATTATCTATCAGCCAAGATAATCCTTTATCGGTAAGTGAGTAGGAAGTATATGTACCATCACGGTCATCACGCTCAAGGAAGCTCACAACCATTTCCTTTCGGAGCAATGTAGTTAAAGCAATCTTAGCAGCTATTCGAGTATAGCCGGCTCGCTCCATGTCCTGTCGGACCGACCAAAATGATACGGTATCTTCACCCCCGCCACTATTTTCAGCAATTGTAATTAACGCAACAATCTCATGTTGGTTAAGACCTTCTACATCAGCAATGCGCGAGGATTCAGCAACGCGTTCTATCGCGTCATCTTTCGACATTGCGGCCTGAAGGCGCCGGGTAATACTTACCTTGAGTGATTCAAAATCCCTTGCAGATTCTGTTTTATAAATGATGATGGAACGATGCTGAATATCAAACGGAAAGCGTCGGTCTGGTTGGTACTCACATACAAGAAGGACGGGTTTGCCAGATGCAACGGCAAAACCTAGCTCGAACCACACATTAGGGTTATTGGTTGAAATGTCAGCTAAACACGCATCTGCTCGCCTTATACCCTCTTCTATTTGCTCAATAGGAATGCTAACGGAAGGGTCAAGGTCCACTCTGTAAGGGTCAAGACCTGCTTCCGCAATTGCTGGAACGAAAACATCCTCATAACGCTTGTCAAAGGGGCCATTATCGAAAGGCTGTATCACAAAACATATGGTCATAATCTACTCCATATCGAGCTTCCGTCCGACCCTGACCGCCACGCATTTAACGCCGAAACAACTTGGGTTCTTGATGAAAGGATTGCTAATTGCCGTCCCGTTGAATGAGTTGTTGGGCCGTTCGTGATAAATGCAATATTTGCACGTTATGGCGTCATAACCTGACTGATTTTTTCGCAAATATTGTGCAACTCATCATTACGTTTTGCCAGATTAAGTTTATCTAAAGGTTTGCTTGGGTCATTAGCCGCTTGATAGTTTGCAATCTCCGTCTTGTCATAAAATGACCTACTAATTGCAATCCATATAATTGTTAAGCCATCCTTTTCAGCTGCCTCAAGAAGCGGGGGGAGTTCGTGCTCTGAAATAAAGTCCAACGCTATAAAATTCTGACTTACTAAAAGCACAGCAACTTTAGCTGACTCAAGAGCGGTTTTAATTTCTTCTTGCCACTTAGCTCCGACTTTAATCTTTGTATCGTCCCAGACAGATATATCACTCTTTCGTATTAATGGTTTGAGGACAGTCTGTAGATTGGCTAACCAAGCCTTGTCTTTATGACTATAACTAATGAAGATTTTGTTACGAGCACCTTTTGACTTTAGACCTGTAACACTCTGCCCGCGCTTAAGTTCCTTGAAATCTTCCTTTTTGTATTCTCGATATTCTTTAAGAAATTCATGGCTTAAGGCACTTATTGCTTGCTCTGCATGTTCTAGAAGAATTTCCGGCTCATCTTGCTCAAGGGCATCACTCGCAATTTTGTTAAGTTCACTAATTATTTGGCGGAGTAAAGATTGTCCGCGTATGAATTTTGCATAGTAAGGAATATTGGCAAAATGTGGTAGACCATAAGTCAGTTCAGAAATGTATGTAACCCCACCGACCTGTTCTAACAGCCCCCCTTGTCGTAGATATTCGCCAATAGTAATAGGAGTGATTTCTTCGCCACGCTCACTTAAAGCAACCATGGTTCGGAAGATGAGTTGATGTTCGGTAATGTAGAAGTCTTCAGGCTTGAGTAGTTCAATGGCCTGCGTCATACGGGGATTATCAAGAATAATTGCTCCAAGAATTTCCCTTTCTCTCTCAACACTGTGCGGGAGTCGGCGCTGTGGGCGGAGAAATGAAATATTCAATGGCCTTCGCAGCTGCATTTAGCTATTCCCTTCTCTTAATAAGTTTGCGCCCCAACGTCCGACATCACCCGCCTGAATGTTCATGCATCTTTCGTGAGACTCAAGAAAAAATTGAGCAGAAGAAAAATATTCTTAGCCCTCTAAGAAGTCAATATTTTTGGTATTGAATTAGCTGAAAGCCACCCTATGTAAAGATGTAATAGTGCAAGTCTTCGCAAGTGGCGTAAGGCTATAAAATAGCGCAAGACTGTTTCTGATTTAAAGAAGCGTTTGGATTACCAAGCGCCTTGCGCGTCTCGAAACTGTTCAACTTTATGCACTTCTACACTTATAGTCACTCAGCTTTATGCAATGCCATCCCGCCTTTAGTGACTATCTCATACAAGAGTAATCACTTATAGAATCCCCTTCAATTCGGACAGTTATGCACCTGCAATACTAGGGTGTGTATCGCTTTATAATGTCAGCCTTCACCTGACAACCTATAAAGGTCTATAAGATTTCTATAATCCACCTGCACAAATGCACTTTTACTGTCTATCTTAACAACTCCTTTGCGGCCGTGAAGGTTGTGAGGGATGTGAAGTAAACATAGGTATGGAGAGGTCTTGTCTGGGTAGGGTATGCCTTGTGAACGATGTGAAGGATATGAATGGAAGGTAGGTATAGGGAAGGGGTAGTCAGTGAGAGATGTGAACCCTGTGAAGGATGTGAAGGAATGAGAAGGTAGGCAGGGGATTCTTTAGAGGCTTAGGCTCTCATAGTCAGAAGGGGGCTTATAGACTATCTGTTTAAGGTTCATATTATTCACAACCCTCACATCGCACTGTTCATAGGCGGCATGCTCTTGTTTCAACCTGCTTAGGTTTACAGGGTAGTAAAAGAAGAATACCAAGAAGAGTCACCGCAACTCCGATTCTTATAATGAATGTTTTATGTGAAAGCATCATTAAGTCTTCCATGTATAAGGAATGATTTTGTTTCTATCTAAGTTATAGCAAGCATATTAGAATGGTCAATTGAGTTGCATCCACAACTAAAGGTATTTTTTGTTTTGGTAGATACAATATGGGGTATAATCCCGGCTCAGGAGGTACTGTTATGGCCACGAAAAAGAAGACGAGACAGATAGGCCGAGACGCCGAAACTGGTGAGTTCATCCCGGTGAAGGAAGCGAAAAAGCGGAAGAAAACTGCGGTGGTCGAAAGAATTCCGGTTCCCAAGAAGAGGGGCGGGAAAAAAGCAGGCAAGAAGAGATAAGGTTCTTCACTCCTCATAACTTCTCACGGTGTATCGCCATAGCGATACATGCGGGGCTAGTCTACGCTTTTAACGTGCTGTATGTGGAAAGACTACGTTGACATCTTCTCTGCCTTACTGACTCCCACCATTGCGCTTATCACTACGTATATTGCCATCCAGCAATACCGGAGGGGGCGGGCGAAATTTCGACATGAGCTATATGACCGTAGGTTAGCGGTATTTAAAGCGGCAAGTAACTATCTCAGTATTGCGACGCGCTATGGCACTACCGAGAATTTTGATGAAGAGGAAAAAGCGTTCAGGGAGTTTCTAGCGGCGAATTTAGAAAGCCGATTTTTATTCGATAAAGAAGACTGGCTCTTCTTGGGTTTAATACATGGCGCTGGGATGTTGCGTCCTCAATACCGTTACATGCTCAAGAGCGGAGACCCTGCCACAGTGAAGAAATGGGAACAGCACTTAACCGAGTCTACGGAAAAGCACCGAGAGCAAATCATGCGTCTACAAGATGTGTTTGTGAAGTATTTAGACGTGAAGAATCTCAAGTAGGTACGCTCACAAATGGCCTTATACAAGGAAATTTCTGTACCGCGAATTGGACTACATGGTCCTAGATGGCCTATTTGGGCTCTCGTTGGCGGACTCATATTAATTGTAGGGTGGCTATTCGCCCGTGGGTATGAGGGGCAAAGGATTGACTGGACTAAAACGAAGGAACTAGTAGGCGGCCTTAAAGACCTCGCGCAGATAGTCGTATTCGTTGCGGGGGCGTATTGGGCCTTCTTCAAGTTTCGGAAAGGGAGGACATTCCAGGAAAGTATCGAGCAAAAGATAACTGGTGAACTGATACCCATTAAAGGGCAAACATATCTCGTGGTCACGACACAGGCCAAGAACGTCGGACAATCAAACGTAACGGTTGAACAGGTTGGCTCATGTATTTGCATCTCTTACTACAAAGCAGACCTAAAGCCACTCAAGGCCCAGAATGTCCCTAAAGAAATACTGGCAAGATTTCCTGTGTTTGAGCAGCACGTATTAGTTGAGCCAAATGAAACAATCGAAGACCAAAGAATGGTTGCCATCGCAACCGATTTGGACTATATAGCTTTGCATGTGGAGTGTACTTTGAACTCTGGGACATACGAGTGGAACGCCTCAGCCGTAATTCGTAAGCCTGAAGGCGTGGAGAGCCAAACGGTAACTTCTAACATTATCACTAGGGGGACGAAAAAAGATGGAAAGAGAGGATAAAGCGTGGCGTGGTAGCGACAATGATGAATATAAGAAACGACCCACTGACGACCAAAGAACACAAAGAATCGAGAGGGATAAGGATACCCAACGTGAACGCGAACAACCTAGCAATAGTCCCAACCCAGGCAAAGATGATACAAAAGGATGGGGTAGGTAATGGCACGCAAAGGGGATGGGAAGACAACAGCGACCGGCAAGATGTATAAAAACACAAAGCGTGTTGAGGAAATCGAGCGCGACAAGAAGAAGCAAAAGGAAGCTGAAACACTTAAGGCAAAAGGCCAAAAGAAACGATAGGTATAAGGAGGGACACATGGGGAACGATAAGCAAAAAGTAAACATGGACATCCCGAATAAAGAACGGCCTAAAGAACGGACTGACGACTTTAAGCGGGATACCAATCCGGCCCGTACCAATGAGATAGAGCGGCATAAGGAAGAACAGCGCACCAAGGAACAGTCTCAAGCAGACGATAAAAAGTAGGTTGGTATGAAACGGTTTCACGTATCGTGCCTCCGGCATCCCAGACCTACCCTTCACTCCCTCTCCCCTCCCGAAGCTAGAAGATTCTCTAGCCCCACTTGCCCTAGCCCCAGGAGCCTTTTCCGGCTCTGATAGGGTAGAAAAGTTGGATATAAACGCCGGTCGCTCACTTAAAACTAGGGGTTGGTTTTGTTCTATGCCCAGCTATGGAGTTGAACCAAGCATACTAACCAACAAACTCTGGCCGTTGAGTTATCCAACGACATAGAACTTCTGACCCTAGATTTAAATGAACGACTGAGCGTCTAGCTTACGGTATGGGTATGAGGTTTTGTTCGGGCCGTAGTCCTTCCGGCTCCTTGAGCCAACGCTACCACGGCAGCGTACTTAGCTGTTCGCTAACCACTGGTATCAGACAGTTCGCTTTTACCTGTAGACCTAATACCAGAAGTCAGAGAACTAGTCACAGAACCCGCAGTTATATCCGCCGTCTCTGTCTCCGCCTCCACACCTACCACAGCCATAACAGTGCTAACAGAACTGGCACTTACCGCAAAGATTGCACTCATCGGAGACGTGGTGTTTGCCACAACTGGCGTATTGCCGTTCCTTGCTGTCGTTTGAGACTCTTTCTTCTTCCATACTCACCTCCAAAGCTAACAAAAAACCGTTGATGGACTACTAGACTTCACCTAGCAGCCCCCAACGGGTTTCTGTCTTGTGGTGAAGTCACAGGGTTATCTGTTGTTACTTGAATTATGGCAGGTCTAAGAATCCGCGCATGAGGAGGACTGTGGATAAGTGCTTAATCTACACCACTTAACTGAATATGTCAGAATTATGGCGAGAAAAATACGACCGAGTCACAATAAAACTAGTTTTTTAAAAAGGCCATGCCCCACCTCGTGTGCCAAGGTGCCATGCAAGAACCCGCCATAAGACACTAAATCAGGTTTGGCAACTCTTGCGATTCCTAGACCACTTGAGGCAAATGCTGGCCGCGGGGAAGATTCTTTTTTAGAAGAAGAGGGGATTTGTCGCGCGTCAGGAACTTCAGATTTTTTTAAGAGAGTCGGACCTAGACCATCACCTTTCTTGAGCGCACGAATCTTGAGAATGACATTCCAGGTCGCGTCTACCGTGCCAGGAATCGCCACCAGTAAAGCGAGGATAGCGATGTAGAGCGCCAGCAGCTCCATGAATCGGTATTTTCCGCCTGGCTTACCTAGAAGTCAATACTTTTAGAACGCGCATATTGCCAGTTACCACGAGAGAACTGAGCTAGCGTTTTATCCTTTTTGCGTGCTCAAGACTTGCAAAAAAGTAACAACTACCACACAGGCAGTAACTGTTAGTTATGTGATTAGGAAAGCCCCTCCGTCGGCAGAAGTAACATGGGGCAGATAGGTTCAGGAAGGTATGACTCTCTTTCTTACAGTGTGCCACATTCTCGGCTGCCTCTTCTTCTTTGTAACATCTGAGGCACTTGCGACATTTAGAACAAATCAATTGGTCGCCGTGTCTTGGACAGTTTATGCGGGGTCTTTCACTAGCCTCTTTCTCAAAGTAGTCTAAGATTGGATTCATTAACTTCGCGTTATAGTCTTCAAGTGACATACGAACCTCCTATGGGCAAACCAAGGTGGCTTGAGTCTTGGCTCGTGGGGGAGGGTGGGCTACTGGAGTATCTTGCTAAAAGCAATCATCCACGAACGGCAGGAATAGTACTCTACCTCAGCCGTCATTTCCATTATTCTTTATCTAATCTAACTCTTCATCTAGTAGGTCTCTATTGCTCAAAGATATTCTTACTTTTAGAGATACTTTTATCGGGTCGGGTATATTATCTCCGAACAAAGCACCTTCTAAGTCCAATTCACAGGCTCTATATGACCCGATATAAAACTGCCTACTTGGAACTACTGTTGCTTTTGGTCTGATATTTCCAAAGTTAACCGTGAGCCTCCAACTATCTTTCAGCTCGTCCACACTGTAGTCACTGTTGAAATGGGTGGGGACATGACTTCTGAAATATATACTCGACTTTGATGGTTTTTTGGGATAGTCAAAATTATCAATAACCCGTAGCCCGTCTTCCTTTTTGATAGGAAGGACAAGCTGAACTTTGGAAGCCAGGATAGACCCTGTGTTGGTTAATTGAAACTTAACTGAGTTCAGGAATGAGGTGGACTTAATATACTCGGCCTTCTCTTTCTTATAGTCAGGGTTATCAGACAGTAGCGAATACGTTAGGGAATGTGGTCTTCGGATAATGGATTCCTCGTAATGAACAATTGTCGATGTTAGTGTTATCTCGCTCCCAATACCAGCACCGTTATTATCATCATGGTATTCCAAAAGCAGACGCGGAGCTTCACTTGTAGGGGTAATGCTAATCCCCATCTTTGCTACTTCATCCGGGTCCGCGGTATCGGTCGCACTACCCCTGCGGATATAGACAATCTTCTTTTCTAGCTTTCCATAGTTTTTAACAAGGTAAAGAGGCCGGTCTTGAATCGGCACCTTAATAACGCCTACCGGAACTCCCTCAAAGGTAAATTCTTCGTAAGAAAAAACAACGGGGCGTTGGGTTTTGCTGTTCACGAATTGCTGTAGGCTCGCATCATCGAGATGTGAGGTGATGCCTACAACCTTGCTCCTGCCGCCCTTAACTTCCTCGACGCCTATCAGGATATACCCATCCGTTCGTCTCCAAGCGTTTGCAAAGGCGAGGATATCTTTTAGCAGTTCGCTCTTTTTATCATCATCACTGATACCAACAAACTGATACTGTTCGCGCTTAAAATCTAGGGTCGTGCCCTCAGATTCGTTCAATAACTCTTCCATTAATTCTGCATTCATAGGTACTTATGTTTTGGCCTTTTCTGTTGAGAGCGTAGGTCATGGCTTAGGATTTTGTTAGTACATAGATTCCCTTTTCTTAGTCAATATTGCATGGTGGCCGTGCGTAGCATCTTCAACCAGTTTGTTAACACTGGCCTTAAACCACTCGAATGTGTGAACTGCATCTTTAATATCTTGGTCAGATACTTTTATATCTCCCGCGTCTTTAGGATGGTTAATGCGGTTCCTCACTTTAAGGGCATTTTGAAATGTATTCCACACGCCCGTACTTACATCGAGTTCATTATTGATTCCATACTTCTCGGAGATGATATGGAAAAGGAATCTAATGTTTGACCCAATTTTTACTCCGTAGTGAGGTTTGGTGTTGACGGTGCCGTTGTCGCTAAGATGGTAAGACTCTTCTAAGAGGAAAGCGACCTCTGCACTATTAAGAGAGATTTCGGCAATCTTAAAATCTATTAAGGTGAGTCGCTTTAATAGATAGACGTTTCCCTCGATATATGCAAAAACTGAGCGAACATATGACCTTCGCCAGCACGCCTTATCTTCTTGGATTTGCTGTTTTCGGCATTCCTCAGTGTCATTGGCCAATTCATCATGAACGTTTCTCCAGACGAATAAACTACCGAGAGACTTTGCCCATAAGTCTGCTTCTGTTTCTGTATCCATTACTGCTCTCCTCTGCCGGATTATACCTATGTGGATAACTTTCTGAGAACCCTTATTTTATTAGGTTTTTGAGGGTCTTGACGTGCAGCGTGTGCATGCTAAATTGTCAGTGAAACCATTAACGGCAGCTTATAGTGCGACATCAGAGTGCTCTTTCATATAACCATTTATCAAATATAAGTAGAGTTAAGATTACCCCTATGAGATGTGAGGAATGTGAGGAATGTGAACTATGTGAGGTCTAGCTATTGACTCTATCCCTCTTCTCACGGTCAATAAGACCGCTAGCTAGTGCCCATTCATATAGCCTCTTCCACTCTATCTTCCATCCATACCTACCTGTACCTCCTTCTCTCTTCTTCTCGAAGCGTTGCTGTGATAGCTTCCGCCCAATGCGTCGAGTGCTTATCTCTTCCATGTCTACATCCAAGTCCATGTATCCTGCTATGGACTGAGCCTGTAGCTCAATATCAAGCGTCCTCATGAACACACTCCCCTTCCTAGCCTCACACTCCTCACCTAACCTCACAACCTCACACTTAAGGAGTTTGCAAATCGCTCTGATGATTAGCGAATTCAAATCCTCAGTTTCAACAGCTTCACGCTGTTTTTGGTAATTGAGAGACATCTTGTTCATTCTCTCAGCAATACCAACAACCCCCTCCGATTCTAACCAGAGTGCAACGGCGAGAATCGCCCTCCACGGTTCTAAAGCTCGACCAACTAACGGCGATACTTCTTTGACTTTAGAATCAAATGAAAGGAGTTCACTGAAATTCGCAAGCGCAACCGACCACAAATCATCAAGAAGCCTTCTTTGGTCATGCGGCCAATGGCCGGATTCCCATATATCAGCATTCCCCTTCTGCTTATCCAACGTTCTAATCATGGGGATGATTATTGACCTACTCGCCAAAACAGAATCAGGTCTTTCGATGGCTGAAAAGACTCTAGGACAGAACATATTTACATATTGATTCTCCCACTTATTTTCCTTCGCCTGTTTTTTGAGTGTGACAAAGGTGCCGCGTCTATTTCCAGCCAAGAATATTTCTCGCTTAAACGGGTCGGCTTTCGGATTATTCAGATTCTCAGCTTCATCGAAACATAGACATGCTCCGTTGTCTGCAAGGTCACGCAGGGATGCGAAACTGCCACTAGAGAGAAGCATTTGCCCTAAAAAGCTTAATTGGCTAATCAGCATTGTTAGCTGAGTTTTTCCACTCCCCTTATCCCCGTTTACCCACAGAAAAGGCACTACGTTAAATGCCTGAACAAACCAAGTCGCCAAGATGAAACATGCGATGAATTCACACATTTCCTTCTGAGAGGCAATACTTTGGTTAAAGTCAATGAAGGCGTCTATGACTTCGCATAGTTGCCCGAACAAGATTTGCGGATTTACTTTTTCTCCTCTAGCGTACTTCGCCATACCCTGTTGGGAGAAAAGTTTGTCCTCTCTAGGTGATTCGGTTAAGTCAACACTGAATCCAAGCTTCGAGAAATCGGCCTGCCCGTAGTAGAAAATCCTGCCATCCTCACGGACTAGAGCCAATAGTCTCTTCTTGATTTTTAATGGAGGGTTGTGCGTTTTTACATTCCCATTTTCATCTGTAGTTTCTCGTTGCTCAATTTCTACAAATGGCATCGCCGCCGCGTATGCGTGTCCTTTCATCATCATAAGCGGCCTTCTCATTACTTCCGGAGCTTCATCTAGAAGCGTTATCTTCGTCCCTGAAGAAGAATTTTCTATCCGTTTCAGAAAGCCAGTACCAGACTTAGTTCTATCAACCCTGCCAACATTAATGTTTGGTTTCACTTCGTCTAGATTCAGCTTAATTTCACACTCCGCTGAGTCACGGCCTTCCAGCTTGGCCTTGTCTTTTTTATCCATCTATCTATCCCCCTTTTCTTCACTAAGTTCACCAACTTCACTTCTGTACTCATGCGCTTTTAGAAACTCCTCTACATGCCGCTGTCCGTAGAGGATTCGTCTTCCTAGCTTGTAGTGGGGCAGTTGCCCCCGCTGACGCAGACGCCAAAGGGTGACGCGGCTGACGCCTACAGCCATCGCAAATTCAGCTTCAGTCATTGTTTCTCTGTCTTTATCCATGCTGTCCTCTCCTTCAAAAAGCTAAAGCTCGTAGCTGATATCGCTACGAGCTTCATTGTCTTTCAGGTTGTTACTAATTGCCGTGACGCGTTTTTACAAACTTTTGCAACTCCGCGTCAGGTAGCCTCTTCCTCACCTTCAATTGGCTTGTTACGGTATCTCCAACTGCTCAACGATTCCTCATTAGCTTCTATTCCGAGTTCATTTAAAACGTTACTAATTAAGGTATAGTGCGGGACGCCGGTAGTTTGTTCTACATGGTCAATCATTCTGTTTAGATACTCTGTGTACTGCGGCTTTTGTTGAGCGCCTAAAGATTCATATTGTTTAAGCAAAAGCGGGATAAATTCATTGGCGTAATACACGAGTAAGCGAGGTATGGCATGTATGTCATTTCCATATTTATCATCTTCAAGATACCTAACTAGCCTAGAAAGATTAATCTCTTCAATCTTCTCAGCGTATTTCAATAGCTGCTTAGGCAGCCTCTCCAAATCACGCTTTTCGACCCCGCCAAGTGCAGTTTCATAAGAGTCAAGGGCGCGAAGATTTATTGAATAAGGCTTTCTATTTCCCGTTGGCGTAATTACGCTTTCCGCCTTAGGGACTAAGAAAGTTAAATATTCAGCAAGGTATTCAGGGTTACATCCTTTCGTACAAAGCTCAACAAATGAGAGCCGTCCTACGGCCTCTAATCCTAAACGGGCGGCTACCGCTTCTGCTTTTTGTTTGCTAGTAGTTTCACTCACCAAATACTCGTTCCCTCAATATATCTATCAGATGAAATTCGGCCCGCTAATGCAAAGCTGCAAAAGCGAGCCGAAGTTTAGCAGAAGCTTTTCAGTTGTGAAGATGTCAGTTCACAAGTTCTGTAGCTGCCGAAACTGTTTCTTGAGTTTGCTGCGGTTCTGCGTTGAATGAGTCTAACGCCGCCGATGCTCGTCTTACCGTTTCTAGGTTTGGATTAAGATAATAACGGTAAGTAGTGTTTGGCGTTGTGTGGCCTAGAACCTTTCCAACTTCTGCTAGAGGTATGTGCAGGGAAACTAATCTTGTTGCTGCCGTGTGGCGTAAGGCGTAAAAAGTAGCGCCATCTATTCCAGCATCTTTACAGGCACTCTTGAAACCGTGCCGAACCTCACGCGTGATGCCAAACACAAGAGAGTCAGGATTTGGGTTTGCAGCATACAACCCTTCTAATTCCTGTTTTAGCCGGATTGTCAGACTAATCTGCCTTTCTCTCATCGTCTTAGTATTGAATGCCTGAATCGTGATGAGGTTCTCTTCAAAGTTTATATCTTTGAAGCGTAGTTTGAGCAGTTCACCCATCCGGCATCCCGTATCTAAGCCAGCGATGATGATGGGTCTTAGATGTTTACGCTTTCCTATGCATTGAGCTAAGAGTTTATCTTCTTCTTCTCGTGTTAGAGTTCTCTCACGTTTCCTTTCATCGGCTATATGGATTAAAGAATCCCCACACTTAAAAGGGTTTCTATTTATCCAGCCGTTACGCTCGGCGATGTTAAGTAGACGGCGCAAATACGCCATTTCTCGATTCACAGTGGCAATACTTCTTTGCTCGCTTTGGTGGGTTGATGTTTGTAAGCGAGCGTTGCGGAAGGAGAGCAAATCTTCGTAAGTGATGGTTCTGAGCTTTTGCTTACTGAAATATTCGCTCAGAACATTTACATAGCCGCGCACTTGAACTATGGAACGTAGGCCGGAAACTTTTCGGCCATTCACGTATTGAGCCTCTTTCAGGTAATGCTTTTTGTAGTGCTCTGCGAGGTCTGTAAAGGTGAGCTTTTCAGTTTCGATAGAAGCTCCCTTGTCATTGTCTATAGAGTTGACGAGCTTCTTTAGTAACTCGTCGCCCTTCGATTTGTTCTCTACTTTGCGCTGAATGTTTTTGCGCTTGCCGTTGCGGTCTGTGTAGGTAACACGCGCGAACCAATTCCCTTTTTTGTCTTGGAAAACATAACCTGAACGTGATTTCATGGCTGCCCGCTCCTGTGACAACCTCTGAGTGTGTTATTAACACATTGGATAACACACTGAGAGTTGCGGCCGTGTCAGAAGGGCAGTTTGATGTTCAATTTTCCTAAGAAAAGATGCATACTCTGCGCGCTAGCGCGACTCAAAATCTCGCGTCCGCAAGGGCATGTCGGTTCGAGTCCGACCTCCGGCATTCTTTTCCTCAGTAGAATAGAACCGTTCGTTCGTCCGCCTTCCGACCACTCTCTTTTCAAAAGCTGAGCGAGCCTGATCGTAGAGGAGGTGGAGCAGACCTCTATGTCAACGCACACGCCGACGGTCAACTGCCCCCAGTGCGGGGGCGCCAATTACAGCACGGTCCATTCGTGCCACTGGTGCGGCGGGTGGCTGCGGCACGAGCCGGCGTACGTCCAGCCGCGGCCCTACCTGTGCGGCCTCTGCGGCTCGCACCTGCCGCCGCGAGTCGTCCAGAGGATGAAGCCGATAGGGTGGGTGGTACTGCTGCTCGGCCTCGGGTTCTGCTTCGTCGGGGCGCTGCTGTCGCTGCTCTGCATCGAGGAGCGGCGCGTCTGCCCCGCGTGCGGCGGGGCGGTCGGGTGAGGCGACGGGCG
>Ga0182001_10000154_pt1 | contig 15646 bp, 12 predicted proteins | sample BulsoiFelSFmetaG_FD_120485 | JGI IMG/M metagenome (GOLD analysis project Ga0182001, IMG submission 120485) | Bulk soil microbial communities from Mexico - San Felipe (SF) metaG | ecosystem: Environmental > Terrestrial > Soil > Agricultural land | place: Mexico: San Luis Potosi | collected... | reverse complement strand
CTTCGAGGAGAATAGCCCGCAGGCCGATGCTTGGATCAGTCCGGACTTGCAGGATTATTTGAAACTTACCATCAAGAATTCGGACGGCTCGATTCACAACGAGATTACCGCCGTTCAGGTCAGCAAGTCTTAGAACAGGCAGCAGGTCAAATAAAATTCAGCCCGCCTGTCAAACAAAACAGGCGGGCTGTAAAGTTTGCAACTAAGACAAGGCTTAATCAAAAGATGAAGCGCACGCCAAGCTGCATGCTGCGGCTGCTGCCGCTATTGGCTCCTGGGTTGTTGTAAGTTCCGACCGTGAAGCCGTTGAAGGCGCTCTCGGTCACAGGATTCGGGACACCGAAATTTCTGTGATTGAGAAGATTGAAGGCTTCTGCGCGCAACTCAAGCTTGGCCTTTTCCGTGAGCTTCAACGTCTTGAAGATCGAGAGGTCCACTCTGTAGAACGGATCGCCGATGAACGTGTTACGGCCTATGCCGTAAGGCGTCTTGAAGTGATTGAAGGCTTCAAGAAAAGGAATGAAACCTGCTGAGCCGAGAGCTGCTGGCAAACCGGAGTCGTTGTAAATCAATCGGGCTTGCTGTAAGGCTTCGGCTGCCGTCACGATATGCCCCTGTGAGCCAGCCTTCGCCGTGTCGTAGATGATGAACATCCCCGACGGCACGCTCGAATCGCCGAAGTTCACGAGGTTGGCGAAGCTGCCGTAGGCGATGGTCGTGATAGGAGCATTCGGATTGCCATTGTACGGTCTGAGCGTCGGGAAGCGTGGGTCATAGAACCCGTTCAACTCGACAGGGCTGTACGGGCGACCTGAGCCGAGACGCACGATGCCGTTGAATTGATAACCGCCGAGAAGCTTGCCCAATAGACCTCGCTCGTCGCGGAAGAAGGGCAAGGCGTAGTTGAAGCTCGCGGCGAAGTTGTGCTTCTGATGAAACGCCGAAAGCCCGCGCTCTCCATCCGTCACATCAAACGGATTTTGCGAAAGAGAGATTGACTGTCCGCCAGCGACGGTTGAGAAGACCTCAGATGAATTATCGAGCGTCTTGCTCAAGCTGTAGTTGGCTGTTACAGTCAAATCATTTCTCAAGCGCGTGTCGAAGCGTAGTTGCAATCCGTTATAGGTGGCGGACGCGCCATTCGTGAAGACGAAGGTAAACCCTTGCGTCGGAATCAGACGACCATTGCCGTTCGTCCCCGCATTGACGCCTGCAATAGCTCCGTTCGTGAACGCTCCCGGATTTCCAGTCGCAGCCACACCGAGCGCATTCAAAAAGTTCAACTGCGGATTTCCGTTGTAGGCTTGGAACTGGCCCACGATGCGCGAGCCGACATAACGCGCTTCAACCACAGCGTTCTTCCACAACTCCTGCTGGATGCCGAAATTAAAAGACATCGTGTAAGGGTTGTAGAAGTCTGGGCTGACGCGCGTCTGATCGAAGAGCAGCGGGTTGCCGCCAGCCGTGCCCGGCGTGCGAGCAAGGTCTGCGCGCGAGGACGGCTGGAACGGGAAGGCGAGCGATCCCGTCGCGCCTGGCACCTGGCGTATGCGTCCCGCGCCCGCGAACGGCGCGCCCGTCACAACGTTATCCACTATGTTGAAGAAGCCCGGATCGTAAGCGATGCCGAAGCCTCCGCGAATCACAGTGCGCCCATCCGTGAATCGCCTGCCGAGGAAAGTCAGATTCGGCGACCAGGCGAAACCGACGCGCGGCGCAAAGTTGTTCTTGTCAACGGGCAATCTCGCAAGCGTTCTGGACGAGAGCGGAAACGCCGGATCGAAGAGAGCCGTTGACGGGTCTGCTTCGCGCTGGTTGAGCGCGTCAATCAGTGGGTTCAAAGGCTGCGTCGTCAATTCGTAACGCACGCCCAGGTTGAGCGTCAGATTGGGCCGGATGCGCCAATCATCCTGTAGGAAGAAGAAGAAGTTGTTTTGGATGATGTCCTTCTGCGGGTCGCCGAGCGCGAAGTCTATGTCGCGCGGTCGAGCCAAAAGGAAGTTCTCGAATGCGGTCGCCAGTTGTCCTGTGCGCGACGCGCCGTTTGTGCCGTTCGTGCCGTAATCGAAGAAGGTGTCAGGCGGCAATGTGCCTGCGGTTGTGGCGGACGTTGTGCTGCCTGTGAAGTTGAAAGAGCCGCGAAAGGTGGGCAGGAAGAAATTGTCCTGAAAGTTATGGATGATGTCCGCGCCGAACTTCAAGGCGTGATTTTCGAGCGTTGTGGTCATCGTGTCCTGCGCCTGCCAGACGGTGACGACGCGCGCCTGCGGGAAGACCGTGCTCGTTCCGAAATCCAAACCGATGTTGAAGAAGAGGTCTTGCGGCGAGCCTGAGAAATTAATGTTCGGTGGAAACTGATCCAGGTTCTGGCGGTCGCCAAACTTCACATCCGAAGTCGAATAGTTGAAGCGCGCTTGATTCACCCACTTCGCCGAAAGCGTGCGCGTGTAACTGAGACCGATGTTGTGTGACCTCGCAGGTATGGAGATCGGACGCCCTGCAAGGATGCGATCAATCACATTCGGATTCTCCTGAGTGTTAAAGATATAACGCCCGGTAATCTGGTCCTTGTCCGTCAGGTTGTAATCAACGCGAGCGATGACCTGGTGATTCGTCGAGTTCAAGGGCACGATGCGGACAGCTTCGCCGCCGAAGATGACACGACGATTTCCAGCCGCATCATTCGTCACCGCCAGAGGGGCAAGGAAGCCCGGCGTCACGGGTTGGCCGAATGGATTGCCCGGCCCAAACTGGAAAGTGTCAGGGATGCCGTCGCCATCCGTGTCAAGGCTCGGCGGAGCAATCAGAAAAGTTCCGTACTGAACCGCCGCCGGACCGCCGCCCAAACTGGTGCGCCCTAATTGCGCCGTCGCTGCGTTCGGAAAGCGCGTCGTCAGGAATTGAATGCTTGAGAGCGTCGGCGTCAGTGTCGCGCTCCCCAGACTATTGACCTGCACCTCGCTGCGATAAAACGTTCCCTCGTAGGTCGCAAAGAAGAAAGCCTTGTTCTTCTTGATTGGACCACCGAGCGCTGCGCCGAAGCGGTTCTGGCGGTACGGGTCAATCCCCTTGCGCGCGGCCAAGCCAGAGAAATCGTTGAAGCCGTTGTTGACTAAAAAGTTGAAAGTCGAAGCGGCGAGTTTCTGTTGATTGTTGCGCGCGTCCAATGCAGAGTTTTGATGATACTCGAAGAGCGTGCCGTGAAACTCGTTCGTGCCCGGCTTGGTGATAATGTTGACCTGCGCGCCGGAGTTGCGACCGAACTCCGCAGAGAAGTTATTGGTGATGACCTGCAATTCGCCCACAGCTTCCGTGTTCGAGATGAAAGTGCTGGGGCCACCAATATAAAGGTCGTTATTGTCTTGCCCGTCAATCTGAAAATTATTCGAGCGGCCACGGTTGCCGTTGGCGCTTAAACCGACGCCGTTCGTAAAGTCCGTGTCGTTCGGCGTAACGACGCCCGGCACAAGGAGCGCGATGTTATCCACCAACCCGTTAATGGGTAGCTCCGTCAACTGTTGGTTGTTGAAGTTGGTGGAGAGCTGGTTCTGTGTCGTCTCAATCAACTGCTGGTCTGTGGTGACGACGACCTCGCCGCCGACCTGTGCCGCATTGAGCACGATGTCGGAATTATTCTCCGTGCCGAGCAGGACGCGCACAGGGTTAAGCACCGCGGGCGAGAACCCTTGAGCTTTGACTTCTATCTTGTAATGCTCGCCCGGAATCAGGTTTGTCACACGATAGAAACCTTCGTTGTTGGTCGTCGTCTCTTTAGTGACTCCTGTATCGGTGTTGGTGACGGTGACAGCCGCCCCGGCGACGACAGCTTTGTTCTGGTCAAAGACGATGCCTTGCAGATTGCCCGTCGTGTTCTGGGCCAAAGCAGAAGATGAGATAAAGAGGAGGGCTGCGAGAAGAATCAAGAATCTTCCGGCCCGGTTATGTGTCAGAGACTTGTTCATGGAAATCCTCCGCGCTTACGAATTGCGCTTCTTGTTCTTTCAATCCTTGTTAAGTTCGCTTCATCGTCAATCGTCTTGAAGAAGCTGGGGAGTTCTTGATTTCGCGCGCACGCCGATCTTCGTTCCGAACATTCGTATTCAGAATGTAGCCTGGCGGCGCGACACGATTGGTGATGAGGCAAGCTGTATTCCGAGTCGCGCCGGTTCGTCACTAAACCTTTCAAGCGATTTCGGTTTGGTCAGGGAGTGATGCTTGGAAAGTGAAACTCAATCTTTCTATATTTGGAGATTCGGTATTCTTTATCTAAAAATATAAGAAGAATCGGTGAAGAGCGATTCTCTGGGCCAGAGGCCGGTTACGAATTTACGTAACCAACAGTCTCTGAGAATGAATCAATTCGGTCGGTCGAGTCTCTTCCCGCTCCGAGCATAAGTAATGAACGACCAAATACACTCATGGGCTGAGAAAATCTGGAGCTATCATCAGATGAATCATCAGCTCTCGAAGAGTGATGCAATCTTTGTCCTCTGTAGCCACGATAAGCTGGTGGCGGAATGTGGCGCACGGTTGTTGCTGGACGGATGGTCGCCGCTTCTGATCTTCTCAGGCGGTCTCGGAGCGATTACGAAAGATTTATGGAGTGTGCCGGAAGCAGATCAGTTTGCGGAGATTGCTTTGAAGATGGGTGTCCCTGCCGAGAAAATCCTTATCGAAAATAGATCAACCAACACGGGCGAGAATATTCTCTTTACCAAACGGCTGCTGGCAGAGAAACAAATTGACCCGCAAAAATTTATCCTGGTGCAAAAGCCATATATGGAGCGCAGAAGCTATGCGACCTTCAGAAAGCTCTGGCCGGAGAAAGATTTGATTGTCACCTCGCCGCGCGTGACGTTCGATGAGTATCTTAGAAAATATTCCAACCAGGAGCTTTCCAAGAGCGATGCAATCAGCATCATGGTCGGAGACTTGCAGCGAATTAAGCTCTACGCCGAAAGAGGATTTCAAATCTATCAGGAGATACCGGAAGATGTTTGGGCTGCTTACGAAGAGTTGGTGAAGGCTGGCTATAACAAATATCTTATCCAAAATGAGACTGAATAAAGGCAAAAACTATTTCACCTGTGAGTCTATTCAAGCGAATCATGGCGGGCACAACCAGGCAGTTAATATTTCGATCTACGGAATTACATTTCCAATCCCCAAAGGAGAAAAAAACGTATGGGAGCTTTAGACCCGATTGCAGGCATTTCGCTCGAACGTTTCGCAGAGCTTTGCGTGAAGATGAAGGATTGTGGAGGTGACCTTGAAGTTTGCGCTCGGATTGCCGCCGAGAACGGCGTTGACCGCGCCAGTTGGGAAGCGGCCATGAATGGATGGAACGCGCGGATGCATGATCCAGCGACCGCTGGACAGGTGGCGCTTGCTTACATGCCGCTTTATCAAGCCGCGCTCGCTCAGTACGGCGGCCCAGTGGCGACCGCTTCTTACGAAGACTATATTGAAATGTCCGCGCTGATTAACACGGACGTTCAAAGGCCCACTGATTTCGATGCCATGTATGCCAGATTCGGCATTGACGCGCCAAAGTGGAGCCAGATTTCAACGCACTGGGTTGACCGCCTGACGAAAGACCCGCAACTTGGCTCAGATTACGCGCAGAAGGTACGTGCCCGCGTCAAAGAGTTGGACGACGCTTACAGACGACAAGTGGGTGTGGCCTGAAGCCGTCACATCAAACCATGACGTTTTTGGCAAAGCGAGCGCGACTCACGAGAGCGCTCGCTTTCTATTTACGACGCATTCAGACTTTCGTCCGTCTCATCTATTTCGATTGGAAATTCAACTCGATCATAAATATCTATGAGCGACATTGTGCAGTTAATGGATGCAACTTGAAGATTGCTCTCAAGCCCTGTTGGTGAGACGAGCGTCCACACTCCGCTCTCGTTTCGGCTGAAGTGGTCAATGAAAGGCTGATCTTGTGCGACGAGGACGTAATCCGTCAGCGTCGAGAGGTGTTCGCGGTAACGCTTAAACTTTTCGCCGCGATCAAATTTCTCTGTCGCATCGGAGAGAACTTCGATAATCACGTTCGGGTTAATCAGAATGTCTTGGTACTCATCATGAAACTGTGGCTTCCCGCAGACGACGATGACATCTGGATAAGAAAAGAGTCCTCTCATCATCCGGCGTGGTAAGGGCAACCAGCCGCTTTGAATTTTTGTATCCTTCGAGAGGACATCGCAAGACTTGCCCTTTAGTTGATTACCAAGCGAAATAACAATATTCGTGCAGATGCGTCCATGCGAGAGACTCTCGCCGGACATCTCAAAGATTTCACCATCCAAGTATTCATGGCGCACTTCTGAGGCGCGTTCCATCTCAAGATATTCCTCGACGGTGTAACGCACACGTTCTTGTGGCAGGCTCATTTGAATCGCCCTCCTTTCGTCCGAATCATTTTACCTCAAGCGCGCTCGTTTTGACTTACGAGTTAATGACTGTTCACTCTGGCCTTTTTGATGCTAAGCTTCGCTCTCGATGCTCCATTTCGGAAAAATCAACGCCAGCGTCTCTTGCTCATGCGCCGGAGACTGTATCAAGATACTCGCGGCTAGATGAGAACAATCAAGGTCACACAATTAGTTCGTCCTTACTGGAAATATCTGGTTGTCGCTTTCGTCGCCATCGTCGTCGAGAGCGGGGGCGATCTGCTCGAACCCTGGCCGCTCAAGGTTGCGCTCGATTATGTCATCGGCTCGAAACAGCCGCCGGGCTGGTTATCGGGCATCGTCGGCGCGACGTTCGGCCATGACAAGTTTGCTCTGCTGAACTTAGCAGCCGTCGCCGTTCTAGCCATCGCGCTCATGGGCGCAATCGCCACCTACACTGAAAAATATCTGACGACGAGCGTGGGCCAGCGCGTCCTCCATGACCTGCGCAATCGCGTCTATAATCATATCCAGTGGCTCTCGCTCCCATATCACGAGAAACATAAGACGGGCGATCTGATTATCCGCGTGACGAGCGACATTGATGCGATCCAGGATTTCATCTCGCAGGCTCTTTTGGGCGTGCTCGTCAACATCCTGACGCTCCTGGGCATGCTCGGCGTGATGTTCTATCTCAACTGGCAATTCACGCTCATCGCCATCTCCGTTTCGCCTGTCCTCTTCTTCGTCGTCTATAACTTCACGCGCCGCATCAAGCAGGCCACGCGCGAGGTGAAGAAGAAAGAGGGCGAGATCGCTTCGGTCGTGCAGGAAACGCTCTCTTCGATTCGCGTGGTGGTGGCTTTCGCGCGCGAGGATTACGAGTCGCGCCGCCTTTACAGAGAGAGCTTGGAGAGCGTTGATATTGCTCTTCGCGCTCGCAGCGTCAAAGCGAAACTCGTCCCCGCAGTCGAAGTTATCGTCGCCGCAGGGACATGTATGGTCCTGTGGTACGGCGTCCGTCTCGTGCTGGCCGGAGACATCAGCTCGGGCGCGATGATCGTCTTCATCCTCTATTTGGGCAAAATGTACAAGCCGATGCGCGATCTCTCGAAGATGACGGATGTCATCTCGAAAGCTTCGATAGGATTCGAGCGTATCAAGGAAGTATTAGAGACTGAAAGCCAGGTGCGCGATCTGCCGGGCGCAAGACACGCACCCGCGCTTCATGGTGAAGTAGAGTTTGATCGCGTTACCTTCGGTTATGACCCCGCGCGCCCGATTCTCAAAGAGTTAAGCTTGAAGATTAAGCCCGGACAGTTCGCCGCGCTGGTTGGACCAACGGGCGCGGGCAAGTCAACTCTCATCAGTCTCATCCCGCGCTTTTACGACCCGCAATCTGGCAGCATCAAGATTGATGGGCGCGACGTGCGCAGCTTTACTTTGAAGTCTCTGCGCCAGCAGGTAAGTTTCGTGCTGCAAGACACGATTCTTTTCCGCGCCCCCGTCTGGCAGAACATAGCCTATGGGAACCCCAACGCATCGCGCGCAGAGATCATACGTGCCGCCGAGATGGCCAACGCTCACGAGTTCATAGAGAAGATGGCGGAAGGCTACAACACGATGGTCGGCGAGCGCGGGCAGACGCTTTCGGGTGGACAGCGTCAGCGCATTGCGATTGCGCGCGCCATCATCCGCAACACGCCGATCCTGATGATGGACGAGCCTTCTTCGGGACTCGATGCTGAATCCGAAGAGCTGGTCTTTGGCGCGCTTGAGCGTCTGATGGAAAACAAAACCTCCGTCGTGATAGCGCACCGGCTGGCGACTGTCCGGCGCGCTGACATCATCTTCGTCATTAAAGACGGCGCGGTCATAGAGAGCGGGACGCATAAAGAGTTGTGCGAGCTTGGAGGTCTCTATTCACATCTCTACGAGATTCAGTTTAAGGACCAGGAAAAGGAAGAAGATGTGGTTATCACGTCCGACATCCTTGAACTGTAGAAGCTTCTCGAAACCTCCAACAAGATTTAGGTGAGCGACAAAGAGAAATTTATCAGAGCCTCGGAAGTCGGCGAATACATTTTCTGCGCCCGTGCCTGGTGGCTGAAAGTAGAAGGATACGAGCCGACCTTCGGACACGCGGCGCGCTCTCGCGGGGAGCGTTGGCATCAAAAGCACGGGCGCGGCGTTGAAAAGGCTCGACGATTAAAGAGAGTCGCCGCTTACTCTGCCTTTCTCGCAATCGTTCTCGGAGTCTTGCTGCTGCTCCTGTGGTGGTGGAGATGATCTATCTTCTAGCCATCGTCCTCTCACTCGTTGTCATCGCGCTTCTTTCCCTCGTTACTTCAAGCCGCGCTGCCAGGCGTTCCGGCCTCCCTTCAGGGCAACTGATCTACAGCGACACAGGATTTGCGGTCGGACACATCGCGCCGACAACTCTGAACGAGGAAGGCGTCAAGCAGGAACGCCCGTTGGTTTCTGCGCGCTTCCGTTTGACGGGAAGACCGGACTATCTCGTTCGCACGGGCGAAGGCATCATCCCCATCGAAGCCAAATCAACAATACTCCCCGCGAACGGCAAGCCATACAATTCGCACGTCATGCAACTCGCCGCCTATTGCCTGCTCGTCGAAGATGTTTTAGGTGAGAACGTTCCTTACGGAGTCGTCAGATACGCGAACGGAGAAGTAGCCGTTGACTACACGCCTGAGTTGAGAGAAGAACTGATTGCGCTTCTCGAAGAGATGAGTGAAGCGCGGCTTGCCGATGATGTTCATCGCAGCCACTCGGACGCGCGCCGTTGCAAGGGATGCAGCATGCGAGAGAGTTGTGACGAAGCGTTGAAGAGCAAGGATGAAGGATGAAGGCGGAAGGATGAAAGCTAGAAAGCGACGCTCTGCTTTTCTTTCATCCTTCATCCTTCATCCTTGCTTTTCTAATCGGATGCGCTTCGGTGTTGAAGATGACTCGCTCGAACTTCAATGTCTCGGGCGCGGCAAAGAGCAGGTAGAAATATTTCAGCGTCTCTGCGAAGAGAAAGCTGTGCATCGAATCTGTTTTCTCTTTAGTCACCACACTTTTGAGGCTCGCGTAGGCTTCATCCGTTCGACAGTATTTCACAAAATCATCGAACATCTCCTTGCCCATCTTCAGGTACTTAGCATCTTTCGTGTAGTGATAAAGATAGTAAGTTGACTCGACTATCTCAGGCCGCAGAGGATAGGCGGCCTCTGTGACTTCCATCGTCCTGTAGTTCAACTCTTCAGGCTCAATGCCGTTAAGCTTCCACATCTTGAAAGAAGATGCCTGCAAACGGCGAGCGCGAATGATGTCGCCGGAAAGAGCGAGCACTGCGGGGAAGAAGGCGTCGAGCGCGCCGTAAGTCGTCGTGGTGCGCTTGCCCGTGAGCATGTCCGCGTGCCCGTACCAAAGCTCACTTCCGGTTTCATCCGAAAGGTATTTATTGATTGCCACGACATGGTCGCCCCACATGCGCTCGCAGTCTTTATCATCGAAGAGCAGCCAGGCTTTCAAAAGGTATTCATAATAGCTGTCTATCTCCGCGCTGATATGGCTATCCGTGTTGGTCCATTCGCCTGTCTCGACGTTGATTCTCGTCCCAATCAATCCGAGTGGCGAGCGACGATTATAGACTTCGACGAGCGAGCGCTTGGCTTTGTCGTAGAAGATGGGTTTATGTGTGAGCCTTGCAAGCGTGCCGAACTCTATCAGCAGAGTGCCTGCTTCCGCCGGATTTGTTTCCGCGCCGCGCGTCTTTCCCGTTTTCAGATTAACGAACCTGTAAGGAATGCCGGTCGGAGAATCGAAGACGGGCAAGAGTCTCTTGCCTAAATCCTCCGCCAGATTTAAGAGTCGCTTGTCATTTGTTAATTGATAACTAGAGAGCAGGCCGCCCAGAAGACGAATCGTGATTTCAAAGTTTTGAACGTAGATGTCTTTATCGAACGAAAGATTCTCGACGATGTAACGCCTCGTCGCGCTGGCTTCCGTCTTCAAGCCCATCAGAATCATCGTGTCGAGCGCATCAACCTGTGTCATCAGCAGGCTTTGCCCGTACCAATCGTGCGCTGCCTTGCTCAAAGGGCGCAGGTCATCGTGCCCCCAGGCATATTTCTTATAACCAGCCCAGGCGTGCAGGAACTCCGCGCGCACCTCTGCGGCGAGTCGCTGTTTGTTGATGGCGTCCTGCGCGTTCGCGTGTGATGTGGGAATCAGGAGAAGAGCGAAGAAGATTAAGCTGAGCATTGACGATTGAATGATGCGCATGCGGAGTGTTCTATCAAGCTTTCAATACATTGTCACTAATAATCGTCAGCACGTATTCATTGGTTCGTGTGGCGAGCAGTGAATTTTCGCCACAGAGGACGCAGAGGAGAAAAGAGAAAGACAATCTCAAATTTGAGGTTACAAATTTCAAATTCATTTCTCTCCTCTGTGTTCTCTGTGTCCTCTATGGTTAATCTCGCATCGCCACAGGTTAAAGCTTGCATAAATCTCGCAAGTAATTATTAAGAAATGAAGTCGAAACAACACTGGTGTGTTAATCTTCGCTCGTTGCTCTTGCTATCTTCTTACCTGAACAACAGTCTTTGATGACTTCTCGTAACAAGACAGAGCGTGTTCCGAAGCTGGCGCGGCAGTTGGGGTTGTTTGACGCGACGATGATCGTGATGGGCGGCATCATCGGCTCAGGCATCTTCATGAACTCCTATGTTGTCGCGCGTCAGGTTCATACGCCGCTGCTGATTTTAGGAGCGTGGCTCGCGGGAGGATTGATCGCGCTCGCCGGAGGCTTTGTCTATGCCGAACTCGCCGCGCGTTACCCGCAGACCGGAGGGCAATACGCTTACTTGCGCGAGGCATATCATCCTTCCGTCGCGTTTATCTACGGCTGGGCTTTGCTCCTCGTGACGCAGACGGGAGGCATGGCTGCGGTTGCCGTCACCTTCTCAAACTATTTTCTGGAACTGACGCATCTGCCTTTACCCAACTGGGTCGTGACTGTCTTTGCGCTCGGACTATTGACCACCATCAATTGTCTGGGCGTTCGCGCCGGAAGCAGCACGCAGAATCTTTTGATGGCCCTGAAGATTCTGGCCATCGCCGCGCTCGTCTTCTGCGGCATCTTCTTTGTTGCAGAGCCGCATGGAATCGCAGGCCCAACTCTTGACCGTCCTGCCTCGCTGGGCTTGCTCGTTGCGATGGGCGCGGCGATGACGCCAGTGATGTTCGCCTACGGCGGATGGCAGACGGCGAGCTTTGTCGCGGGCGAGATGCGCGAGCCGCGACGCGATCTGGCGCGCGGACTCCTCATCGGTGTCTGCGGCGTCATCCTGCTCTACATGACGGTCAATTTTGTTTACGTTTATGCTCTCGGCGCTGACGGATTGGCGGCGACAGAGACGCCCGCGTCTTCCGTGATGCGTCTCGCTTTCGGCGAGCGCGGCGCGCGACTGATTGCGGTCGGGATAGCGATTTCGACTCTAGGGTTTTTGAGCCAGGGAATGTTGACCGCGCCGCGCGTCTATTTCGCTATGGCCGAAGACAAACTTTTTTTCAAAGGCGTGGCGCGATTAGACCCGCGCACGCGCGTGCCCGTCGTGGCGATTGCGCTGCAAGGCGCGTTCGCCATCGTGATTGCGCTCTCCGGCAAGTACGATCAGATTCTCAACTATGTAGTCTCGGTTGATTTCATCTGGTTCGGACTGACCGGAGCATCGCTCTTCATCTTCCGGCGGCGAAGAGCAGCCGTTGAGAACTCGGCAACCGATTCGATGGGCAGACAGTTTTTAGTGCCGGGACACCCTGTGACGACTGGTCTGTTCGTTACTGCTTGTGCTCTGATTGTAATCAGCACAATCTATAAACATCCGGGCGACAGCATCATCGGCCTTTTGATTGTCGTCGCTGGCGTACCCGTTTATTTCTTCTGGCGTTGGTGGAGGCGTGAATGATTGAGCAAGCAGGGCGTGTGATGAGTTCGCCGTATATGCAGTGGGCCAAGACTCACTTGCAGGCGCGCTTCAACCTGGCATCGAGCGGGCTTTTGAACTACCCGCTCTCGAAGCTTCCTGTCAAAGTTGAAGACCTGGAATTGAGCGGAGCGAGCTATTACGGGTTTGAACCTTTGCAGAAAGCTTTGGCGGCGAAGTCTGATGTTCCAACGGAGCAGGTCGTCGCGGCGACCGGAACATCAATGGCTAATCACCTCGTGATGGCCGCGCTCATCGAGCCGGGCGATGAAGTTCTCATTGAGCATCCGACTTATGAGCTTCTCATCTCGACGGCGCAATATTTGGGCGCAGAGGTCAAAAGATTTTCGCGCCCACAAGAGAATGGTTTTCAGATTGATTTAGACGAGGTTGCGCGCGCGGTTACTACGCGCACGCGCCTTATCGTCATCACGAACTTACACAACCCGACGAGCGCCTTGACTGATGAAGAAACTCTGAAACGACTTGGCGAGATTGCACGCCGAGTGAGCGCGCACGTTCTCGTTGATGAAGTCTATCTCGAAGCGCTTTTTGATGATGCGCCGCGTTCGGCTTTTCATCTCGGGGAAGAGTTCGTGACGACCAACAGTTTGACGAAGGTTTATGGTTTGAGCGGCTTGCGTTGCGGCTGGATTCTGGCGCGCCCCGAGCTTGCGAAAAAGCTCTGGCATCTGAATGACCTCTTCGGAGTCATTCCGGCTCATTCGGCGGAGCGTTTAAGCTGCATCGCGCTTGAACATCTCGGCGAGATTGGTGGGTACGCTCGCCACCTGCTTGAAACTAATAGAGAGCTATTGAACGCTTTCTATGCGACGCGCGATGACCTCGATTTCGTGCCGCACCGCTTCGGGACTGTTTCGTTTCCGAGATTGAAGCGCGGGCGTGTGGATGAATTGTGCCGGTTGCTCGTTGAAAAGTATGAGACTTCAATCACGCCCGGCAGATTCTTCGAGATGCCGCAGCATTTCAGAATCGGCATCGGGTGCGAGACCGCGATGTTGAAAGAAGGTCTTGAAAGATTGAATCGCGCCCTTGAAGAGCAAGGATGAAGGCGAAAGGCGGAAGGATGAAAGGTTAGTTGATAACCGTTCATCCTTTCTTTCATCGTTGCCGCCTTCATCCTTCATCCTTGCTTTTCAACGCTTCAATAATACTGTAAGGCGATTTGGTCGGGACGATGCGCTTGAGGCGCAAGCCCGCCGCTGCCAGCAACTCTTTGAACTCACTCTCCGTGCGCTCCTGGCCGCCGGGCGAACAGAGCATTTCAAGGTCTAAGAGCTTGCTGAAATGCGGCTCATCTGATTCGGGCACGACCAGCTCGACGAGCAGGAGACGGCCTTCCGGTGGCAAAACCTTCTGGATGTTCTTGAGAATCTTCAACGCGCGCTCGTCATCCCAGTCGTGGATGATGCTCTTCGTCATGTATGTATCTGCGCCTTCCGGGACAGAGGCGAAGAAATCGCCCGCGACTTGTTCGACTCTCTCCGCGACACCTTCTTTGTCGAGTATCGCTTGAGCGCCCGCGATAACCGATGGCATATCGAACAGGATGCCTTTGATACCAGGATTCACCTTGAGCACATGGGCGAGCATGTAGCCGTGTCCGCCAGCGATGTCCGCGAGCGTCCTGGTGCTTGAAAAATCATAAGCTTCGACGACCGCCGCGGCTGTTCCCACAGACATGCCCGTCATGGCGCGATTGAAAATCTCCGCCGCTTCAGGATTCGTCTCGAAGTACTCGAAGACCTCCGCGCCGTGCGTGTAACCCCAAGCGGGCTTTCCGGTCTGCACGCTGTAAAGCATGTTGCCGAGGACGCGCCAGTGCCACTCTGCGCCCATGAAGATGACGTTGTTGCGCATCGAGCCGGGTACGTCTGAGCGCAAAGCATCTGCATAAGGAGTGAGCGCGAAAACTTTCGGGGCAGTCTCCTTGAAGACACCCACGCTCGCCAGGCTTCTGAGCACGCGATAAAGGGCGCGCTCGTTCACGTTTGACTCGGCGGCCAATTCGCTCACGGGTCGTGGCCTATGGGCAACTAAATCGGCGATGCCGAGACGGGCGGCAACGTAAAGCGCCTGAGTCACGACGTGAGCGAACGCCATCTGCGTCAGGAAAGCCTGCGGAGGTAAAACTTGTTCTGTGGTGGCCGTTGCGGCTGCCGAGCTACTGCTTTGGTTCGTCATATGTTCTCCCTATAAAACCTCGAACGATCAAAATTTTTGCGAATCTTTTTCTCACTTCAAACTGATGCAAAGCCTTCGGCATCTAAGCTGGTCCGAAAGCCTGTGCTTGTCTCTCTATCAACTAACGCGCAAGGCGCGAGGGAAAACTATCAGGCGCGGAATTTTTATTTTTAGGGCTGGGCCATAGCCAGATGCAACAGGTGAGCTATTATAATGACCGGAAAAATCATACAATTATCCGCCGAAGACAATAGCCGCGACTGGTCGCAGTTGACCGCTCGCTTGCTGCTCATTTACGATTAGCTGGAAATCTGGCGGCGAATTGAATTGCCTGTGCCGCGCTCGCCTCGGTTCTCATTCTCGAAACAATCCGCCCCCAGCGCGCGTCACTTTACCTGCGGGCGGTAGATTAAGAAGAGGTCGGACAGGGCGGAAGCGCGTATAAAGCAGTGACAAGTTAAGAGTGACGAGTGACAAGCAAATCTGCTTTCACTTGTCACTCGTCACTCGTCACTCTTAACTCTGTTTTATGACTCCAGAACGCTGGAAAAAAATTGAGGACGTGTTCCAGACGGCGATTGACTTGCCCTTGGGCGAGCGCCGCCAATATATCGCGGAGGCTTGCTCGGGCGACCCCGAATTGCGCGAGCAGGTCGAGGTGCTCATCACGCAGCACGACGAAGCCGGAGATTTTATAGAGTCGCCAGCTTTCGCCATCACGGATTTTAGAAACGCTGCGACCCCCATTGTGGACACGCCGACGCTCGACACGTTCGATGATCCCGTCATCGGGCGACAGATCGGAGCTTACCGTGTCGCCCGCGAGATAGGGCGCGGCGGCATGGGCGCAGTCTATCTCGCAGAGCGCGCCGACAGCGAGTTTCGTCGCCGCGTCGCCATCAAGCTCATCAAGCGCGGGATGGACACGGACTTTATCCTCCGCCGCTTTCGCAAAGAGCGTCAGATTCTAGCCAGCCTGGACCATCCGAACATCGCGCGCCTCCTTGATGGCGGAACGACCGACGACGGGCTGCCCTACTTCGTGAT
>Ga0182001_10000153_pt1 | contig 15713 bp, 14 predicted proteins | sample BulsoiFelSFmetaG_FD_120485 | JGI IMG/M metagenome (GOLD analysis project Ga0182001, IMG submission 120485) | Bulk soil microbial communities from Mexico - San Felipe (SF) metaG | ecosystem: Environmental > Terrestrial > Soil > Agricultural land | place: Mexico: San Luis Potosi | collected... | reverse complement strand
TCGCGCGAGCCGAGGAGCGCGATTGTTTTCGGATGAGCTATCAAAGCAAACGCGAGCTTCTTCAAAGAGTCCGCGTCGCGGTCTTCAAAGACGCGCGCGCAGAGTTTTATCTCAACGCTCAGTGTCCGCGCCTCATTCCATATCTCTTCAGCTTCGACGCGCGCGGCCACCTCTTCGAGCGTGCGCGCGCGACGTGTGAGTTGTTTATGCTCATCCATCAAACGCGCGACCGAATGCATGGCATCGTCCCGGCCTGCGCTGAACATGGCGGCGATGGAGCGCAGTGCGCGATTCGTCCGGTTGTAATCGGAGAGAGAGCGCGTTCCAGCGACGAAATCAATGCGCGTCAAACCCTTTGCGCGTTCAAATGAGCGCGCGGCGATGAGGCCGACTTCGCCAGAGGCGCGCGCGTGCGTTCCGCCGCAAGGCGTCAGGTCAAAGCCTTCAATCTCTATCAAGCGCAACTCGCCCTCGCGCTCAGACTCTTTTCTGAGAGGGAGACTCGCGGCCTCTTCCTTCGTCACCTGTCGAATATGAATGGGATGGTCTTCCCAGATGATGCGGTTCGCAAGCTCAATCGCGCGATCAATCTTCTCTTGCGTTGGATTGTCAAGCGCAACATCAATCTCCGAGTACTGTTCGAGCATGCGAAAGCCGCGCGTCTCCGCGTTGAAGAGAGTGATGAAGGACTGCGAGAGGATGTGCTGGCCTGTGTGCTGTTGAATGTGGTCAAGGCGGCGCTGCCAATCAACCTCGCCTTTGACGGTCGCGCCGACTTGAAGATTGCGCCCCTGCACGACGTGAACGACGCTCTCGTCTTCGGCGTCAATGCATTCGACCACGCGCGCACCGTCGAGCGTGCCTGTGTCGCTCGGCTGCCCGCCGCCCGTCGGATAAAAGGCCGTGCGATCAAGCGTCACAGCGCTCCACCCGCTGACGCTCTCCGAGATGGACGTAACCTTCGCTTCAAACTCTACGAGGTGCGAATCATTGTAATAGAGACGTTCGGTTGTGCTCATGATTTTAAGATAAAAATTACTAAGCCTTGCTCAATGTTTTATCAGTTGCCGCTAGCTTTAGCTAGTGGACAATGATTAATAGTAACTTATCGGCTTTAGCCGAAACCTGGAAAAGGCTTTCCTTTTGGCTTTAGCCTAAAAACTTTAACTTTCGGCTAAAGCCGATCATTTATTAGCAACTATTATCCACTAGCTAAAGCTAGTGACAACTGATGATCCCCATAGACCCTCGATAAAGCTTACGCTCAGCGTCAAGGCGATTGTTTCTTTTGACACTCAAGTCTGGAACGCAGATAATCGCGCGACCAAATCTCAGTCGTAATCGTCTTCTAACTTTGTCTGTTCTGGAGTTATCACGCATGACCCTTTATCTCTCAAGACTCATTTCGCGCGCTTTATTCGTGCTTGCTCTCAGCGCTCTCTTTGTCTTCAGCGCGAGCGCGCAACAGCGGGCACAGCTTGCCTCCATCAACTATCGCCTGATGATGCCTCGCCCGGCATCGCATCTCTTCTGGGTGAATATCGAAGTGGAGTTGGCCGCAGGAGGAGGAGCATCGCCTGAGTATTTAGATTTTCAGATGCCGAAGTGGTCGCCCGGTCGCTACTCCGTCTTCGATTTTGCAAAGAATGTTCAAGAAGTTCAGGCGACGGCTGGCATCTGCCCGCCATCCGGCAGATGCGACATGGCGATGCGACCTGTGACGCGGCTCGACGATCAAACGTGGCGCGTTCAACTCCTGGGAAGCAAGAGTCTGACCTTCACTTATAAAGTCTTCGGCGATGATCTTTCTGGAACGTTCTCACAACTGGACGAGCGGCACGCGACCTTCAACGGCGGCTCAGTCTTCATGTACATCGTGGACCATAAACCTGACCCGGTGAAGCTCTCGATTGATGCTCCGAAGAGCTGGCGAGTCATCAACGGCGCGAGCACAAGCGTCAATCAACGCGAGTTCAGTTTCCCGAACTATGACATCCTGATTGACACGCCGACCGAAATTTCGCCCGACTGGACGCTTGATACATTCAAAGTTGACGGCAAGACTTATCGCGTCATCGTTCATTCATTCGGCAGCGAAGGCGGGCGTCGTCCGCAGTTCGTGCGCGACCTTGAAAAGATAGTGCGAGCTGAAACAAGCATGTGGGGCGAGCCTGAGTTTGACACGTACACTTTCCTTTTTCACTTCGCCGCAGACAACCGTTCGGGCGACGGCATGGAACATCTGGTCTCAACGGACATCATAGAGCCGGGCACGCTCGGAGAAGTGAACACTTACGAGGACACGCTCGAAGCAGCCTCGCATGAATTCTTTCACGTCTGGAACGTCAAGCGACTGCGACCAGCAGAGCTTGGCCCCTGGGATTTCACGCGACCCGCGAATACACGCGGGCTGTGGGTCGCCGAAGGCATCACGGAATATTACGGCGAACTGATGCTGCGCCGCGCCGGTCTCTGGGATGATGCAAAAACCCTGACAAGGTTCGGCGATGTCATCACGGGAACAGAGAACAGGCCGGGCGTGCGCCTGATGACGGCGGAAGAATCTTCGCTCTCCGCGCCGTTTCTCGATGGCGCGCTGCATCTCCAGCGCACGAACCTGAACAACACTTCGGTCAGCTACTATTACAAGGGCGAAACCATCGCCATCGTCCTTGATCTCTTGCTGAGAGGCAGAACGCGAGGGCGCATCACGCTCGATGATGTCATGCGGCGCGCGTATGAAGAGCTTTACCTGAAGAGTCCGAACAATAGTTATTACCTGCGGGGGCGCGGCTACACGAGCGCAGACTTCGAGCGCATCACGAGCGAGGTCGCGGGCACGGACATGAGCGACTTCTTCAAACGCTACGTGCGCGGGGTGGAAACATTGCCTTACGATGAAGCGTTGCGCGCGGTTGGCCTGCGTCTTGTGCGCGAGACTTCACGCAACCCGACGGTTGGCGTCATCTCAGACAATGACGAGCAGACGGCCATGAAAATCGGAACTGTGCGCAACGATTCTCCGGCTGAAGATGCAGGACTCGAACAGGGAGATACAATCATCTCAGTTGGCAACCAGAACGTAACGCGCGAGACGTTCGTGCCCATCATCGCACGCTACAAACCGAACGACCGCGTGACCTTGACGATCAAGCGCGACCGCAACACCATCAAAAAGACCCTCACGCTCGGCCAGCCCACGAGCTACACGTACAGAATCGAAGAGACGCCCGATGCCACGCCGGAAATGAGAAGGCTTCGTGAAGCATGGTTGAATGGAGGGAAATAGTAAGCAGTAAGAAGTGAGCAGTAAGCAGTGAGCAGTGAGCAGTAAGCTTTAGCTCGTTGAGTTAAGGGTGATTAGTAAAGCCTTCAGCTCATCAGCCCTAAAGCACTGCTTACTGCTCACTGCTCACTTCTTACTAACTAATGATCTCAATTGAAGACGGCGCAATCTCAAAGGTCATTGGAAGTTGTCCTGTCAGTTCGCCGTCAATCTGCACGGGCACGTCGCCTGTGACGCGTGCGCGCGTGGTGCGTATGAAGTGAACGCCTTGAATCTTTTTCGTGATGCCTGCGGGGCGTATCGCGTGCGAGAGCAGATAGAGAAAGCGCAAGCGACTCTTGGAATCAACGATGCACAACTCGAACTCAGGCTTTTCCAATCGAGCGCGCGGCGTAATTGCGAGGTTGCCGCCATAGTGCGCCGCGTTGCCGATGGCAGCGAATGTCGCGCGCAAAGTGCGCCCTTCGACCTCGACGTTAAAAGGTCTGGGCTGCCAGCGCGCCAGATGACCGAGTCCTGAATACCAGAAGGCTGCCTCGCCGACGCGCCGCTTCAAGCGCGGGCGCACGCGGCTGACTATCGAAGCGTCCAGGCCAACACCCGCCATCAGAAAAAAGTATCGCTCCTCATTCGTCGCTTCGGCAATCGCGCGGCCTATATGCACACGCTTTGCAGAGCCGCGCGCGATAACTTTGGCCGCGCCCTCTGCGTCGAAGGGCAGCTTCAGCTCGCGCGCCAACACATTCGCAGTCCCGCGCGGCCAGACGCCCATGCGTGCCTGTGTTCCGACTAAGCCTTGCAGAGCCTCGTTGATTGTGCCGTCGCCGCCGGAGACGATCACATCGCGCACGCCTTCATCGGCCACACGCCGCGCGAGACGCGCCGCATCATTGGGTCCAAGCGTATGCAGGATTTGCATCTCGACGCCAAGCCGTTTCAGGCTCTCGCAAAAGCGCGCGACCTCACGCGCCCGCTGCTCTCCGCCGCGCCCCGCGTTCGGATTTGAAATCAAGACTGCCTTGCGCCTCTTCATAAAATGTTCACGCAAACAATAGCAAATTCAAGACCGAAGAAAAGCAAGGATGAAAGATGAAGGATGAAGGATGAATAAGAAAGCGGAGCATTAAGATTCTGTTTTTCCTTCCGCCTTCCTCCTTCCGCCTTCACCCTTGCTCTTCTGTCTCTTGTCGTAAAAATGATGCGGCGCGAATTCAAAGGCGCGCTTCCGGTTCATCATGCCACAGGTTGCCGTTCAGAGTTCAATGGCACATCTGCCATGTCTTCAGCGCGTCAACGGGGTGAATCAACATGATGATTTCCAGAAGCAGGCTGTCCTTAATCCAGATGGTCAAGACAGTTTCCGTGCCGATGAAAATTATCAGCGAGCGCCACAGCCCTAGTTTTCGCGCCAGGAGGAAGCCGACCGCGCAGGCCGTGATGTCGCCGAGCGAGTTGACCACAGTGTCGCCCTGATAGCCGAGCGCGGCTGTCGCCTCGCGGAAACGCGCGATCACATATTGTGAGTTTTCCAAAAGCTCCCATGACGCTTCCAACAGAACCGCCAGACACAGTCTCCAACTCAAGGGTAATTTAGGCGCAATGAGCGCGAGCAGTGCACAGAAAGCGAACCCGTGCATGACGTGTGTGAAGGTGTAAGGATCAAAAAGATGCTGAGAATTATCGGAGCTGCAAACGTTACCGGCCCAGAGCAAGATTCGTCCGCAGGCGCAGAACCACAAACGGCCTTCGTAATGAAGAAGCAGCGCAGTTGAAACCAAAATCGCTGCAATGATGATTGCGGGCAATAGTCTCTTTGCGGTAAGTGTCGTCCCTCTGAACATGCTAAGAGTCTTAAGACAAATCAGTGAAGAAGGGAAGCTTCGGCTAGAGTGAAAGCAGCTTGGCTATGATCTCTTCTGCTGCGTGCGGGCGTGCCAGGCGACGCGCGCGTTCGCGCATCGCGCTCATGCGCGCCCGGTCTGCGAGCAGACGATCAATCTTATCTGCGAGGACCGGAAGGTTGTTGCAGCGAATGGCGACGCCTTCTTCGAGCAGATGATCCGAGTTGCGCTCTTCCTGTCCGGGAATCGGATTGACGATGACGAAAATCAATCCCTTAGCCAACGCTTCGGATGTCGTCAGTCCGCCGGGCTTGCCGAGCAGGATGTCGGAAGCGGACATGTATTCGTCCATCGCGGTCGTGTAGCCGACCGGTTTGATTGAAAGATGATGAGTGGAGGGAAGCCTCAACGAAAGGTGTTCAATGCGGCTCTTCAGTTTTTGATTGCGCCCGCAGAGAGCGATGACCTGCGCTGGATTTTTGAGATCGTTAATTAATGAGTTCAAAATATGCTCGATTGGTCCGACGCCGAAGCCGCCAGCCGAAAGCAGGATGGTCGTCGCCTCAGCCCTGAGTCCGTATTTGGCGCGCATCTCGCGCTTGCTCTTCTCTTCGGCAAAGATTGGGTCAACGGGAATGCCTGAGACCGTGATTTTGTCCGAAGGAATGCCGAGCTTCTCAAGGTGCAGTCGCGTCTCATCGAGCGCGACGAAGTAATGCTCATAGTGATGGCAGAGCCACATCGCGTGAACGTCGAAGTCCGTGACGACGATGGCTTGCCTGCAACCGATGCGCTGCTTTGCCTTGAGCCAGGAGATAATCTCCGCTGGGAGAAAGTGTGTGCAGATGATGATGTCCGGCTGGTACTCCTTGAGCATGCGGACGAAGGGGCGCGTGTTCAATTTGTCGAGCGCAAGCCTCCTGCGCTCGTTCTTCCATGGCTTATCCAAGTGGTCATAGAGCCACCCCAGAACTTCCGGCATCTTGTTAACCATATCTATGTAAGCCTTCGAGTAGAGATGACGAAATATCTTGTTGGTGTATTGGAGGGTATCAACGTGGCGCACTTCTTCCGCCGCATTCATTTTGAGACAAGCGCGCTCAATAGCTTCGGCGGCGCGGACGTGGCCCGCGCCAGCAGAAGCCGAGAGGATTAAGATTTTTTTGAACAAGCGAGAAGGTCTCTATTCTAATCTATAGTTCGGAGCTTCCTTCGTGATGATGACATCATGCACGTGCGACTCGCGCAGGCCCGCGCTGGTGATGCGGACAAAGCGCGTCTTCTCCTGAAACTCGCGTATGCTGCGGCAACCCGTGTAACCCATGCCGGAGCGCAGGCCGCCGACCAGTTGTGTGACCATGTCGGCGAGAGTTCCTTTGTAGGGGACGCGTCCTTCGATGCCCTCGGGGACGAGCTTGGATTCGTTCAAGGTCTCATCCTGAGCATAGCGGTCGCGCGAGCCTTCGCGCATCGCGCCGATTGAACCCATGCCGCGATAGGTTTTGAACGAGCGTCCCTGAAAGAGAATCACTTCGCCCGGAGCCTCTTCCGTTCCGGCAAAGAGCGAGCCGATCATCACCACGTCCGCGCCCGAAGCAATCGCCTTCGCCACATCGCCAGAGAATTTCACGCCGCCATCTGAGATGATCGGGACACCGCTCCCGCGCGCAGCTTCCACGCAATCGCGTATGGCTGTAATCTGCGGAACGCCCGCGCCTGTGACAACGCGAGTTGTGCATATCGAACCTGGCCCAATTCCAGTCTTGACAGCATCAACACCCGCGTCAATCAGCTCGCGTGTGCCATCCGCCGTGCCGACGTTTCCGGCGACGAGTTGGATGTCCGTGTGGCGACGCTTGATCTCGCGGACGGCTTCGATGACGCGTGAGGAATGACCGTGTGCCGTGTCTATCACTAAACAATCAACACGCGCTTTCACCAGTTCATCTGCTCGTTCGCGGAAGTCTCCGGTCGCGCCGATGGCTGCGGCGACTCTGAGGCGTCCCAGATCATCTTTGGCGGCGTTCGGATACTTGATTGCTTTCTGAATATCTTTGACTGTAATCAACCCCTTGATATGTTTGTCGCCGTCAACGACGAGCAGTTTTTCGATGCGATGCTTTTGCAAAACCGCTTTCGCTTGATCGAGGGTTGTGCCGACGGGAACTGTGACGAGCGGCTGCGGAGTCATCACCTCCGAGACCGAAATGTCGAAGCGCGTCTCGAACCGTAGGTCGCGGTTGGTGATGATGCCGACCAGATGACCATCTTCATCAACGACGGGGACACCGCTAATCTTGTAACGCTCCATCACGGCGAGAGCTTCCGAGACGGGACGGTCCGGGCGAATGGTCACAGGGTCAACGATCATGCCCGATTCGGAACGCTTCACCTTGTCAACCTCTTCGGCCTGATGCTCGATTGAAAGATTCTTATGAATGACGCCGATGCCGCCCTGCTGCGCCAGCGCGATGGCAAGCTGGGCCTCCGTCACAGTGTCCATCGCGGACGAGCAGAGCGGAATCTGCAAGCGAATAGCGCGCGTAAACTGCGTCGAGGTATCGGTCTCATTAGGCAGCACGTCGGAGCGCGCGGGCACAAGCAGCACATCGTCGAATGTCAGACCCTCTGGAATATTTGGCGTAATCATGGCTTTCAGTTTTTACTCCTTGGTATTTAGTGAATAGTGAAAAGTGAATAGTGAAAAGTTAAAAACTGCTTTCATTATTCACTTTTCACTATTCACTTTTCACCAAAACAAAAATGCCCGCAGTTGAAGCGGGCAGTCATCTTTATTATTTCGGCGCGAGTCGGCGCGCAGAAGAGCGCGCCTTCACACGGGCGCGGCGCTTTCTCAAGCTTCCCATTATTGTTGCAGGAGACGTTGGTAATCCTCCTTGGCAATGACCATCTCGGCCTTGTCCGTCGGAATAACCGCCGGACGATTGTTGATCGTGACTTTCAAAGCGTTAGCATTAACCTGCGCGTACTTGATTGTCAAACGCTGCGCCGGGTCAAACAACTTAGGCGGGTCGCCCTGTTTCAAGATCATGCCTGTGCCCTTCTTCTCATCATCAATTCTTGCTTCGACCCAAACATCCTTATTGAGCGCGCTGACTTCGATATGAAAAGCGTTTGCCGGAACGTTTGGCGTCGGAGAGACATTCGGCTGAGCGCCATTATTAACGGTCTGTTGCGGGTTGTGACCGTTCGTGGGCTGCTGGCCGTTCTGCTCTTTCGCTGCTTCGCGTCGTTGATACCAGTGCACGGCGGCATAGACGCCCAAAGAGAGGACCGCCAGAATCAGGATCGTAAGAAGCAGCGTGATTAAAGGTGAGCGCGAGCCTCCATCCGTGTAGACATGAGAGCTATAGGGTGTTGTCGCCACCTCTTCAGGCTCGCCCTGCTCGCGCGCCGTGCGCAAGTAGCCTTCGACCGCTTCCTTCTCATCGAAGCCGATCTGTTTGGCGTAAGCTTTAATAAAACTTCGATTGAAGATGCCGCCCGGCAGTCGCTTGTAATCGTCGGCTTCGATTGCTTCGAGATAGCGGATGGAGATGCGCGTCTGGTCAGAGATATGGCGCAGAGTAATGCCACGCGCCTCTCGTGCGAGTCGCAGTTGTTCTCCGAAAGAAGCTGCCATCACCAATCCGTGTCCGCCCCTAGAGGGTTTAATCGGGCAGAAAAGAAGTTTAAGTCTGAATCAAGCTGGTAACGAATAGTTTGACCATCTCCTGCCACAACTCCCACCCGCGTTCCTCATTATTTGCGACAGGGAATGCCACTTTGAACTTGGCGCGCAATATAACGTGCTGTGGAAAATGTTGTCAAACCTTTATTAGTCAGAAGTCTAGCGAGTCTGGCGAGTCTGGCGAGTCAAACCGATTTACTCCCAACAGACTTGACGGACTCGACGGACTCGCCAGACTCGCTAGACTTACCGCTTGATTCTTGCGGCTTGGAGGACTACGATTGCAGGGCAAGATCAAATCAGGCAATTCGTTTTTAACTTCTACAACAGAAAAAGTGAGGATTGAGATATGCCTCTCGAAGCATTAGGAATGGTCGAGACCAAAGGGTTCGTCGGCGCGGTTGAGGCCGCAGACGCGATGGTCAAAGCGGCCAACGTGCAACTTTTAGGCAAAGAATATATTGGCGCGGGCTACGTGACGATCTTCGTGCGCGGCGACGTTGGCGCAGTCAAGGCCGCGACGGACGCGGGCGCAGCAGCCGCACGTCGCGTCGGCGAACTCATCAGCGTCCACGTCATCCCGCGCCCGCACACGGAAGTCGAGCGCGTGCTTCCCCATAATGGCCGCACAGGCTACAGCCCCGACGAACGCGCCATCGGCGCTGGAGGCTCAGCAGGACAACTCGGCGAAGGCGACCAGGGGCGCTCTCTTTCAAGCACGCGTGAGAATAATAGGGAAAAGGCGAAGTGATAAGTGATGAGTGATGAGTGATGAGTGATAGGTAAAGATTTTCCTATTACCTATCACTCATCGCTTTCAGGAGGTATTTCCATGTCAGTTGATAAAGACCTCGTGTCGGTGCAGCAGGCGCGCGATCTGGTTGAAGCGGCGCATCGCGCTCAAGTAGAACTCGCACGTTTCGATCAGGGCAAGATTGATCGCATCTGCGAGGCGATGGCGCGAGCAGCTCTGCGCGAGGCCGCGCGACTTGGGGCGTTGGCGACGGAAGAGACTGGCTTCGGCATTCCAGCCGATAAGGAGGTCAAGAACCGTTTCGCGGCGGAAGATGTCTGGAACTATTTCAAGAATTTGCGCACCGTCGGCGTCGTCTCGGAATCAAATGACGTAATCGAGATTGCCAGCCCGCGCGGAGTCGTCTGCGGAATCATTCCTTCGACCAATCCGACTTCGACGGCAATCTTCAAATGCCTCATCAGTATCAAGTCTCGCAACGCGATAGTTCTTTCACCACACCCATCAGCCGCGCGCTGCATCAACGAAACAGTCAAGGTAGTCAAAGAGGCGGCCATCAAAGAGGGCTTGCCAGCCGACGCCATCGGCTGCATGACCAGTGCGACGATTGAAGGCACGGAAGCCTTGATGAAGCACAAGCAGACTGCCGTCATCCTGGCGACCGGCGGCATAGGGCTTGTGCGCGCGGCATATTCATCCGGCAAGCCAGCGTTCGGTGTTGGACCAGGCAACGTTCCGGTCTTCATAGAGCGCACGGCAGACGTGCCGAAAGCTGTGCAGGACATCCTGACGGGCACGTGCTTTGATAACGGAACGATCTGCGCTTCTGAGCAGGCGGTGGTCGTTGACGCGCCTGTCGAAAAGTCTGTGCGCGAACAGTTCAGAGCGCAGGGCGGACATTTCCTCTCTCCTGCTGAAGCAGACCAACTTGCAAAAGTTGTTGCCACGCCGCAACGCTCTCTCAATCCTGCCATCGTCGGCAGGTCTGTCGAGTTCATAGCAAAACTTGCAGGCTTGAGTGTTCCGCAGGGCACGCGCTGTCTGCTTGCGAATGTTGGCGGTGTCGGGCGCGAGCATCCGCTTTCAATGGAGAAGCTCTCGCCGATTCTCGCATTTTATGTCGAAGAGGGAATCGAGCGCGGCGCGGCGCGCTGCTTTGAAGTCTTAAGCTATGGCGGTATGGGACACACCGCAGGCGTTCACACGCGCTCGCGCGAAGCAGCGGTTGCCTACGGGCGCGAGATGCCTGCCTCGCGCGTCATCGTCAATTCGCCGACGACGCACGGGGCTATCGGCTTCTCGACCGCGCTGCCTCCGTCAATGACCTTAGGCTGCGGCTCATGGGGCGGCAACGTCACATCCGACAACGTCTCGCCGCTTCACCTGATGGACATCAAGCGCGTCGCCTTCGAGACGAGACCTGTCAAGAGCGCACGTCCTGCGCTCTCTGCACAGAGGCCGAGTGAAGCCGCACAGCAGCCTGCGCTCGCTGCGTCAGAAGCAACGCCGCGCGCCATCGGTCGTGAAGAGATTGCGGCAATCGTTGATCGCTTCCTTGCGGGTCGCGCTCCACAAGGGACTTCTCATGCGGAGCTTCATCCGATCAGCTCTCAACCATCGCAGCCCGTGATTGATGTTGAAGCTGGCAGCAAGTACGCCGCGCCGTCAGCCGCGCCTCATGCTGAGGCCGCGCCGACCGCTGTTCAAACAGGAGGCAATGGCAACACACAAGCGCAAACTCCGCCGCCGCCGCAACCTTCCGCTCCGGCAAACGGCGGGCAGACTGCTTCTGCAAACGGCAATGCGCGCAAGGCAGTTGATTTCGTCAGCGAAGATGATGTCCGCCGAGCCATTCAGAAAGGCGAGAAGATTTACGTCAACGCGCGCACGATCATCACGCCTTCGGCGCGCGACATAGGCGAGCCTGCTGAGGTCTTCGCTAAAACTTAAAGCTAGCTATGTCAGGCTCCTTGATAATTCGCCCGGTCGCGCCCGAAGATTACACTCAATGGGAACGGCTCTGGCAGGGCTACAACAAATTTTACGGTCGCACAGGCGCGACGGCGCTTCCACTTGAGATAACGCGCGTGACGTGGGGTCGTTTCTTTGAAGATTCGGAGCCGGTTCACGCTCTGGTGGCTGAGGTTGATGGGCGACTGCTCGGTCTGGTGCATTACATTTTTCATCGCAGCACCATCATGATCGAGCCGACCTGTTATTTGCAGGACCTGTTTACGAGTGAAGAGGCGCGAGGGCGAGGTGTTGGCCGCGCCCTCATCGAGTCAGTTTATGAGCGTGCGCGAGCCGCCGGAGCGTCCCGCGTCTACTGGCAAACACACGAAACGAATCTGACAGCCATGAGGCTTTACGACCAGGTCGCGGAGCGTTCGGGCTTCGTGGTCTATCGCAAACAATTTTGATGTAAGGCACACGGCGAGCTGAAGAAAAAATGTTCTTAGGAAAAGTCGTCGGCACGGTCTGGTCCACGAAGAAGACGCCCGATTTAGAGGGCGTCCGTTTTTTGATTGTCCATCCGTATGATCTGGACAAAGAGCCGACCAGGAACATCGTCGTCGTCGCCGACCGACTCGGCGCAGGCGTCGGTGAAATCGTCATGTGCGCCTACGGCAAAGCCGCGCGCACGGCCATCGGCAATCAGGAGATGTCAATCGAGGCCGCAGTCGTCGGTATCGTTGACCGCATGGATTTGCAGGATGCAGAGTCGGAAGAGTTGCGCGAATCGGCAAGAGAGTTAAGGGGACAGGATAACGGAAGATGAAAAAGCAGTGACAAGTTAAGAGTGATGAGTGACGAGTTAAAGGCTCGTTCTTGCTCGTCACTCGTCACTTGTCACTCATCACTGCTTTCAAATGGCAAACGAAGAATTAATCTACAGAATCACGCGGGCAGTTTACGGGCGTCTCGGCGCGGGCACGGACGAGCGTGTGGTTGAGCAGTTGGTAATGGACGTTTACCGCGCGATTGAGCCTGTGGTTGAGAATGGAAGCACGGAGAAGTCTGCGGACAGTAGTTCGACGAACGCGCGTGAGCGTGAGGCGCGCGATGCTGGCTCAGCCGACAGGTTGATTATCTCGGTCTTCGGCGTGGACCACCCGGGCATTGTCGCCGGAGTCTCGCAGGTGCTGGCCGAAGCCGAATGCAGCATCATTGATATTAACCAGACGGTCGTTCAAGGCAAGTTCGCGATGATTATCATCGCCAACATGTCGCGCGCAAAGGAGTCCGCTTCCGCCCTCAAGGAGCGTTTTCGCAAAGAGGGCGAGCGTCTTGGCGTCCGCATCTACGCCCAACGTGAAGACCTCTTCAACGCGATGCACAGAATTTGAAAAGCAGTGACGAGTGACAAGTGACGAGTGACGAGATAAAAACGTCTTCACTCGTCACTTGTCACTCGTCACTCGTCACTTCTCTTATGGAACCAGAAATTTCACATCGTTGTCCGGCTTGCGGCGTGGCTGTGCGTGGGACATCCCTCTTCTGCCCGCAGTGCGGGAAGCCTTTGAAGGCGAACGCGACGAGCGGCGGCGGGAAGTCTGCGGAAGCAACAGAGGCGACGGCGCGCGCGAAGCCGGACACAGGTCTCAATACTTCTGCCCTGGCTCCTTCCCCTAACCTGGCTGAAACGATGCCCGGCAAAGATGCGCTCAAGCCTGACGCGGCGGTCGTCGAAAATAAACGCCCGACTGTTGGCACAACTGTGCCGCTCTCGCGCGAGGTTGAGGAACGCGCAGCGCGCCAGCGCGCGACGCCAGTGGCATACGATGGCTCGGAGGGGAAGAAGATCGCCCCGCGCGTTGAGAAGCTGCGCCATGCCTCAAGCGCGATGCTCGAAGAGGCTTCATCTGATCCATCTTTGCGCTTCGTGCTGGTGGCGATTGTCATCCTTCTTCTTTCATTGTTACTGCTCCTGCTCAATCACCTGCTCGGGTGAAGTAAGTCCAAAGTCCAATGTCCAAAGTGGGGCGTTGAATTTTGGACGTTGGACTTGAGACATTGGACTTTGGACTTACTGATGGAATACACACAGTCGGAAATTTTGCAGACAGTGCGGATGACCGAGATGGAGCATCTGGACATCCGCACGATCACGCTCGGTCTCTCCTTGCGCGATTGCGCGAGCGAGTCAATCGCAAGAACGGCGGAGCGCGCGCGTGAGAAGATCGAGCGCGTGGCCGCGCGCCTCGTCAAAACCGTTGACGAAATCGGCGACGAAGTTGGGCTACGAATCGCCAACAAGCGAATCTCCATCACGCCCGCTTCGATGATCGCCGAGGGTGCGCGCTCCGAAGGCGATTACATTCAGCTTGCCCGCGCGATTGACGAGGCTGCAAAAAATGTTGGCGTTGATTTCATCGGCGGCTATTCTGCGCTCATTCACAAAGGCTGGACGCGGGTCGAGAGCGACTTTCTTGATTCGATACCCGAAGCTCTCGCGTCAACAGAGCGTCTCTGCTCTTCTTTGAATGTGGCGACCACGCGCGCCGGAATCAACATGGACGCTGTGCGCCGTACAGGAAAATTGATTAAAGAGATGGCCGAGCGGACGCGTGACAAGGGAGGGCTGGCTTGTGCCAAGTTCGTCTGCTTCGCCAACGCTGTTGAAGACAATCCTTTCATGGCGGGCGCGTTTCATGGCGTGGGCGAGCCTGAAGCAGTCATCAACGTCGGGGTCTCTGGTCCGGGCGTCGTCAATCATGCCGTCAGCAACGCTCCGCGCGATTTGCCGCTTCACGAGATAGCTGAGTTGATTAAGAAAATTTCTTTCAAGCTCTCTCGTGCGGGCGAGTTGGTCGGGCGCGAAGCCGCACGGCGTCTGGGGCTTCCTTTCGGCATCATTGATCTCAGCTTAGCGCCGACGCCGGTCATCGGCGATTCGGTCGCGGACATCATCGAGGCGATGGGGTTTGAGCGCGCGGGCACGCACGGGACGACCGCCGCGCTCGCGCTTCTGACCGACGCCGTGAAGAAAGGCGGGGCAATGGCATCGGCCTCGGTGGGCGGGATGAGCGGCGCGTTCATTCCCGTTTCGGAAGACGCAGGCATGATCGAGGCCGCGCGCATCGGAGCTTTGTCTCTTGATAAGTTGGAAGCATGGACGAGCGTCTGCTCTGTTGGGATTGACATGGTGGCAGTGCCCGGCTCGACCTCAGCCGAAACGATTGCGGCAATCATCGCAGACGAGATGGCCATCGGCGTCATGAACAACAAGACGACAGCCGTGCGCCTCATCCCCGTGCCCGGTCGTGAAGTCGGCGAGATGGTCGAGTACGGCGGACTTTTGGGGAGCGCGCCCATCATGCCCGTCAACAAATTCTCATCCAATGAATTCATCAGGCGCGGCGGACGAATCCCTGCTCCGATTCACAGCTTGCGGAATTAGAGTAAAATTCAAAACTTGTTTCTTGGAGATTAAATATGGAAGCCTTGGGCATGGTTGAATGCATGGGACTGGTGGCGATGATCGAGGCGGCGGACGCGATGGTCAAGGCTGCGAACGTCACGCTCGTCGGCTACGAAAAGATTGATGCTGGATTGGTGACGGCGATTGTGCGCGGCGATGTCGCGGCGGTCAAAAGCGCGGTTGACGCGGGCGCAGCCGCTGCAAGTCGCGTCGGCAAGGTGGTCGCCACGCACGTCATCCCGCGTCCGCACGGCGACGTGGACCAGGGCATTCCGGTTCTCAAGACGGGTGAGACGACGCGCAAGAAGATTGCGGGTTCTGTGAGAGCCAAAGAGTAGCCAGGCGAGGGAGGCCGCCCGCGAGTGATTACGACCATCTGTCTGAACAGCGCGGAGAAGAAGTTTACGGAGAACCTTCCGGCGTCCGAGATCAGCGAGCTTTGTCTGGCGAAGGACAAGGTTGTCTGGGCTGATGTCAGCGACCCGACGAGCGAAGATTTTTTGAAGCTGGCCGAAGAGTTCGACTTTCATCCTCTCTCAATTGAAGATTGCCAGCAGGCTCATCAACGTCCGAAGGTCGAAGAGTATCAAGGCTACTACTTCATAGTCCTTTACGAAGCGGAACTCGTTGGGCCACACGACCATCTTGAGCTGCGCGAGCTGAACATCTTCTTAGGCTCGAACTATCTGGTCACGGTTCACAGTCGCCCCATTCGCGCC
>Ga0182001_10000152_pt1 | contig 15765 bp, 13 predicted proteins | sample BulsoiFelSFmetaG_FD_120485 | JGI IMG/M metagenome (GOLD analysis project Ga0182001, IMG submission 120485) | Bulk soil microbial communities from Mexico - San Felipe (SF) metaG | ecosystem: Environmental > Terrestrial > Soil > Agricultural land | place: Mexico: San Luis Potosi | collected... | reverse complement strand
GGCTGGTCCTTGTCTATCGCCGCGACCTCGCGCCGCAGCGCCGCCGCGAGGCTCAAGGGGTCCCCGTCCGTCCGCACGGCGACGAACATGCCGCGCTGCGTCTCCTGTAAACCTTGCAGATGCGGGATATAGACCTCCGGCCCCGGCTGCTGGCTGAGGCCCAGATGCTTCACGTCCTTCACCACGCCGACAATCGTCAGCAACGGAAATTTGAAGCCCGGGGGCAGCGCGCCGGGCGGCAGAAGGTTCTCGGGCGGCCCCATCCACATGCGCTTTCCCAAGGGGTCTTCGCCGGCAAAAAAGCGCCGGGCCATCTCTTCGTTGACGAGCGCGACCGGCGGCGCCTCGCCCGCGTCGCGCTCCGTGAAGAAACGCCCCTTCAAAAGCGGCACGCCCAGAGTCGAAAAGTAACCCGGCGTCACCTGCCTGTACTGCACGACCGGCACAGACTCCATCGAGACGGCCGGCGGACGCCCCTCGATGCTCAGCATCTTGCCCCAGCCGCCGGCCGCAAGCGGCAGGGCCGTGCTCCCTCCGGCCGAGCGCACCCCGGGCAAAACCTCAAGCCGTTCAACAAGTTGACTGTAAAAAGCCTGCGCCTGCTGCGGCGACGTGCGCGGGTATCTGGACTCCGGCAGGCTTATCTGCGCGGTCAAAAGTTTTTCGGGATTAAAGCCCGGGTCTACCTTCAGCAGTCGCCAGAAGCTCGCCGCCAGAAGCCCCGCGCCGACCAGCAGCACGAGCGACATGGCGACCTCCGTCACGACGAGGCCGCGTCGCAGAAGCCCCGCGCGCCTGCCCGCGCTCAAGGCCCTGCCGCCCTCCTTCAGCGACCCGCCGAGGTCGAAATTAAACGTATGCAGCGCCGGCAAAAGGCCGAAGACCACCCCGGTCGCGACAGACAGCACGAGCGTGAAGGCCAGCGCCCGCCCGTCGACGCCGATTTCGGCCGCCCTCGGCAGGTCCGAAGGCCCCAGCGTCAGAAGCAGTTTCACCCCCCACCAGGCCAAAAGCAGCCCCAGCGCCCCGCCAATCGCGCCGAGCATAAGGCTTTCAGTGAGCAACTGCCGCACGACCCGCAGCCGGCTCGCCCCGAGCGCCGTGCGTATTGCGAACTCCCTGCGGCGGGCCGACGTGCGCGCCAGAAGCAGGTTCGCCACGTTCGCGCACGCAATCAGGAGCACGAAGCCGACCGCGCCCAGAAGCACCAGCAGCGCCGTCCTGTAGCCGCCCACCAGCTCCTCTCTCAAAGGCACGACGCGCGCGCCGATACCCGAATTCTCCTTTACCTCCTGCGCAATCTGCCCTGTGATGACATCCAACTCGGCCTGTGCCTGCGCGACCGTCAGCCCCGGCTTGAGGCGCGCGACGACGCGCAGGAAGTGGTTGCCGCGCGTGTCGTAACGGTCGCCGGGCGCGAAGGCCATCGGCGTCCAAAGCTCCGCGTCGTCGCCCCCGGCCGCAAAATCCTCGAAGCCGAAACCCTTCGGCGCGATTCCGACGACCGTGTGCGGCTGGTCGTTGAGCGTTATGCTCTGCCCGACGAGACGCTCGTCGGCCCCGAAACACCTCTGCCAGAGGCCGTGGCTGAGCACCACGACGCGGTGCGCTCCGAACTGCTCCTCGGAAGGCAGAAACGTCCGGCCCACGGCCGCCTTAACCCCAAGCATTTGAAAGAGATCGGCGGACACAATCGCGCCCGGAAGTCGCTCCGGCTCGCCCGCGCCCGAAAGGTTGTAGCTGGCGTTGTAGAAGGCCGCCATGCCCTCGAAAGACTTCGCGCGTGCGCGCCACTCGCGGAAGTCGGGCGGCGAGGGCGTGCCTTCGACGTTGCCGCGCGCCAGCACCGTCTCCCAAATCACGACCAACTGCTCGGGGCTCTCGAACGGCAGAGGGCGGAACAGGACCGTATAGACGACGCTGAAAATGGCAGTGTTGGCACCTATCCCGAGCGCGAGCGTCGTGACGGCAACCGCTGTGAAGAAAGGGCTTTTCAGAAGCATCCGGACGCCGTAACGCAGGTCTTGAAACATCTCTTCCTCCAGACGCCTCGGCTGCAACCACAGCGCGTCCATGAACGAGCCGAGCGTCCGCCTCAGCAGCTCGACGGTGCTTTTCGGGCCGAGCCTATGCCATCGCAGCAGAAGGTTTTCGCGGTGGCGCAGTTCCGCCTCCCACTCGCGCCGCCAGCCCTCTCGGAAACGCCTTGGGACGATGAGGCTCACGGCTGCTATCAGCCAAAGGTGAGGTTTGAAGGGTCGCTGACGCATCTTCCCTTCCCTACTCCGTGGCCGGCCCCGTCTTGCGCGACGCCTCGGGCAGCAGACGCTCCATGTGCCGGTAGCGTTTGAGCGCCTCGGCCAGAACCTCACGGCCTTCGTCCGTCACTTCGTAATATTTTCGCGCGGGCCTGCCCTCGCGCTGCGCCGCGGCCTCGTCCTCCCAACTCGACGCGACCAGGCCCGTCTGCTCCATGCGCCGCAAGGCCGGGTAGACCGTGCCGCTCGGCAGGCCCGTCACGTCCATGATGTCGAAGCCGTAGACGTAGCCGCTTGAAACCGCCTGTAAGACGACCGCGGCCGAGTATGAAAGCGACGTTAAAGGGCTCATCAGCACGCCTCCCATCAGGGGTTGTCGCCACCGTATACAGAATACTACATAGCCCTGTCAAGGGTTTTTCGCCTGTTCGCTACCGGACGGCTAAATTCTTAATTCCTAGAGGGGGGTATCAAAATTAGATTGACAGCCACCGTAAACGCGGATATAAGGGGTAGCCATGAAAGTGTCTCCTTTCTCAATAAGTCCCGACCCTGAACTGCTTTACGTCACCCCTTCGATAGAGGCCACGCTGGACAAGGTCAGGCACTTAGTCGATTACAGGCAGGGCTTGACGACCATCGTCGGCGACGTAGGCCACGGGAAATCGACCATCCTGCGCTACATCTGGAGGGAGTTGAACGAAAACCCGGAGGTCCGCATCGGCGCCGTCATCACGCCGAATTTCACTTCGGATTTCGCGTTTTTAAAGGCGGTTTGCGGTGAGTTCGGGATTCCGCCCAAACGCTCGATGCAGGCGCAGGAGTCCGCCCTGCGCGAGTTTCTGGTCGGCCTCGACAACGAAGGCCGGACGGCCGTGCTTCTCATCGACGAGGCGCAGAAGCTCCCCGGCAAGCAGCTTGAGCTGATCAGGGTCCTTCTGAATTTCGAGCGCGAGACGCACAAGCTGGTCCAGATCGTTCTGGCGGGCCAGCTCGAACTCAAATACAAGCTGCTCGACGAGTCGAAAAAGGCCCTCAGAAGCCGCGTCTTCGCGCCCTCGAACCTCTCCCCGCTCTCGCCCGACGAGTGCCGCGAGATGATTCAGTTCCGCTGCGACAAGTTTGAAGTGCCGAACCCTTTCACGCCCGAAACCGTCCACGCCATCTACAACCAGACCTCCGGCGTGCCGCGCGACGTGCTGAAGATGGCGCAGATACTTTGGGTCACGGCCCAGCGCGCGCAGCAGCCGCAAATCCCCGTCGAATGGGTCGAGCCGGCGCTCTCCGAGGCGGTGCTCAATGCCTGAAGAGAAATACGTCCCGAACAGCTCCGTCATGGGCGGCAGCACCGTGGCCCGCAAGGTCAGCTTCTTCGGCCGCGACAAAATCGGCGCGGAAAAAACGCCTCCTGGTCCGTCCCCCGACAGCAGTCCGGCGCCCGGCAGTCCGGACCCCGACAGCCCAAATTCTGATAACCAAATTAGTCCGGAAACCCCTGTTCCTGCTGCACTTGAAGCCCCTTTAGAGGTCGATGCTGGCAGTTCGGGTCCCGGCAGTCCGGGCGATGGACTGCCACAGTATGGACGTCCGCGGGCGGTGGACGGCGTACACCCCGAACGGCGGTCGGGTCCCGACAGTTCGGCGCCCGACAGTCCGGCGCCCGGCAGCCCAAGCGTAAATTTATGGTCTTCCCTGCCTCAGGTCGAAGGCCATTTAAGGCTGCCGAACATCATCGTCGACCACCTTTATCAGTTCCTCGATTTACAGGAGCGTTCGGTCTACGAGCAGCTCTACCGACTCTCGCACGGCTACGGAAAGTCAACTTGCAGAATAGGTTATCCGCAACTGGCGGTGAGGGCAGGGATGGGCCGGACGGCCGCCATCCAGACCGTCGAGCGGCTTGTGAAGAAGGGTTTGATAGCGAGAGTCGGGGCCTCAATCGGGGGACGAAAGGAGCAGGGGAGTGAGTATTGGGTGTCGGCGCCGGGACTGTCGGCGCCCGACAGTCCGGAGCCCGGCAGTCCGCGGCCCGAACCCAATAAAATAAAAGCTTTAAAAGAAACTACTAAAAAGGGAGGGGCTTCGCACCAGAAGCGGGATTACTCGGACTGTCCCGATTGCAGAGGCGTCGGGATGTGGTACCCGGACGGCTTCGAGAAGGGCGTCGCCAAATGCCTCCACCTGAAACTCGGCAAGTAGCCGTCTCCCATGCCTTCACCTTTTCCAACTGTAACTGTTCCTCTCGAAGAACTCGGCCGCGCCCTCGGGCCGGACCTCCTTCAGAATCGAGAAGCTCGACTCGCCGAGCGTGTAGGTGAAGCGGAAGAGGGCGTCCCTGTCGGTGTCCTTCCCGCGCTTCTCCGTGACGATCACGACGAGGCCGTCGCCGCGGCTCTTCCTCTCGACCACCCGCTCGCCGTCGAAGATGCGCCCGCCCTCGCCGAGCGTCAACGTGCGCCTGCCGTTTGCCTTCGGCTCTTGCGGGTACACGTACTCGAAGACCCACGACGGCCCGCCGCCCTCTGCGCGCGTCACAATCAGTTCCGAAGGGATGGAGACCTGTTTGCCGGAGCCGTAGTCCTTGTAAGTCAGCGTCCCCTTCCAACGCGCGCCCGTCAGCCTCTGCAAGTCTGCGTCGGAAAACACCGGCGCCTGCGGCGCGACGAGCCCCGCGAAGACGGACGCCAAAAGAAGCACTGTTGTCATTAAGCTCAACTTTCAACCCTCAACTTTCGGTTGAAACAAAGCCCGGCCGGCCTCTCATCCGTGCCGCGTCAGAATCAGCCTGCTCACGTCGAAGCCTTGCGAGCGCGCCGATTCGGCCAGCTTTCGGAAGGTGCCTTCGTCAATCTGCGGCGTGCGCGAGAGTATCCAGAGGTACTTGCGGTCGGGGTCGCCTACGAGCGCGTGGCTGTAGTCGGGCGCAAGCTCCATGATCTGGTAGTCGCCCCAGACGAAGGGCAGGACGGAGAGGAAGGAGGGCGCGAACCTGACTTTCAGACGCGAGTTCGCGCCCCGCTTGTCGGCGAGCCGCGCGACGCCCTCCGCCTGCGTCATCCGCCCGTCCTTTTTGCGGCAGCGGTTGACGACTTTCAAGCGGCCGTCGTCGCGCAGCGTGTACTCGGCCGTCACGTCGCCCGCGCACTTCTCCTCGAAGCGATTCGGCAGGCGCGCGACCTCGTACCAGCGGCCCGCGTAGCGCGTCAGGTCAACCGACTCGACGACGCGCAGAGGCTCCTTGCCCTTCCCGTCGGCCCTGCTCAACAGCACCGACCCTAAGAACAGCAGCAGTCCGGCGCCCGCAATCTTCTTCAGCATCGTCTTCAAAGCCCCTCAGGCGTGAGCCTTCCCCGTAATCTGACGGCCGAGCGCGCCCGCGTCGAAGTAGGCGCAGAAGCGCGTGATGCGTTCGCCTTCCATCTCAAGCAGGCTCACGCCCTCGTAGCGCAGCGGCGTGCCGTCCTGTGCCGTGCCCTCGGTCGTCCACTCCAGCGCCGCGCGGTCTTCGGTGGCGAAGACGTTGCGGAAGGTCGAGCGCACCTCGCCGAAGGTGTCGCGGTACTTCGAGCCCCAGAACTCGCGCGCGCCCTCGCGCCCGTGGAATTTTTCGGGCGAGACGACGTTGCCTATCTCGCTCTCTTCGGCGAACAGGCCCGAGATGGTCTCGATGTCACGCTCTGCTTCGAGCCTGCCCAACGCCTCGACGAATTTTTCGGCCAACTGCTTCGACATCTTCAAAAACCCTCCTTTGCTCAACCCGCGCCGGCACCTCCGGCGAGTGCCGCCGCGTGCTCTTCCAGTTCGGAGAAGGTCGCGGCGTACAGGTCCGCGGGGAACCTCTGCCGCATGCCCTCGCCGAAAAACCCAGCGCCGCCCAGGACGACCGACGCGCCTGCGCGCCTCACGGCCGCGCCAAACTCACCATACTCTCGCGCCGCGCGGTCGGTCTGCCTGAAAACGGTCGAAGCCACGCAGACCAGCCGCGGCACGAAGCGCCCGACCGCCTCCGAGACGGCGTAGAAAGGCGTGTTCGCGCCGAGGTTAACGACCTCCCAGCCCTGCGCCTCCAAAGTCAGCGCGGCCAGGTAGACGGGCAGCTCGTGATAGTCATCCTCGACGGCGCAGCAGACGGCCACCTTCTCGGCGCTCTCCGTCCGCACCCTCGCCGCGGCGCGCAGCCCGTCCAAAGCCGTGTGCGCGGTGCGCGTCGCAAGGTGCTCCTGCGCGACCGACAGACGGCCCGCGTGCCAGAGGTCGCCGACCCTCCTCAGGGCAGGGCAGAGCGCCGCGTCTGCGAGCCGCGCGACCGTGTGGCCCTGTAGGTGCAGCCCGACGAGCAGGGAGGCGGCCTCCTCTTCGTTCCCGCCGACTATCAGCCCGAAAAGCTCATCCGTCAGCCCTTCGTCGAGCGGGGCCGGCGGCGCCTCCGGCCTCGGACGCGCGGCGGCGTCCCTCGTCCGCGCACCCTGACGGAAGGCGGCCAAATCCTCTGCGCGAAACCGCCTATGGCCGCCGGCCGTCTTCAGCGCCGGCAGAAGCCCGCCGTCGGCCCAGCGCTTGACCGACGCCTCGCTGACTCCAAGCAGCCGCGCGGCCTGCTTGCTGGTCAGATTTTTCCGCCCCAGACTGCCCTTCATAGAAGCTGAAGGCAATCTAGCAGAAGAGAAGTGGATTGTAAACGAAATCCGCTCAATTCAATCATTTAGATACAAATTCGGCCGATTACAGATACAATTTCCCCTGTCTGTGGCAAAATTAAGTTGCGCAAATCGCTCTAAATTTGATTTCAGGCGCTGGCGTTCTCGCCCGTCTGCGGGAGGCTTCGGAGCACGTAGAAGGAATCGTCCGGGAGGTAATTCTGGCGGGCTTGGGAGTATTGAATCACGTCGATGCCGAAGTAGTTCGAGGGACCCTCGCAGGTCATGCCGACCTTCTGCATGACGTGCAGCGAGGCGGTGTTGGCGGGCATGGCGATGGCGACGATGCGCTCGAAGCCGTGCTCCTCAAAGCCGTAGCGGAGACTGGCGCGGGCGACTTCGGTAGCGAGCCCGAGGCCCCAGTGCGACTTGGCGAGGTGGTAGACGACCTCAGGCGTGTCGATGAGCATCCGCAGCCCGCCGAAGCCTATCAGCTTCCGTGAACTCTTCTCGGTGATGCCCCACCTGCCGAACCCGTGCCGCTCCCAATGCCTGCCGAAACTCTGTAGCGCCTCCTCGGTCTCGGCCAGCGTGGCGGGCTGGCCCGTGCCGACGTAGCGCACCACGTCGGGGTCGCTCAGGATGGCGTAAAGGTCGGCGAGGTCTTCGGTTACGAGCGGGCGCAGCAGGAGCCTCTGTGTCTCGACCGCGTGCATGACGGCACATCATACAGCACCGCCCGCCTCGTTTTTACCCTCATTTTTTCTTTTCCGAGACGACGCGAAGCAGACGAACGAGAGCCCCGCCGCGGCCAGCAGCGAGACGGAGAGGCCCGCCAGCACAGACTTCGGCCGGTACACGAACTCGACGACGTGCGAGCCCGCAGGCACGTAGGCGCCGCGCAGCCCGTAATCGACGCGCAGCACTTCGGCCGCGCGGCCGTCCACGTACGCGACCCAGCCCGGATAGTGGTTGTCGGCGAGAACGAGTATCGAAGGCCCCTTCGCCTCGCACTTCACTTCGACGCGGTTCGCTTCGTAGCGCGTGACTTCCGCACTGCCGCCGCCGGCCGGGCTTGGCGTGGCGGGCGGCTCCGTCTCGACGAGCGCCGTGCGAAGGGGCTCCCAGCGTTCCCCGCCGGGCAGGCGCCCCGTGCGTATCACGGCGAGCGCTTCGTCCCCTGCGAGCGCGCGGGCCTCGTCCGTAAGCCACGCGCGCGGAAGCACCTGCGTGTTTTCGTAGATGTCCACGTAGTTCGTCTGCGCGGCGAGACGCCAGCGGCCGGAGGGCACGCGGCGCGCGTTTGAAGATTCGACGCGGAAGCGTTCGCGCGTGACGGCGCGGGCGGCGCCGGAGGCGGAGTCCAGCAGCGTGACGCGGAAGACGCCGAGCCGTAGCTCGGGCCAGCGTTCATCAGAAATAACTTCGACCTCGCCGCCCGCGAGCGCGGCCCTGCGCGGCAGGGCGAGCGAGGCGGCATAGGCGTGGCCTTCGTAGCGCCGCTCGGCGTCCTCTACGGGCTCGCTCCTTGCGGGCGCGGGCCGTCGATGCCTGACGCGCGCGCGTATGTCGGGCCGGTCGTATGCCCACTCACCCGTGTCGGAGCCCGCGCGCAAAAGGAACTCGAACTCTTCGCCGTCGCGCGAGCGCAGACGGACGCGCGCCACCGGAGCGCCTTCGGGCACGTCCTCTGACCACGAAAGGTTCGTCAAGAGCGTCACGCGGTCGGCCTCGACGTTCGGCAAATCGAACACGAGACGCCGGCCCGCGCCGAGCTTCGGCAGCCCCAGGTCGTTCGCGCCGAACTGAAAGCGGCCGAGCTTTTCGGTCGCGGCGGGCAGCGCTCCCGAGTCCGCGCCGTTCGGGGCGTTCGCGTCGCGCTTGCGAATCGAGAGCAGGTAGCGGACGTTCAAAATGTCTATCTCGCGCCCCTCGCCACGCAGCGTCGCGTCCGGGTCGGTCAGCTCGCCCCAGAGCTTCATGTCGCCCGCCAGACGGCCGTAGCGCGCCAGCCCGAAGCCGTCGTAGCCGGCCGCGTTCTGTATGCCGTGCATCATGTAAACGTCGGGCTGCGTCCAGGGCACCCAGTCGCCCGAGCGCGAGACCGAAGGCGGCACGGGCGCGACCGACGGGTCGAACGTGTGCGGGGCCGTCAGGATTCTGTAAGAGCTTGGGTCGGCCGGCGCGAGGGGCCGCAAGGCCCTTACCGTCTCGGGCTCGCCCCAAAACTCGCTGTCCGAGCCCGGGCTGCTCGTGCGCCATCCGCTCGACTGCCCCCACACGAACAGGTCGAACGCCAGCACGAGCACGAGCAGCGCCGACGCGCCACGCCCGCGCCCGCGCGCGAAGACCAAAAGCGCCGCCGCGCTCGCCGCCGCGACAATCAAGGGCACGAACAGCTCGGGCGTCTGCATCAAGCTCCAGCCTTCGCCGCCCGCGTCGTCCGGCCTGAGCACCGTGACCGTCAAACACGTCAGCGCGAAGACGAGCCCCGCGGCGAGCGCCGCACGCAGCAGAGCGCGTCTCGTCCCTCGCTCCGCGGCGAGCGCCGTCACGCCACGCCCCGCGAGGACGGCGAGCGCGAAATCGACTTCCATCAAGTGTCTCGAAGGCACGCGGAAGAGGTTGAGGAAGGGAAGTTGGTAGACGAGCTTCGAGAGGCCGAGCGGCGCGTGGCCGCCGAGCGCGAGCAGAAAGCACACGGCAGCCGCCGCGGCCCAGAACGTCGTCCGCGCGTCGCGCCGGAGCACGAGCGCGGAGAGCGCCAGCATCAGCGCCAGCACGCCCGCGTAGGCTATAAACTCCACGTAAAAGGGCGGCCCCGTGTAGCTTGCGGCGAACCAGCGGCCGTCGCCGCCGCCCAGCACGTAAGGCGCGAAGAAGGTCAGCGCGAAGCGTCGCGGCAGCGAGAAGGAGTTGAAGAATTCGTACGTCGTCCCTGCGCGGACGCTTCGGCCGAGCAGCTCGAAGGTAGGCAGGAGTTGGACGGCGGCGAGCAGCACGCCGGCCGCGACGAAGGCGAGCGAGCGAAGGTATCGCGCGCGCGTCCGCGCGTCCGAGAGCGCCAACGCGAGCGCGTAAGCGACGACGAGCAGGAGCGAGTAGCCGAACGTCTGCGGGTGCCCCGCGAAGGCTTGCAGCGCGACGAAGACGGCGACGAGCGCGCCCAGCCGACGCCCGCCCTCGCGCCCGTAGCCTTCGAGCGCCCAGAGCAGCCAGGGCAGCGTCGCCGCCGTCTGCACGACGTTGACGTGCGCGAGTTGCGCGACGAGGAAGCCGCACCACTGCCACACGAGGCCCGTCACCATCGAGCCGATAAAGTTCGAGCCCGAGCGCCGCGCGTAGAGGTATGCGCCCGCGCCGGCCAGCGCGTAGGAGGCGAGCACCGACAGGTTAGTGGCGACCGGCGGCGAGAAGACGAGGTAGAACCAGTTGAGCGGAAAGAGCAGCCCGCCCTGCGCCGACGCGTGCAGCGGCATGCCCGCGAAAATGTATGGGTTCCAGAGCGGGAGGCTGCCCGAGAGCGTGACGCCTGCGGCGGCGACGCGCAGCGGCACGTTGAAGAACATCCCGTCTTCGGGGCAGAGGACTATCTGGCCCCGCGCCGCGGGCAGGAAGTAGAAGAGCGGCGCCAGCGCGAAGGCGAGCGCGGCCCGTAGGTCTGGCTTTATCCTCACGCGAGCGGCTCTGGCTGGCGGACGTTCTCGGCCTTTAAAGCCTTTCGGGTTCTGTCCGAGCGTCACGGCCCCAAAGCATATTCGTCCGGGCCGAACCAGTCCAGCTTGCCGAACGGGCCGGGTAGAGATTTCGCGGGCGTCCGCTTTCGCCTTGAGGGTCGTGAGCTAAGTGACCACGTCGTAGAGGAGGGCGAAGGCGAAGAAACAGGCGACTAGGACCCGAACCCAGTTGATAGAGGGCGGGCGCCAGGGCACGCCGAGGCGTTCGTAGACGGGCCGCAGCGTCGCCTTCAAAGCGGGCGGCAGCGGGTTCAACATGCTCCCGCGCAGGAACATGTTCCTGAACGTGAGGAAGCGCGGGGTCCAGTCAGGCTCGAAGCAGACGAAGCCCCTGAGCCCCGCGCGCGAAGGCGTCCGCGAAGGGTACTCGGGCAAGGGGCGCGGGAAGTAACTTTCGGCACGGGCGCGGAATGCCTCGTACTCCTTCCGGCCGGAGGGCACGAGCAGCAGCAGTTGCTCCGGCCTCAACATCTGCGTCGCCCGCTCCAACTCCCAAAGCAGGTTTTCCGTCTGGCCCGTGCGCAGAACGACCAGCCGCGCGACGGACATCAGGCCGACGACCTGGCTCTGCCAGTCTTCATCCAGATAGATGCGCGCCGCGCCCAGCGTCGGGAAGTCCTCGTCCGGCCTGCCGACGGCGACGAAGGGGCCGGCCTCTTTGAAAAACGCTCCCAGCACTTCCTCCTGCGAGTCCGTGTTTAAGTGAAGGGGATGGTCTCCCTTCTTGTCTTCGTCGAACGAGCGCAGGTAGACGACCGGCGGGCGCGGGTCCAGGGCCATGATGTGCGGCACGCCCGACTCCCGCTCGATTCGGGCCTGATATTTTTTGGAGCGAAAGTAGCAGTAATAGCCGGCGATTGCGAGGCTGACCGGCTCCAGGATGGTGTCGAGATAACCGTGAAGCATATTCAGGTGGTTTAATAGAAAGCGGGCGACGTTGCCCCCCACCAGAAAGATTAGCGCCAGCGACAACCAGAGCCACTTCATTACCGAGTCGTTCGGGAAGGCTTTGCGGCGCCCCGGGCCGGCCCGCTTTGAAGACTCTTTCACTAAGCACCCGCCTCGTTTTTAGAGCGCGACGCGCCCTGCCCCGTGTGCCGGCCGAAGTCGTTCGCGGCCTCCTGATTAATCGGGCGGTCTTCGAGCAGGCGGGCCACCATCGCGGCGCGCGAGCTGACGCTGAGCTTGGCGAAGATGCGCCGCAGGTGCGTGCCGACCGTCCAGGAACTGATGTCGAGCACGGCGGCGATGGTCTTATTCGGGTAGCCGTCCGCGACCATGCGGGCTATCTCCTGCTCGCGCGGGCTCAGCCGCGCCTGCTCGGCGCGGGCCGGCGTCTGCGGCGGCAGTCGTATCAGCACGCAGCGCACGTCGCCGACTTCAACGTCCAGGAGCACCTCCCGGGCCGAGCCCTCGCGCTGAAGCGGGGGGGCATCTTCGGGGCGTTCGCCGCCTGCGCAGAGCACGAGCTGCTTAACCAGTGACGTGAGATCGGCGGCGGGCATGGGGTCGCCGGGCGGGGTTTCGGCGCCCGCGGTCTTCAAAGGCTGAGTAGCCATAGACGTGCCTCCTTACCTCGTGCACGACGGTTACTGCCCCTCCAGCAGAAGTCAAAAAAATCTATGCCCCCGCCCTTGCCCAAAGGGCGCGGCCGTTTGTCGCGTCAGTGTCTCCCGACTCTTCCTGGTAAACCAATCCGGGATGTGAGGCGCCCCCTTCGGATAAGGGGCGCGGAAAGAAGAAGGGGGCCGGGGCGTCGGCCGCGGCGAGAAGGCCGCTCTGGCCGCGGCCGGGATTATACAGGTTTCTCGCCGGCCGTGCCGTCACACGATTAAGCGACGCTCGTTTGGCGTAACTCAACCGTGCATCGCCGAAAGATGTGACTGGCGGAGCAGCCCGAGCGGCCGTAGTGTACGCGCTCGGCACCGATTTCGGAAAGGAGAAAACCATGCAATTCAGAGACAGCGAACTGGAGATGGAGGCCGAAGACGAGAGCGGCATACTCGGCGAAGGCCCGCTCGGCGAAGGCCCTCTGGGCGAAGGCCCCCTGGGCGAGGGGCCGCAGCAGGAGCAGTTCCTCGGCGGCATCCTGAAGGGTCTCGGCGGCATGCTCGGCCTCGGCGAAGGCGAGGAGGAGGCGTTCGGCGCCTACGAGTTTGAAAACCCGCTCGGCGAAGGCCCCCTGGGCGAAGGCCCTCTGGGCGAAGGGCCGTTCGGCGAAAGCCCTTTGGGAGAAGGCCCGCTCGGCGAAGGCCCCTTGGGCGAGGGGGCGCAGCAGGAGCAGTTCCTCGGGGGCATCCTTCAGGGCGTCGGCAGCATGCTCGGGCTGGGCGAGGGCGAGGACGAGTTGGAAGCCTTCGGCGCCTACGAGTCTGAGGACGAGCAGTTCTTCAAGCGCATCGGCAAGTTCATCAAGAAGGCGGCGCCCGTCCTGTCGAAGGTGGCGAAGGCGGCCATGCCCATCGTCGCCGGCGCCGTCGGCGGCCCCGTCGGGATGAAGATCGGCAAACTGGCCGGCCAGTTCCTCAAGGAAGGCGAGTTCGAGGACGAGTACGAAGGCGAGTTCGAGTCAATCGGCGAATCGCCGCTCCACGAAAGCCCGCTCACGGCCCAGCAGGGTTTGGGCGAGCTGATGGCCGCCATCGCCTCGAAGGCCCAGACCGACATGGAGGCCGAGGCCATGGCCGGCGCCGCCACCGTCATCACGCTGTCGCCGGCTGACCGCGCCGCCTTGCGCAACGTCATGACCTCGATGGTGCGCGGCTCGGCGGTGCTGACGCGCATCCTGCGCCGCAACCGCGCGACCCGCCCCGCCGTCCGCGCCGTGCCGACCATCGTCCGCCGCACCGCCCAGACGCTCCAGCGCCGCGCCGCCTCGGGCCGGCCCGTCACCAAGCGCGCCGCCGCCCGCGTCATGGCGCGGCAGACGCAGAAGGTCCTCGGCAGCCCGGCCGTGTGCAGCCACGCCGTCCAGCGCAACGTGCGCGCCACGCGCGCCGTCACGCGCGGCGGCCGGCGCAACGGCGGCGGCTACGGCGGCGGCTACGGCAGCGGCGGCCGTCGCCCTTACACCGTCTGAGCCCTTCGGCGCCCGCGTCTTCGGGGCCGCGCCACGAGGGTCGTTCAGACTGCGCCGCGCGTCGCGCGCGGAGGAGTGAGGCTATGAGTGCTTATTACGAGTTCGAGTCGCTGCCCGAGATGGAGTCCATCTACGAGGCCGAGTGGTCGGGCGAGACGCCCGGCGCGTTCGAGAGCGAAATGTTCTTTCAGGAGCTTTCGCAGGCGGCCCGCCGCGGCCGGAGCGTGGCGGCGATGCAGAGGCTCGCGATGGCGAGCGCGCGCGCCGCGCTCAGGCAGGGCGGCGTCGGCGACATCGAGGGCCACGACTCGCTTGCCTTCCTCGGGCAGTCGGAGTCGGAGTCGGAGTCCGAGGGCGAGAGCGAGGCCGAGATGGAGCAGGCTTTGCAGTTCATGCAGCAGTTCCCGACGGCCGCGCTGATGGAGCACCTCGGCCACGTCGCCGCCGAGGCCGAGACCGAGGATGAGGCCGAAAACTTCTTCCCGCTCCTCATCCCGTTCGCGGCGAAGCTGGCTGCGCCGCTGCTCGCGAAGGGAGTCGGCGGCCTCGCCGCCAAGGTCGGCGGGAAGCTGGCCGCGAAGGTCGGCGGGAAGCTGGCGGCGAAGGCGATGCCGAAACTTGCGAAGTTCGCCGCCAAGAAGGTAGCGAAGGCCGTCCCGCAGATGTCGAAGAGCCTTAAGGGCGTCGGCAAGATGATGCTTCAGAACAGGCAGACGCGCCCGCTCGTGCGGACGCTGCCGCGAATCGCGCAGCGCGCCACCGTTGACATCACGCGGCAGGCGGCCCGAGGGCTCCCCATCACGCAGAAGACCGCCGCGCAGGCCGTCGCGCGTCAGGCCGCGAAGGTGCTCGGCAACCCGCGACAGGCCGTCCGCGCGTGGCAGGGCTCGAAGAACCTCGACCGCAAGTTCCACGGCGTCGCGGGCGCCGCGATGCCGCCGCCGGTCGAAGTCGGCGGCACGTCCGTAACGCCGGGGCAGGTGACCGCGGGGGTGGCCGGGGGCGCCGCGAACGGCGCGGGCGGCATCGTCACGAACGGCGGCACGGGCGTCGACACGGGCGGCACCGGCATCACGACCGGCGTGTCGCCCTACGGCGGCACGCGCAGGCGCGGGTGCTGCTGCCGCTGCAACTGAGGGGCCTCTTCGGACGCCGCAACTTTAAACGGAGTCGAGTGTGATGAGCGCCAACGTCGGAACGGCAGAGACCAACTGCGCCCCGGGCACGCCCTGCGCCGCGGCGCCGAGAGCCCGCCGTCGCCGTCGCCCGCGCGCGGCCCTCCCGCAGTGGGTGCGCGCGCAGGTCGTCAACGTCAGCCGGCACGCCTCCGCGCTGCGCCCCTTCGAGCGCGCCGAGTTCGGCACGCACGCCGCCGCGCCGACCGGCGGACACCTCAAGGCCGTCAACGACCTCATCAACTCGCTGCGCAGGAACATGCTCGGCGTCGCGAAGGAGGTCGAGACTGCGGCGGCCGAAGCCTTCCGCGAGCCTTCGACCGAGCGCCTGCACCAACTCGTCGGCAACAAGGAGAAGGCGCACGACTGGGTGCGCGCGGTCGAGAAGATTTGGGACTTCTACTTCGAGCTGTTCGGCCAGCGCCAGACGCGCTACGCCGACTGGCTCCTCAGTTGCGACCGCATCGCGCTCGACTGCTACCAGTACGCCTTCCTCGGTGTCGGCGACTTCAAGTCGGTGCCGCAGCCTCCGCCCTTCTCTTACATGCGGACCGGCTTCTCGCCGGCCACCTTCCGCCGCCGCATCCCTCTGCGCGCGCTCGGCCTGCGCCTGAACCCTTTCCCGCTCATCCAGCTTCCCTATCACCGCCTCATCAACCCCTGGACGCTCGGCGCGATACTTCACGAGGTGAGCCACAACATCCAGAACGACCTCGGGCTGGCTGATGCGGTGCCGCAGCGCATCGCGCGCAGGCTGATGCAGACGGGCGTGGGCGCGGAGGTGGCGAAGACCTGGGCGCGCTGGAATCGGGAGATGTTCGCCGACATGTGCGGCCTGCTCTACGGCGGCCCCGGCATCATCCCATCGCTGATGGACGT
>Ga0182001_10000151_pt1 | contig 15795 bp, 12 predicted proteins | sample BulsoiFelSFmetaG_FD_120485 | JGI IMG/M metagenome (GOLD analysis project Ga0182001, IMG submission 120485) | Bulk soil microbial communities from Mexico - San Felipe (SF) metaG | ecosystem: Environmental > Terrestrial > Soil > Agricultural land | place: Mexico: San Luis Potosi | collected... | reverse complement strand
GAATCTTTTTCGTCCGTTGCAAGCAACCGACAACATACTTCTCCCATCTTAGTCCCGGCTTCGATTTCACTGTTCTTTGAGATTCGAATCCGCCATGCGTAGCCCCCGAGAAGCGCGCTTTGCGCGCTGCCCCTGATGATCGAAAGATCATCGCTCACATGGAGACGGATATAGATGAACCTGACTCGATTTGTTCCCCATTTTCGCTCTTTTAAATTTGCACCCTTTGCTGTCATAGCTCTTTTCACTTTTACGAACCTGACCGGAATCGTTTTCAATCGCGCTTACGCGCCCTCCGTTCAGGCCAAAGAAATTTCAGTCGCAGAGACTGTCAATACTGAAAATGCCGATGCGGATTACATCCCTGCGGATGTGCCTACTTCGGGCGACCACGAGCTTGATCTAATCATCATGCACGCGGGAGAACGTTACGGAGTTGACCCGAGATTCATTCACGCGGTCATCTGGCAGGAGTCAAAGTACAAGCCGCGCGCCCGCTCCTATGTCGGAGCGCAGGGCTTGATGCAGTTGATGCCCGCGACCGCGCGTCGCTTCGGTTGCGAGGATGCTAACGACCCTGCTGCCAACATTGATGCCGGAACAAAGTACCTGCGCTTCCTGCTTGAGAGATTCAAGGGCAACGTTTCGCTCGCGCTAGCAGGCTACAACGCTGGCGAAGGCGCGGTTGACAAATATAACGGCGTGCCGCCTTACAACGAGACGCAGAATTACGTGCGCATCATCACGGGTCGTTACGGCAAGACCTATCACCCGCTCTTGACGCCCGAGCAGGCGCGAGTAGAGTTTCGCCTCTTACCAGAGGTCGCACAGTTAGAGCAGCAACAATAGCAGAGCCTGATTTCATCTACATCTCCGTTCACACGCAGAACCGCGCGCCACGATTGCTTTGCAACTCGGCGCGCGGTTCGCTATTATCCGCGAAAAGCAGAAGTCAGAGGCTAGAGGTCAGAGGCTAGTTAAAGTCCTGCCCTCTAACCTCTGACCTCTAGCCTCTGACCAATATGTCCACGACTGCCGAAACACTCTCGCTCGAACGCAAGATCAAGATGCACGAGGCGCGGGAAGCGATTATTGATCGCCTCGCGCTTGAGCTTCCCGCGAACATTGACCTCGACAGATTCCTGAGCGCGGTCGTCAAAGAGCTTGGGCGGATGATGAACGCGGATCGTTGCGACGTGATTCAACTCGCTTCTGAGACGGAGCTTCGCATCAGCCACGAATGGCGAGCTTCAGACGACGTGCCTTCGAGCGAAGGCACGGCCTTCCCTTTCGACTTAAGGCAACTCTCCGAGCGCGTTGATTTGACGAAACCCATCAGGCTCGACGACACATCTGCGCCCGGCCTTGATGAAAAGGTGCGTTTCCTTGCGGCGAGTCTGGGGACACGCTCGCTTCTGGTTGTGCCCGTCATTTTGGGCAGCGACATCCTCGGCCTCGTCGGCTTGCATAACACGCGCGCGCCGCGCACATGGCTTGATGAAGAGGTCTCTTTCATGCAATCCATTGCGCGCCATCTGGCGGTCGGCTACCAGTACACACGCCTCTTCACGGACAAGCGCCGCGAAGCAGAAACGACCGAAGCTCTGCTTGAAATCGCCAACGCCTTGAACGCGCGCTCGAATTTCGGCGAAGTCACTCAGCTTGTGCTAGAGCGCGCCATTGCGCTTGTCGGCGCAGACTACGGCGCGCTCGGCGTGATTGACCCGGCGGGCGGTCGCATCAGTCTCGCCGCTTTCAAAGCCGCACCGCATGCTGCGATTGACGCCGTGCAAGGCTTGATTAATGCACACGGCCAGTCGTTAGACATCACTGAATATCCGGCGATGGTCGAGGTCCTGGCTCAAGGCAAGACTTTCCGGCTCCTTGATACGGAGCTTCCCTTTCCGCTGCGCCTGATGTTCAACGCGACGCTCGGTGGGCGCGCGGCTCTCGTCGCGCCTGTTCGCATTGGTGGCCAAACCTTCGGCTTGCTCGGCATGGTCTGGAGCGTGGCGCGCGAAGGGTTCGAGGACCACGAGGTCTCGCTCGTCGAAGGCATCGCAGACCAGATCGGAACTGCGCTCGAACGCGATCAACTCTCTGCTGAAGTGATGCGACTCCGTAGCGCGTTGCATGAACGTCATGCAGAAGACCGCATCATCGGCCAGGCTCCGGCCATCCGGCGCGCTATCGAACTTGCCTTGAATGTTGCCGACACGCAGACCTCAGTTCTCATTCAGGGTGAATCCGGTACGGGCAAAGAACTGCTCGCCAACTTGATTCACTACAACTCCGGGCGCGAAGACCAGCCGTACATCAAATTGAACTGCGGCGCGATTCCCGAAACGCTCCTTGAGAGCGAACTCTTCGGCCATGAGAAGGGCGCGTTCACGGACGCGCGCGCACGCCGTCGCGGAAGATTCGAGGAAGCAAACAATGGCACGCTCTTTCTGGACGAGATCGGAGAGATGAGCTTGTCTGCTCAGGTGCGTCTCTTACGTGTCCTGCAAGACGGCGAGTTCACGCGCGTCGGCGGGAGCGAAGTTTTGAAGACTGATGTGCGCGTCATCGCGGCCTCGAATGTTGACCTTGAGCGCGCTGTCGAAACGGGCGCGTTCCGCCGCGACCTCTTTTATCGCCTTTCAGTCTTCCCGATTCGTCTGCCGCCTTTGCGCGAGCGTCCCGAAGACATTCATCCGCTCGTCATACATTTTCTGGAGCACTACAAACAGAAGACCGGTCGCTTCATCTCAGGCATCTCAAAGGACGCGCTGCACGCTCTCATCGAATACGACTGGCCGGGCAACGTGCGTGAGCTTGAGAACGCGATTGAGCGCGCGGTCATCATCGCTTCGGGGCGCAGCATCGAATTGGACGACCTGCCGGAGGCTATCAGCCGCCGTGTTCTGGACGAACGCGCAACCCTCAGGCGCGAGCGAGTGGAAGCGGCCAGTGCCGGGCGCGCCGTTCAGCTCGAAATCAACGTCCCGGCGACGATTGATGATATTGAGCGCAAAGCCATCGAAGCCACGCTCGATTACACGGGCGGCGACAAGACCCGCGCCGCACGCACGCTCGGCATCGGACGCAAAACCCTCTACCGAAAATTGCAGCAATACAATAAAAGCGGTGACGAGTGACAAGTGACAAGTAACAAGTAAAGACGGTTTTATCTCGTCACTCGTCACTTGTCACTCGTCACTGCTTTTATGATATATTTCCCGCGTTGTAATCTCTCTCGCTATTAAAACGTTCGTAGAAGCTTTACTTCAGAAAGCTTCGATTAGGAGAAAGGAATCTCTTATGGAAAACGATGACAGAGGGTCTGACGTTTCGACTCGTCTCACTTATCTACTAATCGGCGGCGGCATCGGCGCGATCATTGCTCTGCTGTTCGCTCCGAAATCCGGCACTGAGCTGCGCGGCGACATCGCCGACGTGACGCGCAAAGGCATTGACAAGACGCGCGAGGGCGCGCGCTACATCGGCGACAAGGCTGGTGATTATTACGGAGCCGTGCGCGACAAGGCTGGCGACTGGGCCGGTACTGCGAAAGATACTGCTCAGCAGAAGCGCGGACAGTTCTCGGCAGCCATCGAAGCGGGTCGTCAGGCTTACAACGAAGAGAAGCGCAAAACTGAATTGTCGGGCGCGACCGAAGCCAAGCCGACCTATCCGCCGCAGGGCGAGATGAGCTAAATGAAGTTATGAATGATGAGTTTTGAATTTTGAATTGAAGAAGCGGCAACTGCTTTTAATTCAACATTCACAACTCAAAACTCAAAATTATTATGCCCCTGGCCTTACAGATGAATCTCAACGATCCCATGTTCTGGATCATGGTCGTCGTCGCGGTCGCGTTTATCATCATTGCGATTGCGATGATTGCCATCGCCATGATGGTCAGCCGCGCCGTCAAGACCGTCGGTCGGCTCGAAAAGCGTCTTGAGCCTTTGCTGCAAAGGGTCACTGCCTTGAGCGAACAGGGTAAGGAGATTGCCGCGCAGGGCAAAGAGATTGCCGAACAGATCAACGTCATGTCCGGCCATCTCTCGACCGCGACGATGCACTTCTCAGAATCAGTCGGCCTCATTAAAGAAGAGGTGCGCGAGCTGAAGCTGCTCGTCGGCGATACGGCTGAGACGGCGCGCGATAAGGTTGCGCTCGTCAGCAACACGATAGACAAGACGCACCAGCAGGTGACGACGACGACCGCTTTCATACGCGATAAGGTCATTCAGCCAGCGCGCGAGCTGGCGGCGATTATGGCGGGCTTCCGTCGTGGCCTCGAAGTCCTGATCGCGCCCGCGCCGAAGCCCGTTAATCAAACCTACGGAGAAGATGAGATGTTCATCGGATAGCAAGTTCAAAGTCCAAAGTTAAAAGTCCCAAGTCCAAGGGTTGACTTTGGATTTGGGACTTTTAGCTTTAGACTTTGGACTTGAGACCTTGGACTTTGGACTTACGTTTATGTCAACCGAAACACCGCTCGATTTGAAGAAGACAGTCAACCTGCCGAAGACTGCGTTTAGCCAGAAAGCCAATCTGGCCCAGAGTGAACCCGCGCGCTTGAAGAAGTGGACCGAGATGGGTCTCTACGAGATGATCCTGCGCTCGCGCGCCGGAAGCGAAAAGTTCATTCTGCACGACGGGCCACCATACGCCAACGCAGACATACACATCGGCACGGCGCTCAATAAAGTCCTCAAAGACATCGTCGTCAAATCGCGCACGATGATGGGCTATGATGCGCCTTACGTGCCGGGCTACGACTGTCACGGGCTGCCGATTGAGCAGTACGTCGAAAAAGATTTAGACAAGAAGGGCAAGAAGAAGTCTGACCTCTCAGTGGTCAGCTTTCGCCGCGCCTGCCGCGAGCACGCGGCGAAGTCTCTCAAGAATCAGACGAGAGATTTTCAACGCTTAGGCATTCTCGGAGAGTGGAATCACCCGTATCTCACGATGTCGAACCACTACGAGGCGGAGACAGCGAGATTGTTCGGTCGTTTTCTTGAGCGCGGCTACGTTTACAAGGGAGCGCGCCCGGTCTATTGGTGCATACACGACCAGACCGCGCTCGCCGAAGCCGAGGTTGAGTATCATCAACACACGAGTCCGTCCGTCTATGTGAAGTTTCCCTTGGCGAGCGACCCTGCGTTGATTGACGAAAAACTTGCAGGGCGCAAAGTCTTTCTACTCATCTGGACGACGACGCCCTGGACGCTGCCAGCCAATTTGGGAATCGCGGTCCATCCTGATTTCGAGTACGCGGCATTTGAGAACGGCGATGAAGTTTATATCGTGGCGAGCGAACTCGTCGGCGCAGTCGCCAGCAAATGCGACATAGGCGAGCGCGATGAGAATGGCGACCGCATTGCTCCGACTGTGATCGCGCGTTTTCCAGGCTCGCGTCTTGACCGCCTCGAATGTCGTCACGCCTGGATTGATCGCCCCTCGCTCGTCATGGTCGGCGAGCACGTCACGCTCGGCGGCGAAGCCGATGCGGAGACAGAGCTTGACGTGAAGGAGGCGCGCGATCCCCGAACGACTGGCAAAGCGGGCACGGGTCTGGTCCACACCGCGCCCGGTCATGGTCACGACGACTTCGTCATCGGGAAGAAGTACGGGCTTGAGATTTACTGTCCCGTTGATAATGCAGGACGTTTCACAAGTGAGGTCGAACACTTCGTGGGCGAGCGTGTCTTTGAAGCCAACCCGAAAATCGTCGAGTTCATGCGCGCGCAAGGCGTGCTGCTCTTCAGCGAAGATTACGAGCATCGCTACCCGCATTGCTGGCGATGCAAAAATCCTGTCATCTTCCGCGCCACACCGCAGTGGTTTATCTCTATGGATGCGAGCGCGACCTCTTCCGATGCGTTGATTGAAAAGGATGAAGACGGGCGCGACCGCTCGAACTTCACGGACAACTTTTCTGAGAGCGATGACACAGCATCGCCCGACTCGCTTCGCGCGGGCGCGTTGCGCGAGATAGAGAATGTCGAATGGATTCCGGCCTGGGGCGAAGACCGCATGCGCAACATGCTCAAGGGGCGACCCGACTGGTGCGTCTCGCGCCAACGCGTCTGGGGCGTGCCGATTCCAGTCTTCTACTGCAACGCGTGCAACGAACCGGTTGCCGAACCTGCGATTGTCAATCACATCGCGGACATTTTTGAGAAGGAAGCTGCCGACGCCTGGTACGCGCGCGAGGCTAAAGAGCTTCTGCCCGAAGGCTACAAATGTCGGAAGTGCGATAGTGCCGAATGGACGAAGGAGACGGACATACTGGATGTCTGGTTCGATAGCGGCTCGTCATCTGTCGCCGTGCTCGAACGCCGTGAGAATTTGCGCTGGCCTGCGGACGTTTACCTCGAAGGCGGCGACCAGTATCGCGGCTGGTTCAACTCCAGTTTGATGATAGGTCTCGCCGCGCACGACCGCGCGCCATTCAAGGCTGTCCTGACTCACGGCTGGGTCGTTGACGGTCAGGGCAAGGCCATGCACAAAACGGGCGGCAACGCAGTCTCGCCAAACGATGTCATCAAGGAATCAGGCGCGGAGATACTGCGCCTCTGGTGCGCGTCGAGTGATTACCACGAAGACATGCGCTGCTCGTCAGAAATCTTGCAGCGCGTCTCGGACGGTTACCGCAAGCTGCGCAACACGGCGCGCTTCGCTCTCGGCAATCTGGACGGCTTCGACCCTGCGCGTGATAGCGTCTCGGAAGAAGAGATGCTTGAGATAGACCGTTGGGCGCTCTCAGAACTCGACGCTGTGATAGAGAAGGTGCGCGCAGGCTACGAGGCTTACGAGTTTCACACTGTCTATCATGCGCTCTATAACTTCTCGACCGTAACGCTCTCGGCGCGTTACTTCGACATCACCAAGGACAGGCTCTACACGGCTGCGCCGAAGAATCACGCGCGACGCTCCGCCCAGACCGCGCTCTACCGGATAGCGGACGCGCTCGCGCGCCTGCTCGCGCCACTGATGGTCTTCACGGCTGACGAAATCTGGGAGAACTTGCCGCAGGCGAGCGGTGACGAGCGGCTTGCATCGGTTCACCTGGCGGAGTTGCCGCAAGCGCGCGGTGAGCGTGACATGGAGATGGCATCACGCTGGGAGAAGATCTTTGCGGTGCGCGATATGGTTTTACGAGTGCTTGAAGAAGCTCGCATCGCTAAAGTGATCGGTAGCTCGCTCGAAGCGCGCGTCAATCTTTCGGCTTCCGGGCAGACTTATAATCTACTCGAAAATTATTTGAATGACCTGCGCTATATCTTCATCGTCTCGCAGGTTAATCTTTCGCGTGCGGAAGAGGGAGGCGCAACTGAAAACAGCGGGGTTGAGATCAAGGTTGAGCGCGCGGCGGGTGAAAAATGCGAGCGCTGTTGGAACTACTCCGAGCGCGTCGGCGAGTCGTCGCGCTATCCGACTGTGTGCGAGCGTTGTGTTCAGGCTCTTGACGAGATAGAGCGCGGGGAGGCCGGGTGAACAGAGAGCGCATGAGCTGGCGCGTAGCTTATCTTCTGGCGGCTTTCGGCGTGTATATGATGGACCAGGCGTCGAAAGCCTGGGCTGTGCGTGCCCTGCGCTTCGGCCAAACGAAGACGCTGATTTCAGGCATTCTCGATCTGACTTACGCGGAGAATACCGGCATCGCTTTCGGACAGTTGCAGGAGGGCGGCTCTTTCGGTCGTTGGTTCTTCGTCGTCCTGGCGATTGCGGCAGGCATCGCTGTGCTCGTCTATTTCTTTCGCACCACGCGCAGCGATGATCGCATTCTGGGCGCATGCGCTCTTCTGCTCGCAGGCATCGCAGGCAATTTAACCGACCGCGCCCGTCTCGGCCACGTGATAGATTTCATCCTGCTTCATTACAAAGACCACAACTGGCCTGTCTTCAACGTCGCCGACATGAGCATCTGTGCCGGAGCATTCTTGCTAATCTATGACATGTTTGTAACGGGAAGACGCGAGAGAAGAAAGACCGCAGAAGTTGCAAACACAAACTCGTCAAAGGCGCAGACAAACTGATGCAACCAAACGCTTCCCTTCTGGCTTCTGACTCCTGAATTCTTGATTCTGCTTTTCACTATGTACCCTGAAATATTTCGCATCGGCAATTTTCCAATCAACACTTACGGCGTGTTGCTCGCTTTAGCGTTTCTCTCCGCTCTTCTGATTGCAGCAAAACTTGCGGCGCGTGACGGGCTGCCGCGCGAGCGTGTTTATGATCTAGGCTTATGGATGTTGCTCGCGGCCATCGTCGGCTCGAAAGTTCTGATGCTCTTTACCGAGCCGGAGTATCGGGAGAATCCCTTGCGACTCTTCTCGCTCGATTTCCTGCGCTCGGGCGGAGTTTTTTACGGAGGCTTAATCGCCGCTATCATCGCCGGATATTTTCTGATTCGACGCTACAAGCTTCCCTGGTGGAAGACGGCAGACGCTTTCGCGCCCGGCATCGCGCTCGGCAACGCCATTGGGCGACAGGGCTGCTTCGCCGCAGGTTGTTGCTGGGGCAAAGCCACGACCTTGCCCTGGGGAGTGCATTTTACGGAAGCGGGACACGACGTGACGGGCGTGCCCATTGTTGATGCGTCCGGTGCGCCGCTTCATCTTCACCCAACTCAGCTTTACGAAAGTTTCGGCGCGCTTCTTATCTTCTTCTTCCTGCTCTGGCTGCATCGTCGCAAAAAATTTAGCGGTCAGGTCATCCTCTTTTACGCGGTGCTCTACGGCGCCATGCGTTTCACGATAGAGATTTTCCGCGACGACCCGCGCGGTGATATTCTCGGACTAACCACTTTGACTGGACTTTCCACTTCGCAGATGCTGAGCATCATCGTGGGCTGTTGGGGCATCGTCATGCTCATCCTTCGCTGGCGACGAGCATCTCTGAATGCAGAGAAGGTTTCTTCAACGCCGGACGCGGCTCGCGCCTGAACCCCAAAGGACATTCAGAGATGGAGGACGAGGCTCAAGCGCCCGCGCAAGGTGAAACGTCAACTCTCACGCTGCTTGTTGCGGGTGACGATGCAGGCGCTCGGCTCGATTCATACCTTGCGGCGCAGATCTCCGATTGGAGTCGCTCGCGCATTCAGCGATTGATCGAAGACGGCGACGTTCTCGTTGACGGTCGCACATCGAAAGCTTCGTACAAGCTGCGCGCTGGCGATGAGATCGAAGTCGAACTCGCGCCCGCTGCGGTGACAGAATTCACGCCCGAAAATATTCCCCTCGATGTCATCTCTGAAGATGATGAAATAATCGTCGTCAACAAGCCCGCAGGTCTGGTCGTCCATCCTGCCGCGGGCATCTCTTCCGGCACGCTCGCCAACGCCCTCGCTTATCATTTTCAGCAACTCTCAACGCGCGGCGGCATCGTTCGACCCGGAATAGTGCATCGTCTCGATAAAGACACATCGGGTCTCATCGTCGTCGCCAAGACCGAAGCCGCGCATGAGAATCTCGCGGATCAATTTCGCTCGCGCGAGGTCTTCAAATCCTACGTCGCGCTCGTTCACGGTCGCATCGAAGAGGACTCCGGGCGCATCGAGCAACCAATCGCGCGCGACCCGCGCAACCGCACGCGCATGGCCGTCGTCCGCGGAGGACGCCCCGCGCTCTCCCTCTACAGTGCGCGTCGTCGTTATGAAAGATTCACTCTGCTCAATGTGGAGATTAAGACCGGCAGGACTCATCAGATCAGAGTGCATCTGCAATGGTTGAAGCATCCGGTAGTTGGCGATGCGGTCTACGGCGGCGGGCGCGACAAGACCGTGACGGACGTTCGGGTGCGCGCCATGATAACCAGACTCAATCGCCAGTTCCTGCACGCAGAGCAACTGGCCCTTCGCCACCCGCGCACAAATGAGCTGTTGCGCTTTACCGCGCCTCTGCCGAACGAACTCGCAATCTTTCTTGGTTACCTTAACGAAGATTCGCGGCCAACTGCTTCTGCGCCATGAGAAAAATGTAGGCGGCGACCGTGACATCAAAGCCTATGCACATGAGGACGTACACAGTGGGGGCGACCTGTGTGCCCATGCCGGACAGATGCAGGAGGGCGTCCCAGAGCGGGTGCGCAGCCCAACCCAGAGCCAGCCACAGGACGGAACGCTTCAAACCAAGCTCTGCAAAAGCAGAGAAGATGAGAACACCTATCAACTCTACTGCAATCCACCCCGAAGCCTCGCTCGTGGCGGCGAAGATGGCGTAAATCAAGGCTGCCGCAATCAGGCTGAAGGCCAGGATGCGGCGCTCCGCCTTTTCGCCGAGCCTTCGCGTCACATTGATAAAAAGAAGGCCGATGACAAGACCCAGGAAAAGCCAGAGCAGTGTTTGCATAGTTTAGTGAATAGTGAACAGTGAATAGTGAATAGTGAAAAGCGGTTTTTTGTCTAAACTTTTCACTTTTCACTATTCACTATCCACTGTCTTCGTGCGATTTTGGCTCAACTTGCTGTACTATAGCAACGCTACAAAGGGCAACGGCTGTTCGTGCGCCCGGCATCAAACCCGCGAGTGCTCGGCACAATCTATGCGCTCCTTTTAATTTCATCTTTATCTTCAGATTAGTTATGCGATCTATCGTCCACCGTCTTTTGTTTGCTGCGGTCTTCGCGCTCACACTGTTTGTCATGTCGCCGTCCTCTGCTTTGTCTCAGCAGAAACAGCCAAGTCCAACTCCGACGCCTGATGACCAGGAGCAAGGCGACACCATCCGCACAACCATCCGCGAGGTACGCATCCCTGTCACCGTCATCGGCAAAGATAAACAGCCCGTCGCCGGTCTGACAAAGAATGATTTTTTAATTTACGAAGACAAGAAGCCACAAGTCATCAAGGGCTTCTCCTTCACGAGCGACAAAGATACTACGCCCATCTACGTCGCCGTCCTGATGGACACCTCCGGCTCAGTCGCGGGCAAGCTGAAGTTCGAGCAGGAGTCGGCCAAGAACTTCATCTATACAGTCGTCGGCACGCGCCGAGACCGTGTGGCGTTTGCCACCTTCGACCACGAAATCAAGCTCCGGCAAGATTTCACGGACAAGCTGGACTATCTGGACAAAGCCATTGACAACATCGGCAAGCCTGGCAATCGCACGCTCTTCTATGATGCTGTCTGGGAGATTTGCGACGAGAAGATGCGCAACGTGCCAGGTCGCCGCATCATCGTCGTCATCACGGACGGCGACGACAACAACTACAGCCGCGCGACATTGAAAGACGCGATTGACATTGCACAGCGCACGGAGACGACAATCTTCGCCGTCTCAACCAAAGCTGGGCTTTCGGGGACTGCGCCCGGCGTTGAGATGGGAACAGTTGAGAGCGATGTTGACCGCGATCTGCAAAAGCTCTGTGAAGAGACGGGCGGCGCGGCCTTTTTCACGGGTAGCGAGATTGCGCTTGAGCGCGCTTTCAACATGATCTCCAAAGAGTTGCGCACGACCTACATTCTGACCTACACGCCGACGAACAATAAGTACGATGGCAGCGAGCGCAAGATTGAGGTCAAGCTCGCAGACAATCGCGGCGGCTATAAGATCAAGACCAGAAAAGGATACAAGGCTATTTCAGACAGCCTGAAAAAGCAGTGAATAGCGAAAAGTGAATAGTGAATAGTTAAAAACGGCTTTCACTTTTCACTTTTCACTTTTCACTTTTCATTAAAAAAGATGTACCGAAATAAAATTAAAAATGCGCTGGCGTTCAGTCTGGTTGGCTCGCTCTTGTTGAGCGGTCTGCTCTCGGTGGGCGCAAGCGCGCAACAACAGCAAGACCCACAGACAACGCAGGACAAGAGCCGTCCGCGCAGAACTAACGATCAACCGCAGACGACTCCCAGCCCTAAGCCTTCGCCGAAGAAGGATGACGATGTGACGCTTCAGGATGACGAAGTCGTCCGCGTCGAGACTGACCTGACCAACATTCTCTTCACAGCCGTCGATAAGCAGAAGCGGTTCGTGACGACGCTCAAGCAGGAAGACATCACCATCTCGGAGGACGGGCAACCGCAGCAGGTCTTCACCTTCGCGCGCCAGACGGATTTGCCGCTCTCGCTTGCCATCCTCGTTGACACGAGCATCTCAGAAGAGCGCACTCTGCCGATTGAAAAGGCTGCGGCCAGCACTTTCGTTGACGAAGTGATTCGCCCGGACAAAGACGAGGCGGCGGTCATCTCTTTCACGGGCGAGTCAACGCTCGAACAGAGCTTGACGGGGAGCGCGTCACGCATCCGGCGCGCGCTCGACAACGTGCAATTCGTTCCGCCTTCCGGCTACATCGGCAACGGGCAGATCGCGGGCACGCCGCCCATCTCAGGCACGAACCAATCCGTTCAAGGCTCGACCGCCATCTGGGACGCCATCTGGGTCACGTCCGACGAAGTCCTCTCGGAGACATCAGATAAAACGCGGCGCGCCATCATTCTCCTGACAGATGGCCAGGACACCAGCAGCCACAAGCACATGGACGAAGCGATTGACCGCGCTTTGAAATCGGATGCAGTCATCTATGCCATCGGCATCGGCGACGAATACTACGACGGCATCAACAAGGGTGCGCTCCGTAAAATCTCGGAACGAACGGGCGGACGCGCTTTCTTTCCAGACAATGAATCCGATTTACGCGCGGCTTTCGCTCAGATTCAAGAGGAGTTGCGCTCGCAATACCTCGTCGCCTACTCGCCGACGAACAAGAACAAGGACGGCTCGTTCCGCAAAGTACAGATCGAGATAGCTAATCCAGAGTTGCGCAAGCAGAACCTGCGCCTGACCTACAGGCAAGGCTATTTCTACAAGAGCAGAAGCAAGTAGAATGCAAAATTAGAAATTAAAAATGCAAAATGATTGCTGAGAGAGTTGTGCGCTCGCCTTTCAGCTTTCACTTTGCATTTTTAATTTTGCATTCTCCTGTCTTTGTCTTTCCACTTTTCACATGTTTTCCGCTTTGCTATACTTGCCCTTGAGTTTCGGCGTCCTCCCTAACGGCGCGTGAAATCGAGTTTTAATTTTGGGTTTAAGCCAGAGTTACAAATCCCCACTTGAATTTAGCTGCTTCTCACGTTGCAACTCCCACATAATTGACTTGCGCCCAGAGATAAAGGTTCTACTATTGGACCATCCGTGTCCGCCCCGATAGGAGAAGATGAAGACAGAACAGACGCGCCCGACCGTGCTCGTCGTCAACGACGATCCGAAAGTCCTTGAGCTTCTGACCGTAATCCTCGAACAAGAGGAATACAAAGTCCTGACGGCTCAGAACGCGCCTGCTGCGCTGGAGATAGCTTTCACCAGCGAGCCTGACATTGTGATTAGCGATGTCGTCATGCCTGAGATGGACGGGCTGGAGCTTTGCCGTCGTCTCAAGCAAAACCCGCGCACGGCTTACGTTCCGGTCCTTCTCGCCAGCGCCTTGCGCACGGGCAAGCGCAGCAACTTTAATGCTCTGACCGCAGGCGCGGACGACTATCTCGAACTTCCTTTTCGTCGCCAGGAACTGCTCATCAAGGTCGTCCGTTTGACCGAAAGGCATCGGATCGAGCGACGTTATCGAGAGATCGTCGAGCAGGCCGCAGACATCATCTACACACATGACCTTCAGGGGAACTTTACTTCGCTCAACAAGACCGGAGAAAGAATCACCGGCTATTCGCGTGAAGAAGCCTTGCAGATGAACATCGCAGAGGTCGTCGTCCCTGAACAATTACACAGGGCGCGCGAGATGATTGCGCGCAAGGCAACGACGGATGATGCCACAGTTTACGAGCTGGAGATTTTTTCCAAAGAGGGTCGCCGCGTTCCGCTCGAAGTCAGCACGAGATTGATCTACGAGGGCGGCGCGGCTGTCGGCGTGCAGGGCATCGCGCGTGATGTGACGGAGCGCAAGCGCGTCGAAGCTGAGTTGCAGGCATCGGAAGCGGAGTTGCGCGCTCTCTTTGCGGCCATGCCGGATGTCATTCTCGTTCTCGATGCAGAGGGACGTTACCGGAAAGTCGCGCCGACCAACCCCAAGCTTCTTTACAAACCTCCCGCAGAGTTGATCGGCAAGACCTTGCACGAAGTCTTCCCGCTCGCGCAGGCGGACACGTTTCTCGGCCACATCCAGCGCGCTCTGAGGATGCGGCAGCCCGTCAACATCGAATACAGCTTAACGATTGAAGATAGAGAAGTCTGGTTTGAAGGGGCTGTCTCGCCGATGATGGAAGATTCCGTCATTTGGGTCGCGCGCGACATCACGGAGCGCAAGCGCGCACAGCAAGCTCTCGAACAACAAGTGGAGCGCGAGGCAGTTGTTAATCGCATCTCAAGCGCCGTGCGCCGCTCGCTCGACATCACGGAAGTGTTTCGCACGGCGGTGCGAGAACTCGGCACGTATCTCGCCGTTGATCGTTGCGCGATCTTTATGAAAGATGAGAGCGCCGGACGCCTCCGCCTAGCAGCCGAATACCACGCCCCGGGCGTGCGCCCCCCCGAACCGGACTTCCCGCTTTCGAGAATGAAGGATTTGATTGACGGCATTGATCGCCAGGGGGCACTGGCCTTTGACGATGTTGCCAACGACGAGCGCGTCAGAGAGATTTACGACCGCTTTCTTCGAGCATCGGGCGTGCGCTCCATCATGTCCGTAGGCATCCGCGCGGGCGATGAAATGCCCGGCGCTTTTGCTTTCTCAACGACGCGCTCGCTTCGTCATTGGCGCGAATAGGACATCGCGCTGGCACGCGCCGTCGCCGACCAAACCGGGATAGCGATCAGGCAGGCAGAGCTTTTCCAGAAAGCCGAAGCCACTTCGGCGCGCGAATCTCTAATCAATCGTTTGAGCCTTGCCATCCGCGCGTCATTGAGTCTGCCTGAGGTCTTGAGCACGGCGACGCGCGAGCTTGGACGCGCGCTCAATGCCTCGCGCGTGCATCTCTACATGTACGACGCAGACAACCCGCGCGCGCGCGCCGAGCATGAGTATGTCGCCTCGAACTCCACCAGCATCAAGCATCTTGAGATGAGCTTTGACGAGCCTATCGCTCAACGCATCCTGCGCTCGCCGCACGCCGTTGTCATTGATGATGCGCTCAACTACAAGGATGGGCCTGCGGATTTCAACTCGGATGTCCGCGCGCACGCTGGCCTCGCTCACCTGCGCTCGCAGATCATCTGCCCCTTAATCGTCAACGGTCGCTTCCGTGGCGCGCTCTGCATCCACCAGACGGATCGCGTGCGTCATTGGACTGAAGACGAAGGCGCGCTGGTCGAGGCGGTCGCGGCACAACTGGCGACGGGCATCGCGCAGGCGGAACTATTTGAGATGACAGGACGCGCAAAGAAGGAATGGGAGACGACCTTCAACGCCATGTCCGACGGCATCTTCATCTTCGACAACGCAGGCCAGCTCATCCGCGTCAATCGCGCCGGAGCGGCGATGGAAGACACCTGGCCGCATCTGATGCTTGGCCGTCGCTGCTGCGATATTCTGAGAACGAGTGAGGGTAATACCTGTCTTGTCGAGAAGACCATTCAGGAAGGCAGGAGCGTGACAATTGAGGTCATCCCCGAACGCTTCAACCGACCACTGCTCGTCACAGCCGAGCCGATTATCGAAAAAGATAACAGGACGGTCGGAGCCGTCTGCACCGCGCGCGACCTTTCCGAATTGAGAAAGGCCGAAGCCAAAGCGCGCGAGCATCAGTCGCTCTTGATGAACATTCTTGAGAGCGCGCGTGAATCAATCTACGCCGTTGACACCGCTGGCCTCTTCCAATGGTGCAACACGGCGACGATTAATGCGACCG
>Ga0182001_10000150_pt1 | contig 15809 bp, 14 predicted proteins | sample BulsoiFelSFmetaG_FD_120485 | JGI IMG/M metagenome (GOLD analysis project Ga0182001, IMG submission 120485) | Bulk soil microbial communities from Mexico - San Felipe (SF) metaG | ecosystem: Environmental > Terrestrial > Soil > Agricultural land | place: Mexico: San Luis Potosi | collected... | reverse complement strand
GCTGTAGGCTGCCTGCCAGAGCAGGAAATTTGAGATTCGCATCTCGCCGCTCGTCCGAATCAAAAGGTCAAGCTCAGGCAAGCCCTTTGTATAAAGCTCGCGCTCAATTCTTTCTTCTGAGAGATTGTCCGCGCCCTTACCTTCCTCAATCAGACGCTTGATGGCCGCGCGCGCCGCGTCAACAATCTCAGCGCGTCCGCCGTAATTCAAGGCCACGCTTAAAATCATTCCTGTGTTGGCGGCTGTTCGCTCAGTCGCCCTGTTCAACTCTCGCTGAACGTTTACGGCGAGCGAGTCAGTGCGCCCGATTGCTTGAAAGCGTATGTTCTGACGATCAATCTCGTCCAACTCAAGGCGTATGTAACGCCTCAGCATGCGCATCAACGCATCAACTTCGAGACGCGGTCGCTTCCAATTTTCTGTCGAAAATGCATAAAGCGTCAGCGCGCCCAATCCCAGTCGCGCGCCTGTATCAACGACCGCGCGCACGGCTTCGACGCCCGCGCGATGACCCGCGATGCGTGCCTGTCCGCGCTGTGCAGCCCAGCGTCCGTTGCCGTCCATGATAATCGCCACATGGCGAGGCAGACGATCCCAGGCGATGCTCGCCAGCAGCGCATCATCACGCGTTCCCTTCTCGACCACAGCCGCGAAATCCGCGAGCATCTCTACAATCACCAGTTTCTAAAATATTTCAGAACAACAACGGACGTTGCATCTTAATCGCCGCATGCGAACTCTTGCAACCGGCGATTGATGATTACAGGGTCTATTCATTCTTTCGTGTTGGGATGCAAAGATTTTTACCACAGAGGACACAGAGGACGCAGAGAAAGAGAAGAGAGAAAAGTAATCTCAAATCTGAAATAGCAGATTTCAAATCAATTTGATTTCCTCTGTGTCCTCTGTGTCCTCTGTGGTTCAGCTCACTTCTCATGACACGCAAGAATGAATAGACCTTATAATGATTACTATTCTCGCGCGTAACTGACGCTCTTCAGCGTCAAACCATGAGCGGGCGCAGTCGCGCCGACCAGAGAGCGGTCGCCCGTCTCGATTGCTCGCTCGACCGGCTCTTTATCTATCTCGCCTCGTCCGACGGCCAGCAGTGTTCCGGCGATTAATCGCACCATGTAACGAAGGAAGCCATCCGCGCTGGCAGAAATTTCCAAAAGTCGCCCGCGCCCCCGCTCGTCGTAATGCTCTGCGATGTCAAGCTCCCTGATTGTTCGCACACGCGATGCTGTTTCAGCCTGCGCTGAAGAGAACGCCGTCCAATCGTGCTCGCCTAGAAAGAGACGCGAGGCATCGCACATCTTTTCAACGTCAAGCACGCGGGCTTCGTGTAACGCGTAGCGATTCCAGAATGGGGACATGACGCGCGAGTTGAAGATTCGATAGACGTAGTTTTTTCCGGTGGCAGAATAGCGGGCATGAAAATCGTCCTCGACAATCGAGACTTCCAACACTCGCACATCGCGCGGAAGATTGCCGTTAATGGCGGCGCGAAGCCTCTCCGCAGTTATCTCGCGCGCGAGATGTGCATTGGCAACCTGGCCTTCGGCATGAACGCCCGCATCTGTCCGGCCAGACCCGTGAACGACAACCTCTCGTCCTTCAATCAGCGACAAGACGCGCTGCAACTCACCCTGCACAGTGCGCAACTCGCCCTGCATCTGCCAGCCGTGAAAATCCGTGCCGTCGTATTGAAGCATCAGACGATAATTCATTAGTTTTGAATTTTGAGTTTTGAATTTTGAATTAAAGGCAGGAGCGTCTGTCTTTAATTCAAAATTCAAAACTCATAACTCATAATTACTTTCGGCTTCCAGGTTTGATGGCTTCTTCGCCGCGCGCGCAGGCTTCGCAGGCGGAAGGAGCAACGGAAGGAACATCAAGCGTGGCGAGCGCGATGCGCGGGACGCCAACGTCTGCGCGTCCTGACGAGCGATCAATGATTGAAGCCGCGCCGACCACGAGCGCGCCTGCGCTTCGTAATGCCTCGACCGTCTCCCGTGTTGAGCCTCCGGTTGTCACTACGTCTTCGACGACCAAAACTTTTTCGCCTGAGCGGACGGTGAAGCCGCGCCTGAGAGTCATCTGGCCTGTTTCGCGCTCGGTCCAGATGAAGCGTGCTCCAAGTTGGCGCGCAACCTCATAGCCGATGACAATAGCTCCGATGGCTGGCGCGGCGACCGTCTCGATTCCCTGCCCCCGATAATGCGCGGCCAACGCTTCGCCGAATGCAATCGTCTCTCCAGGGTGCTGTAAGAGCAAGGCGCATTGCAGGTAGATCGCGCTGTGCAAGCCGCTCGACAAAATGAAATGGCCTTCGAGAAGCGCGCCCGTTCGCTTGAATCTTTCTATGACTTCTTCGGTTCTCAACTTTTACCTCATTCACAAAGTTTGAAGCGCGCGCTACAATGGCCTGCGATGATGCCGCACCCGCGCAATCTGATTCCCGACTCACCGCTGTTGCACGAGACCGTCGAGATGTTGCGTGTCTGCGGCGGGCGCGCTCCTGCCGCAGACATCGCGGACATCGTTCTCAAACTCCCTGACCTTGACGCAGAGATTGCGTCCATGCTCGTCGCAGACTTAATCAAAGACGACCATCGTCTTATCTTGCTTGATAACTCAATCGTCGAACTCGATTGCGAAAACGTCGAGGCGCGACAGCTACAAGAAGCAGACTTTGTCGTCGTTGATGTTGAAACGACGGGCGCGAAGACTCCGCCCTGTCGTGTCACGGAGATCGGCGCGTACCGCGTCAGTCGCGGGCGTATCGTCGCCGAGTTCCAAACGCTGGTCAACCCGGAAATAGAGATTCCGCCTTACATCGTGCAACTCACGGGTATTTCAAACGAGATGGTCAGGACTGCCCCGACCTTCGCAGACATCGCTCATGGGTGGTTAGATTTTGCAGGCGAAGCTGTCCTCGTCGCACACAACGCGCAGTTTGATGTTCGCTTTCTCAATCACGAAATCGCGCGCATCTATCCCGGTCGCCGCATGGCGAACACGCATCTCTGCACAGTTAAGCTCTCGCGCAAGATTTTTCCAGGCTTGCAAAATTATCGCCTGCACACAATCGCAGAACATTTCGCCATACGAATTATCAATCGCCACCGCGCGGCGGACGACGCGCTCGCCACCGCCGAAATTTTCTTGCACATGCTGGCGCGCTTAAACCAACACGGGGTGCGCGATGTGGCTGGCGCGCGCCTCTTCAGCTTCAATCCGAATGGGGAATGCTGACTCTCTTTCTTCGCCAGAGCAGTCGCCCGACGAAGATGAGAATAATCAAAACTGCAAGGCCGAGTCCGATCCATGGGAAATACTGTTTGAATAAATCCTCTGCCTGATCGCCATAGCTCACTGCCAAATATCCTTCCAGCAAAAATCTGAATGCGCGCCCTGCTGCAATTGCGATGGTGAAGCGCGCGAGGCTCAAATGAAAAACTCCGCCTGTGACGACGAAGAGCTTGAAAGGAAACGGCGGCGGCAAAACCGATGCGACCAGAACCGAGAGCACGTCGTAGCGATCAATCAATTCTTTGACACGCGCCTGCTTCTTTTCCGAAAAACGTTTGAGTGCGCGCCTGCCTGCGCTCCGCGAGATGTAATAGAGGATGATGCAGCCAATGACTGAACCTAATGTTGCCGCCGCAGCATAGACGAGCATCCACGCTGGCCTTCCTCTTGAGAGTAGAATCATCACCACGTCCGGCCCGGCTGGAAGCGGAATCAGAGCCGAATCCAGAAGTGCGATGCCGAATAAACCAAAGGGGCCGTAAGCGATGAGAAAGTCTTTGACCTGCGCAAGGAGGGTAGTTATCTGTTCCCAGAGCCAGCTCAAATTAAAAACCGTTTCCTCTCGTTATGCTGAGCAATTAATCTGAAAGCAAGTTCATAAATGCCGAGTTAGCGGTCCAATGAATTTAGCCGTAGCCCAAAAGCGGGGCTTGAATCATACGGCGACTTCAATCCGAGATAGATTCCGCCTCTTTCACGCTTTCCGCAACTGCTCTTCGCCTCCGCTGCATCAGGAGATAAATAGCCAGACCCAGAAGACAAGCTCCGATAACGATGGCTAAAAGTGTGAAGCCATGTCTCTTAATAAAGGCGAGAACTTCTTTTCCGTAAAAGACAGCCAACGCGCCTTCGATGTAGTACCTGAGCGAGCGCGCGACCATCACCGTCAACATAAAACGCCAGCGCGGGTATTCGAGCGCGCCTGCTGTCGCTACGAAAATTTTGAAAGGCATCGGCGGCGGCAGCATCGCCGGAACAGCCAGCGCCAGAAATCCATAACGCGCGTAGGTTCTCTCAACCCGCTCGATATGCTCCGCGCGAAAACGCTTTCTCAATACATATTGCCCACCGCGCCGAATGATTGTGTAGAGCAGCAGACAACCGAGCACAGAGCCTATGGCAGCAAACAATGGAAAATAGAAGACATCAACCGGCGCGTTCGCGCAACGCATGACGACCAGGTAGTCGTTGATTTCGGGAAGCGAGAGCAGCGAGGAATCAAGCGCGCCGATGACGAGCATCGAAGGCCCCGCAACGTAGATCGGCACACCGACGATAAACGTTTCGAGCCATTGCACGACAGCGCCGAAAGTTTGATTGAGCCAATGAAAGAGTGAGCTTAGCCAATCGAACATAACAACAGTGACGAGTGACAAGTGACGAGTGACGAGTAAAGACAAGTTTTTATCTCGTCACTCGTCACTTGTCACTCGTCACTGCTTTATTTAACTGGCGCGAAGACCGTCGGCGAGTCATAGGTGACGCCGAACGTAACGCCTGAGCGGGGGCTAAAGCTTGTCAGTCCGGCGATGCCTGCGAAATCAAAGCGCAAGCCCTGCGCTTTCACTTGTAGGCCGATGCGCGCTTCTGACTGCGATTCAGTTCCGAGCGGGCCTGTGCCGGGGCGTGTGTTCGCGCGCCCGTTAATCTCTCCAGCGAAGTTAATGCGCTTGGTCAGCCGAACGATGCTGGCAAAGCCGTATGTGAGCACGTCATTCTGTGAGAAGAGTTGAGTCGGCGCGGTCAGGATCGCCAGGCCGACATTGCCGAAAGCATTAACGCGCCCGTCGCGCCCAAACTTTTTCCCGAAGAGAATCGAGCCGAAAGCGTTGGTCTGGTTCAGGCCAATGCCGCGCGCTTGATTCGAGTTCGGCAACTGCACGCCGAAGCGAAAGCCTAATGATGGGCCACGTCGCGTCTCGTTGCGAAGCTTGGTCTTCATCGAGAGCGTGAAATCGCCAACGTCGTTCGTTGAAGCCGTATTGGTCGGATTGAATCCGAGTTGAATCGGCGGCGGGACGGTGGCTGAATTGATGCTCAGGAAGTTCTGCAACACGCCGTCAATCTGAAATTCCACATTCGGCGACAGGCCGATGTTGACGCCAATGACGCCGACGCGCGTCAGGTCTCCCGTCAAGCCGGAGACCGGAAACTTCGCGTTCTGCACGAAATCAATTCCGGCCTCGATCCGCAGAGAGCCAGTCGGGATGATGTCAACATCTTCGGTCAGAAGCGGGCGTTGCTGCGCGCACACTGCGAGACCGCACAATAGAACCAGCAGGAGCGCGCCGTTTGCATTTATAATTCGCATGAGTTTGACGGATGCCTCGCAGCAATCGAACGAAAACCAGGTTCTCGCGGATTGTAGCGGCATTAGGATAAGAGCGTCAACGCGCAGGCTCTATCTCTCAAGTCGCTATGCTATGATTTAAGGCCAACGGCTATGGAAACAAAACCTTTTCTCATCGGCGGCGAGTGGCGGACGACCGCGAACACTCAGGAAGTTCGCTCGCCCTTCACAAACGAGACTCTGGCTCTCGTCTCTTACGCTTCTCGCTCGGACGTTGAAGAAGCAATCGCAGTTGCCGCTTCAGCCGCACGAGAGATGCGCCCACAGCCTCGTTACGAAGTGGCTGAAAGTTTGCGCACGCTCGCCGATTACATCAAAGAGCATCGTGAAGATTTCGCAAGAACGATGGCTTTAGAATCTGGCAAGCCCATTAAAGCTGCTCGCGGCGAAACAGATCGAGCCGTTTCGACTTTCACCTTCGCGGCGGAAGAAGCGCGCCGCTTTACGGGCGAGAAAATTCCCATTGACACTCAAACATTGGGACGCGCTCGACTTGGCTGGGTCGAAAGAATCCCGCGCGGCGTCATCTTCGGAATCACTCCTTTCAACTTTCCCCTCAACCTGTCGCGCATAAAGTCGCGCCAGCGCTTGCCTCTGGCAACGCCATCATCGTCAAGCCGAGTCCGCGCACACCGCTTACCGCCCTCATGCTCGGCGAAGCGTTTTTAACTTGCGGCTTGCCGAAGACCGCACTGCAAGTTGTTCCGATGGAGATTGAAGAGATTGATCTGCTGCTGACGGACGAGCGCGTGTCAATGATCTCTTTTACAGGCAGCGCGGAGGTCGGCTGGAAATTGCGCGAGCGTGCTGCGCGCAAAATGGTTACGCTCGAACTCGGCGGCAACGCTCCCGTCATCGTTGACGAATCTGCTGATCTGGCCTACTCGGTCGAGCGCACTTCGATAGCCGCTTTCAGTTACGCCGGACAGGTCTGCATCTCGGCGCAGAGAATCTTTTTGCATGAGCGCATCGCTGATGATTGGACTTCGCGCTTTGTCGAGCGTGCGCGAAGTTTACGAACGGGCGACCCGCTCGATGAAGCCACAGAGCTTTCCGTGATGATAAATGAGGAGGCCGCGCGCCGTGCTGAGGGCTGGGTCAATGAAGCAGTGGCGGCGGGCGCTCGCCTGCTCTGCGGCGGACAGAGGCGCGGCGCGTTTCTTGAAGCAACCGTGCTGACAGATGTTCATAGCGAGATGCGCGTCTGCTCGGAAGAGGTCTTCGCGCCAATCGCCACGATTCAAACTTTCAGAGATTTTGCAGACGCGCTCACGGAAGCGAACAACACACGATACGGTTTGCAGGCCGGAGTTTTCACGCGCGACATGCAGCATGCTTTTCGCGCCGCAGAAGATTTGGAATATGGCGGCGTCATTATCAACGACTCGCCAGCCTTCCGCGTTGACAACATGCCTTACGGCGGCGTAAAGCTATCGGGCGCTGGCCGCGAAGGCGTGCGCTACGCTATGGAAGAGATGACTGAGCCTCGCATGATTGTTCTTGATCCTGAGCATTAAAATTTTTAAGTTCTACCACCGCCAGGTCTGCGATTGAGATTCCGTTTATGAAAAAACATCTGACAGCTCTCTGCTTGCTAATTCTTCTTTCAACTCAATCACCAAAACTCGCAACCGTTTCTGCCCGGCAAACTTCTGTGGCGCAAGCTGGCTCGAAGACGCTCACACTGGCCGGGCTTCGTGACAAAGTGACAGTCAGGCGCGATGAACGTGGCATCCCTTATATAGAGGCCGCGAATGATAATGACCTCTATTTTGCGCAAGGGTATGTGACGGCGAGCGACCGGCTGTTCCAGATGGAGTTGTTTCGCCGCACTGCGCGCGGAGAGTTGGCGGAAATATTCGGCAGCAGCACGCTCGATAGTGACAAGCAGCATCGCAGCTTCGGCTTTGCTCAATTAGCGGAAGCGCAAGCCTCGCATCTGCCGCCAAAGTTAGCGGCTGCGTTAGATGCTTACGCGCGCGGAGTCAATGCATATATCTCTTCGCTCGATGCGAAGAGCCTGCCGCCTGAGTTTCAAATTCTGCAATTCAAGCCTCGCCCCTGGACGACTTCGGATTCACTGCTGATCGGCAAACTTTTTGACGAGACTCTAACGACTTCGTGGCGCGCTGACCTCATGCGCGCGGCTTTCGCTGAGTTGCCGCAACCATTACGCGAACAACTCTTTCCTGAATCTTCGCCGCTGGATGTTATTCTCGTCGGCAGCGATAACAAGAAGAAAGCCTCGATCAACGAATCGCCGTCCAACACTTTTCCTATAAATTCACAGGTGAGCTTAAAAGAGCTTGACGCTCTTTCATTCAATGCAGCCGTAGAAGAAAGCTCGCTCGCTCGTCTTGGTCTTTATGCAAAAAATAGTGATGCCAGCAACAACTGGGTTGTCAGCGGCAGGCTCACCGTCACAGGCAAACCACTTTTAGAAAACGATCCGCACCTTTCACCCTCAGCGCCGTCAATCTGGTACATGACGGAGCTGAGCATGCCCGGCTATCACACCGCTGGAGTCTCGGTCGCGGGCGTTCCCGGTGTTGCCATCGGCCATAACGAGAACATCGCCTGGGGCGTGACGAGCCTTGAGCCAGACGAGCAGGATTTGTACATCGAAAGCTTTGACAAAGATAATCCGCGCCGTTACATGACGCCCGGAGGTTGGCGCGAAGCCGTTGTCAGGCACGAAGAGATAAAGGTTCGCAAGAGTCCTCTGGGCAATGCGACCGAAACAGTTCCCTTCGATGTCACAATCACAAGACACGGCCCCATCATTTTTGAACAGAATGGTAAACGCTATGCTCTACGCTGGGCCGCGCTCGATCAGGATGCGAATCTAGCCTACTCATTCTTCCTGCTCAATGCGGCACACAACTGGAACGATTTTCGCGCGGCTTTGCGAGATTATTCAGGCCCGGCTTTCAACATAGTCTATGCCGACACCAAAGGCCACATCGGTTACTACGGCGTCGGGCGTTTTCCTATCAGGAAGACAGGCAGCGGGAAACTTCCTTACGATGGCGCGACAGATGACGGCGAGTGGACAGGCTATATTCCCTTCGACGCACTGCCACACGTTTATGATCCGCCAGGTGGAATCATCGTGACGGCCAACACTCGCATAGTCGGCTTCGATTACCCTTACGATCTCACGACAATGCCCGGCCCAGCCTATCGTACACGCCGCATCAACGATCTGCTGCGCTCATCAAAGAAACTTTCGATTGAAGACTTTCGCCGCATTCAAGGCGACACGTACACAATCTCAGGCGCAACCTTTGCACGCGAAGTTGTCAAAGTTGCAGGAGAAGATAACTCGCCCGCTGCGAAAGATGAGAAATGGATTGAAGCTGTCAATCTTTTTAAAGAGTGGGACGGGCGCGTTGTTCCAGAGTCCCGCGCTGCGCCTTTAGCGCTGCACATGCGCCAAACTTTTCGTGATTATTTAATCCGTGCGAAACTCGGAGCGGAGCTTGCCAAGCGTTATGCTTTCTCAAACTCTGACACACTCGTTGATCGTCTTATCACAGAGCGGCCTGCGGATTGGCTGCCGAAAGAGTTTAAGAGCTATGCAGAACTACTTCATGCATGTCTCGCCGATGTCCGCTCGGCCTTGACACAAGCTTTCGGCGCGGATGACACGAAATGGACCTGGGGACAGGAGGCGCTTGTCAGATTTCCACATCCGCTTATGGGAGTTCCACTCATAGGCGGGCAATTCACCATCGCTCCTTTCCCACAGAGCGGGAGCGCGGGCGGCCTCTCGACAGTCAATCGCGGGTCAAACGTCTCGATGCGCTTCATCGCCGATTTGAGCAACTGGGACAATTCGCAGCAAGGTATCGCGCTCGGCGTCTCGGGCGTTCCCTCAAGCCCACACTGGAAAGACCAGCTTGATGATTGGCGCAACGTCACTCCGCGTCCATTCCCTTTCACGAGCGCGGCGGTCACGAGCGCAGCGAAGGAAACATGGGTCTTTATGCCAACGACGAAATGAGCGAGCAACGCGTCTTCTGCGCAATTGAATTACCTGCGGACGTGCGCGCTCATGCGGCTCAGCACATCGCGCGTCTTCGTGAAACCGCGCCCGACGTGCGCGCCAGTTGGGAACGTGCGGAGAAGATGCACATCACTCTGAAATTTTTGGGCGAGATTGATTCAGAGCGCGTCGTCAATTTACAGAGCGCGGCAGAGCGCGCATCGAGCAGCGTTGAGCCGTTTGATTTGAGCATCGAAGGCACGGGCACATTTCCCCCGCATGGATTGGCACGCGTCCTCTGGCTTGGTGTTGCGGACGCGTCTGGCGGACTGAGGAGACTTCAGCAGCATCTCGAAGACGAATGTGCGCGTGAAGGCTTCGCGCGCGATGAGAAACGTTTTCATCCGCATCTGACCATCGCACGCTTGCGGCATCCCTCAGGCGCTAAACGTCTCGCAGCTTTGCACAACGAGATGAGTTTCAAGACAGATTCCTTTTCGATTACAGAGTTAATTGTCATCCGCAGCGAGCTTGGGCCTCGCGGCTCAAGCTACACAGAGATTTCGCGCCATCATTTGAGCGTAAACTGAAACTTCATTCCTCGAAACGTCCCGCCACGACATGCGAGCGCCTTGCACCTCACATAGTCGTGGCGGGACATGTAGCTTAACTTTTAAGTCGGCAACTGGCGCGGGCGTGGCGACGGCTGTTGTCTATTATCCTCCGGCGCTCGCTTCTCACCAGTCTCGGCAAGAATCTCTTTAATCGCGCCAATGCTCGATAACATGCTACTCGTCTCGACAGGCATGAAGATGACTTTTGAATTGTTTGAGCGCGTCATGTCGCGTAAAGATTCTATGTAACGCGTCGTGATCAAATACTGTGCGGGATTGCCATGTCCTTCCATCGCCTGCGAGATGCGCGCGATGGCTTCGGACTCCGCAGCCGCCTGGCGAAGTCTTGCCTGAGCTGCGCCGTCTGCCTGCAAGATTGCAGATTCCTTTTCACCTTCAGCGCGAGTGATAGCCGCTTGTTTTTCGCCTTCGGCGCGTGTAATCGCAGCTTGCCTGTCGCCTTCAGCTTGAAGTACGAGTGCGCGGCGAGTGCGTTCTGCCGTCATCTGCTTTTCCATCGTGATTCGCACGTCTTCGGGCGGGTTGATGTTTTTAACGTCAACGCGCGTCACCTTCACGCCCCACTTGTCGGTCGCCTCATCCAGAATCAAGCGCAGCTTGGCGTTGATCTGATCGCGCTGCGAGAGCGTGTGATCTAAATCCATGTCACCCATCACGGCACGCATTCCTGTGATCGTCAATTGGACGATGCCGCCGAGCAGATCGTTCATCTCATAGACGGCTTTGATCGGATCGGTTATCTGCCAATAGACGACAGAGTCAACATGAATCGTCACATTATCGCGCGTGATGACAGGCTGCGGTGGAAGGTCTAAGAATTGCTCGCGTAAATCTATCGAGCTAATACCGGGACGCATGTTTGTCCAATAGACGCTGCGCGGCTTATCAAGAAATGGGACAATGACATTCAGCCCGCTATCGGCGACGCGGCTGAAGCGACCCAGACGCTCAATCAGCATCACGGTCGCCTGTGGCACGATCTTGATCGTCTTGGCGGCGACCGTTAAGAGGAAGATGCCGAGAATGACGAATAACATGGGAACGAAATATTCCATAACTCCTCCGCGAATTGTTGGACCGAATAGAAGACGCGTGCTTGGAACCAAACTCTGTCGAGATCATCAGTTGTCACCGGCTTTAGCTACTGGCAACTGAGAGAACAAACTATCAATAGAGCATAGTGTCTGCTGCGTCCTAAATATAACGGATTTGCGGCTGCGGAATAAAGAGATTTACATCAAAGCTTCACTTCCGGCGGAGGCGTCCACCCTCCGCCTGCCTCTTCTATAATGCTCGCGGCAGATAGAAGAGTCTCCTCTTCAAACGGCCTTCCGATAAGCTGAACGCCAATCGGCAAGCCTTCGCTTGATCTGCCCACAGGGATCACGACAGACGAAAAGCCCAGAACGTTCGCTGCGCGCGAATAGCCGAAAGCTCGAAAGACGCTGATAGATTTTCCGTCCACGTCAACGCGTCGTGCGCCATGCGCGAAGGCTGGCGCTGCTCCGACGGGCGCTATTATGAGAGGAGTCCTTTTCATCCATTGCGAAAGCTTTCCGCGCAAGCCATCTCGCTCGGTCACAGCGTTTGAGACTGCTTCAAGCGAAGGCAATTCGTTGCCTTCGCTTGAAGCGAGAACGGAGCGCGCAACCGTTCCGGCTTTATCTTCCTGCCCTCTGTAAAATTCTCTTAACTGAATCGCGGCGGCACGCGAAAAAAGCGTGGGCCATAAATCAATCGCTCTCTCGATGCACGGCGGTCTCTCTTCGATCACAATCAATCCCGCCTCGCTCAAAGCCGAAGCCGCCATGTTGATTGCGCGCTGAGTTTCGTTTGTGACAGGCACGTCTTCATCATTCAAATAGATTCCAACCTGGCTGCCAGCCAACTCACAACTCGCCGTCATTTCACTTTCAGACAAGATACCGAGAAGCAATGAGAGGTCTTCAACTTTACGCGCCATCGGTCCAATGACTGCTCCATCTGAGAAAGCCCCTGCGGTCGGTGGGAGATGACCTGATGGTTTGATGCGCCCCGTTGTTGGTTTCAAGCCGACGATGCCGCAGAAATGCGCGGGCACACGAATCGAGCCGGAAAGATCGCTTCCCAAACCCGCTGGTGAAAGACAGGCTGCGATGGCTGCGGCCTCGCCCCCGCTAGAACCGCCTGCTGTTTTCGTTTGGTCAAAAGGATTGTTAGTTCTTCCGAAGATCAGATTGTCGCATTCATAAGGAATCGCCATCTCAGGAACATTCGTCTTGCCCAGAATGATCGCGCCCGCATCTTTCAAGAGCGCAACCGTCGGCGCGTCTTCGCCTGGAAGATGAGAAGAGAGAAGCTTTGAGCCAGCCGTGGTCAGTAAATTTTTCGTTTCGATTGTATCTTTGACGGTGACGGGCACGCCGTGTAAAGGTCCAACCTTGTCGCCGCGCATGATGGCGGCTTCCGCTGCGCGCGCACGCTCCGGCGCATCCTCTGCGAGCGTCACGATGGCATTAAGCTTCGGGTTGAGATGTGCGATTCGTCTGAGGTGTGCCGCAACGACTTCGACAGGCGAGACCTTGCGCTCGCGTATCAGTTGAGCGAGTTTCTTAGCGGACAATACTGTTAACTCTGCGCTCATCCTTTGTCGCTGCTTTTCAATAGCTCTATAAATTTGCGCGCAGCCAGGCCAAGCGTGCGGTCGCTTCGGTGAATGATGCCGACCGTGCGCGTCCATTCAGGCTCGGCCAACGCGACCACAGCGAGTTGACCGCTCCGCTGCTCATCCAGCACGCTCAGACGCGGAACGATTGCAAGACCGAAGCCGACTTCGACGGCGCGCTTGATCGTCTCGATATTATCAAACTCGGCGACGCGATTGACCGTCACGCTGTGTGCTTTGAAAATCTTATCGGTCGCCCGCCGTGTCGGGATGTCGCGTTCAAAGTGTACGAAGTCCTGGCCGTTCAATTCAGCCGCCCTGATCTTCTTACGACCGGCCAGAGGGTTCGAGGGAGGACAAATCAGAACCAGACGATCACCCGGCAAAGGAATAATCGTCAGACCGCGTTTGCCTTCAGGGTAAGCGACGATGCCCAGCTCAATCGCTCCACTTAACACGTCTCTGACAATGCGCGTCGTCCGACTGTATTCGAGATCAATTTTTGCAGCCGGATAAAGCGTGATGAAGCGGCGCACGACGGGCGGCAATTCGTGCAGGCCGATGCTGTAAACTGTCGCCACGCGAACTGTGCCGCTGACTGTTCCATCAAGACCTCGCATGCGTTCCTGCAATTCGGCGTATGCGGCTATCACTTTGCGACTCTCTTCGTAGAAACTTTTTCCGGCTTCAGTCAAACGCACCTCGCGTCGCCCGCGCACACGCTCAAGCAGTCGCTTTCTAAATCTCTCTTCAAGGCCGCGCACCTGTTGGCTGACTGCCGATTGAGTGACAAAATTGCGTTCCGCTGCCTGCGAAAAGCTTTGCGTTTCGACCAGGTCGCAAAAAATTTTCAGGGTTTCGATTTGCATGGGTCAGTGGACAGTGGTCAGTGGCCGGTGGTCAGTGGTCAGTTATTTAGGATTGACGAGGTGAATGCTCAACATGAAACGCACATCTCATCCAGCTAGCATCAACTGACCACTGACCACTGACCACTGTCCACTGAATTATAAGTTCTTCTGAACAATTGTCGCAAGATTTTTCATTTTACCTTATATAAATCAGTGTCTATTATTCTCTTGCCAAGTAGGGGGTGGGAAGTTACATGCTGGATAGGAGGCGGCGTGTGGTTGCGAGGCCGTCCGCCAAGTCATATAATTTCCGGCGTTCGGCGCAATCTTAAATCATCCCGCCCCCGTTAAAGTTTGTCGGCAGAATTTTTTGACAACTTTCCGGCGAAGGAGTGTTTACTGTGGCCATTCGTTTGAGCAGGACGTTCGTCCTCCGCAAGCTGCATCAGTTGACGGGCATTGTTCCGCTCGGCGCATTTTTACTCGAACATTTTTACACCAACTCGAAAGCAGTTAATCCGACGACAGGCGTCGGAGATTTCAACGATGCGGTAGCCACGCTGCAAGGAATCCCTTATATCCTGCTCGTGGAAATCACGTTCATTTTCATTCCGCTTCTCTATCACGCGATTTACGGGTTATTCATTACGTTTGAGGCACGACCGAATAATCTCGCGTATCCCTATTCGCGCAATTGGTTCTACACGATTCAACGCGTCACGGGCGTAATCCTCTTCTTCTTCATCGCCTTTCACGTGCTCAACATGCGCTTCGGCATCATCCCTGGTTTGGGCACTTATCAAAATGCCGTCGCCCATCACCCGGACAAGGCTTTTGGCATCGTTGCGGATGAGTTTAATAACAGTTGGATATTTGCGATTTACGTGGTTGGCATCACGTCCACCATTTGGCACTTCGCCAATGGTATCTGGCTGTTTCTTGTTGATTGGGGAATTGCGATTGGTGCGCGCGCCCAACGTCTGACAGGCTATGCCTGCATCGCAATAGGTTTTGTGTTGCTGGCTGTTGCCATCAATGCATTATCCGCTTTTGTACATCCGGGCGGCTTGTGGGGAGGTCTCTTTTACTGATGGCAACAGCAGGAACGAACGGAATCAAGATCGCAATTGTCGGCGGTGGACTCGCAGGGCTTGCGGCAGCGATGAAGATTGCCGAAGCGGGTCACTCGGTTGACCTCTTCTCCATTGTGCCCGTCAAGCGTTCGCACTCGGTCTGCGCGCAGGGCGGCATCAACGGCGCGGTCAACACCAAAGGCGAAGGCGATTCGATCTGGGAACATTTCGACGACACGGTTTACGGCGGAGACTTTCTCGCAGATCAACCGCCCGCGAAAGCCATGTGCGAAATGGCACCTGCCATCATCTACCTCTTTGACCGCATGGGTGTTCCCTTCTCGCGCACCAAAGAAGGCTTGCTCGATTTCCGTCGCTTCGGCGGAACGAAGCACCATCGCACGGCTTTCGCTGGAGCCTCGACAGGCCAGCAACTTCTCTACGCGCTCGATGAACAGGTGCGACGTTTTGAAGTTGGGGGAAAGGTTCAGAAGTATGAAGGCTGGGAGATGATGTCGCTCATCCTGGACGACCATCAAGTCTGTCGCGGCCTCGTCGCTATGAACTTGCAGACGCTGGAACTGAAAGCTTTCAAAGCTGATGCCGTGATTATGGCGACTGGCGGCCCCGGACTTATCTTCGGCAAGTCAACCAACTCGATGGTCTGCACAGGCTCAGCCGTCTCTGCCTGTTACCAGCAGGGCGCAAAATATGCCAACGGCGAGTTCATACAGGTTCACCCGACTTCTATTCCTGGCGAAGACAAACTGCGCTTGATGTCTGAATCAGCGCGCGGCGAAGGTGGTCGTCTCTGGGTTCCGCGCGCCAAAGGTGACACGCGCGCGCCCTCTTCGATTCCAGAGAAAGAGCGCTGGTATTTCCTTGAAGAGAAATATCCAGCTTATGGCAATCTCGTTCCGCGCGACATCGCCACGCGCGAAATTTTCCAGGTC
>Ga0182001_10000149_pt1 | contig 15860 bp, 11 predicted proteins | sample BulsoiFelSFmetaG_FD_120485 | JGI IMG/M metagenome (GOLD analysis project Ga0182001, IMG submission 120485) | Bulk soil microbial communities from Mexico - San Felipe (SF) metaG | ecosystem: Environmental > Terrestrial > Soil > Agricultural land | place: Mexico: San Luis Potosi | collected... | reverse complement strand
GCTGACTACCGAATATGGATTAGTAGTCTTACAGAATGGCAACACTACCGTTCTCACACCCGGCCTCGGTCCGAATTCCACAGCGGTGCCCAGCATGTTTGTCGTCAATACATATGAAGACCGCGCAGGGAATCTTCGCTTGCTGACCCCGAGCGGCCTGGCCCACTACTGGGACGGCAAAGTCGTTTTGGACACTCCAATTCCTGAGTTGTCACGCCTGATCTCATCTCCCTGGTCAGTGCATTCAATCATGGAGGATCGGGAAGGCAATCTCTGGCTCGGCATGGGTGGAATAGGGCTTCACCGGTTCAGGCCGCGACAGGTCACAGCCTACACGGGAGAGACCGGACTATCGGATCAAGGCTTTCTTCCGATGACAGATGATGGAGCGGGTGGACTGTGGCTCGGAAAAACAGATTTCCCCACCTCGCTCTATCATTTTGAGGACGGAAATTTCACGCCTTATAAGCTCAATGCCTGGGTGCGCTCGCTTTACCGTGACAATGCTGGCACGCTCTGGATTGGCACCGATAAGGGCCTCTACCGTTTACAGAACGGGCAATTGATCACAGACCATCCGTTAAATCCTGAGCTGCGAAACACAATTGTCCAGGCGATCTATCAAGATCGAGAAGGCAATCTGTGGGTCGGGACGGGCAGAGATGAGGGGCAGGACGGCGCGCTCTATCGCTTGAAAGATGGCGTGATCAGGAAATATCAGATGAGTGAAGGACTGGTCGCCAATGACGTGCGCTACATCACGGAGGACCACGAGGGCGCGCTCTGGGTGGGCACCACGCGCGGCATGAGTCGCTTCAAAGACGAGCGCTTCACCAACTACACCATCGAGCAGGGACTCTCGAACAACTTCGTCCGGGAAATTCACGAGGACGTGGATGGGACGCTCTGGATCGGCACGTACGGCGGCGGCCTGAATCGCTTTAAGGATGGCCGCTTCGTCGCCATCACCACCAAGAACGGGCTGTTCGATAACGTCGTCTCGCGCATCCTCGAAGACGACCACGGCAACTTCTGGATGAGCGGCAACCGGGGCATCTATCGCGCCAGCCGGCGTGAGCTGAACGATTTCGCAGATGGCCGCCTGCCTTCGGTTACCTCTATCTCCTACGGCGTCGAAGACGGCATGAAGACCAACGAGACCAATGGCGGCGCACAGCCCGCCGGGTGGAAGACCCTGGACGGGAAGCTCTGGTTCCCGACCATCAGGGGCGTCGTGGCAATTGACCCAGACAACCTCAATAGGCTTCCGCCTCCCGTCTACATCGAGCAGGTCTTAATCGGCCAGAGTCCGGTCGATGCGCGCCAGCCCATAGAGGTGCGGCCCGGCCAGGGCGACCTGGAGATTCATTACACAGGTTTGAGTTTCACCGCGCCGGAAAAGGTGCGCTTCAAGTACAAGCTCGAAGGCTACGACCGTGACTGGGTGGACGCTCATGAGCGGCGCGTCGCTTATTACACCAACATCTCACCCGGCAATTACACGTTCAGAGTGATGGCCGCGAATAATGATGGCGTCTGGAGTACGCAGGATGCGACCATTCAGATAGTCGTCATCCCGCCCTTCTGGCGCACCTGGTGGTTCGTCTCTCTCGTTCTGCTCGGCCTTATCGCCATCGGATTCTTCGCCTACAGACGCCGCATCTTGAAACTGAAGCGCGCGAACGCGGCGCAACAGGCTTTCTCGCGCCAGCTCATCGAGTCGCAGGAGAGCGAGCGGAAAAGAATCGCCGCCGAATTGCATGACAGCCTCGGCCAGCAGCTCCTCGTCATCAAGAACCGGGCGTTGCTGGCGCTCCACACGTCAGAGAGCCACGAGGAGGCCGCATCGGAGTTGAATGAAATTTCCGACGCCACTTCTCTGGCGCTCGACGAAGTGCGGGAGATCGCCTATAACCTCAGGCCATTTCAGATAGACCAGTTGGGGCTGACCAAGGCCCTCGAATCCATGCTCAAAAAAGTCTCCCAAGCTTCAGGCATCAAATTCTCGATCATGATTGACCCGATTGACGACCTCTATTCCAAAGAGGCAGAGATGAACATCTACCGGATCGTGCAGGAGAGCGCCAATAATATCGTCAGGCATTCGGGGGCGAGTTGTGCGGAGGTAGAAATCAGGAGGGATGCGCGCGGCGTGACGATCAGGGTTCACGACAACGGGAAGGGTTTTGCAAGTGACTCAGCCACGGGCCGCCCCCGCCGCGGCGGTCTGGGGATTGCCGGAATCTCGGAGCGTGCGCGTATACTTGGCGGGAAGCACGAGACCTATTCCGCGCCCGGCGCAGGAACCACGATCATCATCAAACTCGGTCTGCATAATAATGACAGCAGTGAAGGACAGGTCGATTAGGAAAGGGAAGGCATAGCATTTCGATGAAGACGGAAACGAGGATCTTTCTCGCTGACGATCATCCTCTGCTCAGAGAAGGTCTGCGTAAAGTCATCGAGCGCGAGGCTGGGATGGTGATTGTCGGCGAGGCTGATGACGGCGAGCAGGCGCTCGCGCTCATCATACAGTCCCAGCCCGACGTCGCCGTCCTCGATGTGGAGATGCCGAAGATGAGCGGCTTTGAAGTTGCCCACGCAGTGCGCGAGCGCCATCTGCCCGTCGAAATCGTCTTCCTCACCATGCACAGGGACGAAGACATCTTCAACAAGGCGCTGGACGCGGGCGCCAAGTGCTACGTGCTCAAAGACAGCGCCGTCATCGAAATCGTCGGGTGCATCAAGTCGGCTGTGAAAGGTGAGCATTACATCAGCCCTGCCGTCTCCAGTTACCTCGTCAACCGGGGCGCGCGTGCGGGCGCGCTCGCCAAGCAAATACCCACCCTGGGTGACCTGACGGAGACAGAGCAGCGCATCCTCCGGCTCATCAGCGAATACAAGACGAGCAAAGAGATCGCCGGAGAGTTGGGTGTCAGCCACCGCACAATCGAGAACCACCGGACGAACATCTCCAATAAACTGGAACTGCGTGGCAGCCACGCTCTCTTGAAGTTCGCGCTTGAGCACAAGTCAGAGTTGCCATAATCCTCTCGCCTCCATTCTGCTTCCAGCTTTCGGCCTTCCTAGGCCGTGCTCCTCAAACTCTCTTCCCGCCTCTGAGTAGAACTACTCAGAAAATTGAGCATCATTACTCATAAAGATTGTGCGCTTTCCTCTATTCCTTTCCATCTCACAAAGCTTCATATTGCGCGCGTCGGGATCAACGCGGAAGAAGCTTTGAAATGATGGATCTCTTAATCGTCGAAGACAACGACCAGATGCGCCGGATGATAGTCAAACTCGTGAGCGGTCTGGCCGAACACACCTACGAATGCTCGGACGGCGCGGAGGCGCTCCCGGCCTACACGATGCACCGGCCTGACTGCGTGTTGATGGATGTCAAGATGAAAGAGATGGACGGCATCAGCGCGACACGCCAGATCAAAGCCTCTTACCCGGAAGCCAACATCATCATCGTTACCGACTATGACGACCCGGACCTACGCGAGGCGGCACGCTGCGCCGGCGCCTGTGAATATGTGACGAAAGAGAATCTATTCGACGTGCGCCGGGTTCTGGGCTCGCGGAAAAAGCGGACAGCACTTTAATGGCTCGCTCGGAGAACGCGCGCGCTCTACTGCAAGTGATAAATGGAGCATCTACAAAGAGCTGACTATTTAAAACCTCGTGTTACGGCCAGACCCGAGCACTTTGCCCAAGGAGAAACCTCATGTCGAAATTCAAATCAACTTTCATAATCGCAGCCTTCGCCCTTCTCTTATTGGTTGTGAGTTCACCGGCCCAGGCGCAGAGCGCCAACGGCACGCTCTACATCTGCGTCAACACCAATAACTGGCAGATGCGTAACGTGCCGGACCCGAAGGAGTGCAAGAAACAGGAGACAGTAATTGTCTGGGACTTCAACGCGCTCAAAGGCCCGAAGGGTGATAAAGGTGAGACAGGAGCGACCGGGCAGCAGGGGACGCCGGGACAGTCTGTGACTGTTATCTCAGTGCCGCCGGGCGCCAACTGTACCAATGGCGGATTGATGCTGACGGATGCAAGCGGGAATCACTTCATCTGCAACGGTGCCCCCGGAGCGAAAGGTGAGACAGGTAATCCGGGAACTCCCGGCGCATCCCCTGTCGTCACCCCTGAAGCTGCCGGAGCGAACTGCACCAGCGGCGGCCTCAAGGTGACGGACGCGAGTGGTGCAATCAATTATGTCTGCAACGGCGCATCCGGCGGCAGTAACCTGTTTATTACGCGGACCAGAGAAATTTTGGTTCTGCCGGACACCCCTTCAACCCAAATTGGCGTCTTGGACCTCCCCCCTGGAAACTATCTCGTTTCTGCGAAGGCAACGGCGCGGAGTTTTTTATCCTACTCTCCAAATATGATCTGCCAGTTCCGTGCCAACAATCAATTTGACGTTGACTCGTATATTACGATGACCGTGCATTTAGGTGACACCCCATTCGGGACAACGCAGGCATACTCGCTCCCATCGGGTGGGCAGGTACAATTAATGTGCTTTCAGGGAACGCCCCTCGATTCACAAGGACGCCCCCTCTTCACACCTCAAGCGATAACCATAGCCAGGGGTGTGTTGTGGGCGACGCCGGTCAGCGCAATCAACGTTCAGTAGGGTTCTGCTTCACACATCATGACACGTTCTTCTTCTACACCGCATTCGTCTCATCATTTCTGGAAGTGTATTTTGCTGTCCACTCATGGGCCAGTGCTGAACCCCGGAGCGGGTACAAACATAACCTTCGCGCTTGGACTTCAACCAAGCTAACTGCCTTTTCTTCTAATAAGGAGACAAAAATGACCTCGACAAAAGAAGCGACGACCTCAGGCGTTGATCTGTCGTCAGCGAAAATCAACCAGTCTTCCACTCATGCCGGACTTAAAACCATTCTCTACCTCATTGCGATCTGCTTCATATTGAAGTTCGCCGTCCCTTCCGCACACGCCCAGGCGTTAGGCGCTGATAACAACCGTCGCTATGACCAGAACGCCTACCTCGAAGCTCACGATGCCTACGCCAATGCGGACGCGAACTATTCTTGTTGGCTCTATTGTAACCAGGATAGAAGTATCAACGATCAACTCGACGCGGGCGTCCGCTCTCTCGATCTGCGAACCTGGAAGGTCAGGCAATTTAAGTATCTCGGGTACTATCAGGCGCGAATCTACAACAGCGACGGTGATCATAAAGATACGTTTAATGAAAGTCTGTTCATTAATGAGAAATATGGAGATCATGACCCGCAGATCGTCCTGGGCCATCACATCTATGATCACGGGCTAGGGTATCTGGACGGAGGCTTAGGCTTAATTTTTAGCGGAGCGCTCCACCCGTTAGAAAAATACACCGACCGCTTGAAAAAGATTCGCGAATGGTTGGAAGACCACCCGAGCGAAGTGGTGACGCTCAATGTTGATAGCAGCATCCCTGATGCCTCAGTTGATCTAACACGCCAAGCGTTTGCGGATGCTGGCATTACCCCAGAGCATATGTTTATTTTAGGTAACGACTATGTGAACGTCGGTCTCGCGCCCACACAGGGCCGTCCCGGAGGGCTGAGGCCGAACCCGGACGGATGGTGGTTTCCGATGGATGGAATGCCGACCCTCCAACAACTCATAGATAATAACAAGCGGCTGATTTACCACGACGGCCAGACATTTGAGAAGACCTCCCTTCACAAGGTGATGGTAGATACCGTCTTTGGCAAGCACAGTGTCCCGACGGGATGTTTTGGTGAACACTACGACGATTGGGCGGATGCGGAAAATGGCAGCAAAGATATAAACGACTTCACCGTTCCGCTCTTTATGATGCAGCATGTGCAAGATATCCCGGAAGAGGCGCACGACATTACAAGGTGCGTGCAAGATATCAAATGGCTTAAAAACAGATTGACCGACATTGAGAATAAGTGGCATCGTTTGCCGAATATTCTTCGAGTGGACCACGCCGCTAAAAGTAGCGAAACCAACTTCTCAACCGACACCTTTGATGGCCCGAAAGAGTTTGTCAAGTATCTTAATCAACGTTGGGCAGAGCAGCCGCGCATCATCCCGCTCTATGGTCTTACGTCGAGTCCCGACAGTTTTGGCTGGAACAATACCGCCGTGACTGTTTACGGTATGTGGGGCGTAAGCCCCGGAGGCGCAAGCAACGGCGGCATCCGCCAAGTCATCTTTAGCGTCTTTGGGGCACCTGATAGCGGGAGCGCAACGCCCAGCATCAAAGTAGACCGCTCTGTGGCAAATGCTCCGGCAGAGACTCTCATCTCGGATGAGGGAAAAAGCGTCGTGAGCTTCTACCTGATTAGCTCAGAGGGCAATGCCAGTGATCGCGGCTACGTGGACATCTGGATAGACAAGACTCTCCCGACCATCAGCGGCCATGTGGACAGAGCGCCCAACGCTTATGGATGGTATCAGGCTGATGTGACAGCCAGCTTTACCTACCAGGACGCAGCGCCAGCCTCGAATCCACATGTTTCGTTTTCCGGCATTGACCCCGACCCGCTTAACACTACGCCCACTGTCGTGCTCTCCACTGAAGGCAGCAATCAGACCATCACGGGCAAAGCCACGGACAAAGCCGGAAACTTCAACAGTGCTTCTCTGCCCGGCATCAACCTCGACAAGACAAAGCCGACGATTACCTACACAGGCAACGCAGGTAAGTACACGCCCGATCAATTCATCAATATCACTTGCACGCCAGCCGATAGCTTGTCCGGTGTTCGCGTCAACACATGCCAGAACATTTCCGGCGAGGGTTTTGATTTCGTGGATGGCTCTCAAAAAATTACGCCGCACGCTTACTCGGCAGAAGCCACCGACTACGCCGATAATGTGGGGAACAGCTCGACCTCATTTACCGTTGAGGTCAGCCAGCAAGCAGTCTCCAATTTAACCGCCCGTTTTGTTAGCAACGCCGGAGTAGCCAACTCGCTTCAGCAGAAACTGAGATCAGCGACAGAGGCAGAGAATCGAGGTGATCTGATAGGGAAAGCTCACCACGTTGATGTCTACGTCAATGAGCTTCAGAATCAGATAGGCAGATTTATCAGCTCTAAAAATGCGGCGACGCTGGTTCGACTGGCGCGAGCTTTTTGAGGGCTGCGATCCTTAGTAAAGCTAAGAGCAGGCGATTTGCGAGGGCTCGCCTGCTCTTTCCTCTCTAAAAACCGTAATGATTCTAATCAGAAGCAGTTTATGCGAGATGTGCGCATAACCTCTTTTTGAGAAGTCTTCAGCACAATATCTTGCGCTTTTCATGCTGGACCAGAAATCTAATTTCAAGATTGGGGATTGTCCGAGTCGGATAAGAGTCATCATGGCCTAACAAGCCTTGTGAGCCACAAGTATTACACCTATAATCCGAGTACATAAGAGTTCCGCTTCAAGGCCGCTTCCGAAGCGGGAACACCTCATAGTTAACCGCCCAGACAAAACGCCGGAGAATGGTATCCGCGCGCTTTAATTTGTCCCTGGGGAGGAAACAAGATGGGGAAGCGGTCAATCTTTTACCTGGACGACAACGAAGAGATCCTGGAAGTCTTCCGCGTCACGTTCTGCGCGGAGTACGACGTGCGCACCACCTCTTCTCTGACGGAAGCCCTGCAAGTGCTCCAGACTTGCCCCGCCGAGATCATCATCTCCGATCAAAGAATGCCCGAGATGGAAGGAACAGAGTTCCTGAGGCGCGCCTGTGAGCTGTGCCCGAGGAGTCAGCGCATCCTGCTGACCGGTGAGGTGAAGTTCGGCGACGTGCTGGAAGAGATCAAAGAGGGAGTGGTCGAATACTTTATCCAGAAGCCCTGGGACCCTCTGGAGATGCGCGACGTGCTCGAGCGGGCAAGCCTCGCCTTCGATCAACGTGATGGAGGGGGGCGCTTCCACAGACGCCTGGTTAAATCTTATCAGTGAACGGCTAGATCATTGGAGTTCCATAATAAAAATTAGGGTTTCAGGCGATGTCAAGCCTTTAACTCTTGCTATAATTCATTAAGCCTATAGATCACTTGCTCGTCGTTGTGAACGGCCTAAACGTGGCCTTAAGCCTCTTCGTAGTTCAATGCCGTAAACGCTTAGTTCGCCCTTGGACATTGTCTACATCTTTCGCTCATCCAAAAGCTCGCTTAATATAAAGCCAGGATTCTCATCATTGATATCCGTCAACTTCGTTATTCATTCCATATCCGTACCCTTTCTTGCACTGGACCAAGAACTTTCTGCTGACGTGATACCATAGCAAATACTTACCACTCACTATTGTCAACACTCAGTCTTCGTCGGGAAATATTAGACAAAGTAAAAAATGCACCTAATCCAGAGTAGCTAGTTGTTGAATCTCCCTTAAGCGCGCCGCCAGGCGTTGATTCTTCATCTCCAGCTCATGACGTGCTTTGTTTGTTTCATAATGCTCTAGCGCGCGACTGACTGTTAATCGAAGTTCTTCATTATTCCACGGCTTGGTCACGTACTTGTAAACATGACCCGAATTGATTGCTTCCACCAATGTTTCGACATCCGTATACCCGGTAAGGATGATGCGCACCATGTGCGGACGCAAACTCGCGGTCCGCTTGAGCACTTCGAGACCAGTCATATCTGGCATTCGCTGGTCAGTGATTATGAGTGCTACGTCGTGTTGCTCAAGCAGCCGTAGAGCTTCCGTGCCCGACCCCGCCGTCACGACTTCATAGTCGTTGCGGAAAAGCCTTTCGAGCAATCGAATGTTTGCCGGTTCGTCATCGACTACCATGATCTTGTAAGTCATTTAAGTGAATATCTCCTGTACTGATTTGATAGATCTTAAATTACTACCATTTTACTTAGCCGTATCCGGTAGCAGTCGGCGCTCCGCTTCAACTGGGATTGCTATTGTAAAGACTGTCCCCTCGCCCAGCTTGCTTTGAACGGTAATGGACCCTCCATGGCGCTCGATAATGCCGTAGGTGATAGATAACCCAAGTCCTGTACCTTCCCCGACGCGTTTGGTGGTGAAAAATGGATCGAAAATCTTTTTTAGGTTTTCAGATTCAATTCCACTTCCCGTATCGCTAATTACGATAATGGCCATTCGATTATCCAAATAAGTCTTAAGATGCACCTTACCTTTATAGCCTGTGGCTTGAGCGGCATTGACGAGAAGGTTCATCCAGACCTGATTCAGTTGCCCCGCATAACACTCCACGGGCGGCAAGTCTCCGTAATCTCGTTCCAGTATGACACGGTCGGGCCCGTAGTATTGTGATAGCAATCTGATAGTTGACTCGATACCTTCATGAAGGTTCACTTTCTTTAATTCGGCCTCATCTAGCCTGGAGAAGAGTCGCAAATTCTGCACGACATCGCGGATTCTTTCCGCCCCGCTATGGCAATCGTTAATGATGGATCGCAGGTCGTCAACTGAATGTTTGTAGTCAATCTCTTCTTTAATCCTCTCAGCCTCTGCGGTCACAGCCGCCGGCAACTCGGCCTCGTCATAAAATCTGAGAAGGCGCTCAAGCCCGGCACTGCATTCTCTCAACATCTGCATATTGCCGTAGACAAAGCCCGCCGGATTATTTAGTTCATGTGCGACGCCGGCGGCGAGTTGGCCTAGAGACGCCATCTTCTCGCTGTGGACGATCTGAGCCTGAAGACGTTCCAATTCGGCTTTCTGACGGGCGAGTTCCGCATTATGTTTTTCTAGATTATCTTTATATAGGCGCGCGCTTCTTAAGAGCGCCCGCCTTTCCAGCGCGCGCTCGACGGAGAACTCAAGTACGTCCAAATCACAAGGCTTAATCAAGTAATCGGAAGCTCCGAGGCGGACAGCATCAAGGACGCGCTGAGTGCGGGCAACACCTGATGCCATGATGACTGCGGTATCTGGGAAATGCTCTGTAATACGGCGTAGGAGTTCGATGCCGCTCAAACCGGGCATCTGCACGTCCGAGATAACAAGCGAAAACTGCTCACTGGCCAGCCGTACAAGAGCTTCCTGAGCGTTATTTGCTGTCACGCATGAGTAACGACCGCTCAGGCAACCGGCGAACAACCTACATACAGATTCTTCATCATCAACGATAAGAATGCGCTTATCGTTCTCATTCATTGAGTAAGAATCACTGGACCCTGCCCAGATGGATTTACCTTCAAAATTCAATTTCATTCGTATTCACCAGAGTTTAATTCTACCTAGCAAATAGACAACGGCGAGATCAACAAAACCAGGCTCACCTCCGCCCTCAGATCAGGCCACTCTCAATTACATCAAATAGTGGTCACTGAGTTATTCAAGCTTCCTGCTATTATCCAGCACCTCACGCACCTTTCGCCCTAAACCCTCGACGCTATACGGCTTTTGAATCACCGCTGCGTCCAAATCTTCAACGAACTTATTCTGTTTGACAAAACGACTCTGCACCGTCTCAGCGCTGTAGCCCGTCATAAAGATCAGAGGAATATCGCTACCTAGCTTTTGCATCTGTTCGTAGGCATCCGGCCCTCCTATTCGGGGCATCACCACATCCAAAATCACCATGTCTATGTCCTCGCGCTTGGCTGCATACAGCTCAACCGCCTCTTCACCATCCTTTGCCAGCAGCACGTGGTATCCTAAGCCTTCAAGGATGTGCTGTGCTAAGTCTCTTAGCTGCTTTTCATCTTCGGCTACGAGGATGGTTTCTGTTCCGCCGAGCAATGGAGACTGCTTCGCTTTAGTCTCTTCTTCAACAGCCTGCTCAACTACAGGCAAATAGATTTTGAAGGTTGATCCATGCCCAATTTCGCTGTACAGATGTATATGTCCCTCGTGTTGTTTGACGATGCCGTAGACCATTGCTAGGCCTAAGCCAGTGCCCCGACCTATCTCTTTCGTGGTGAAAAAGGGTTCGAAGATGCGCGCCTGTATCTCGTCGCTCATTCCAACTCCGTTATCGCTTACGCTGATTTCTACGTACTTACCTGGTAGAACGTAAGGGTACTTACGGCGGTAAGCCTCATCCAACTCTGCGTTACTTGTCTCGATAGTTAGCTTTCCTCCTTGCGGCATAGCGTCGCGGGCATTAACGGCGAGGTTCATGATGACCTGTTCTATCTGCCCCGGGTCAGCGAAAACTGTAGCTAGATCTGGTGTTGGCTTAATGCGGATTTCTACATCTTCACCGATAATGCGCTGGAGCATCTTCATGATCTCAGAAATGATGTCGTTGAGATTTAAGTTGCGGCGCTCCAGTCGCTGTCGGCGGCTGAAAGCCAGCAGTTGGCGAGTCAGTGCTGTGGCCCGATTCCCGGCCTTCTCAATCTCGACCAGACGGTGCTGGATGGGATCATCGGGCTGAAGGTTACGCAGCGCAAGTTGCGTGTTTCCTATGATAACAGTCAGAAGGTTGTTGAAGTCATGTGCTACGCCTCCGGCCAGCGTACCGATAGCTTCCATCTTCTGTGACTGCTGAAGTAGCTCTTCACTCTTCTGCAGTGCCTCTTCGGTACGCTTGCGTTGAATGGCTGCGCCTAGCGTACCTACTGCTACTTTTGCAGCGTCTACCTCTGCCGCATACCACTGACGTTCGGTTAGACATTCATCGAACCCAACCATTCCCCACCACTCCTGCCCAATGAAGATGGGTAAAAGGAGGATTGAGCAGATGTCTTGTTCCTCTAAAAACCCCCGTTCGCTCGCTGGGAATTCTTTCACCAACCCCTGAATGGCCTGTCTCTGTGAGAGTGCCTCGGCCCAGCGCGCGTAGCCACCCTCATTAATCGGAAATCTTTGTAGTCTAGGATTATTAATCTGAGGCTTAATACCGTTTGTCACCCACTCGTATCGTTGACTGGTTAGAAGAACGCCCTCTTCACTCATAAGGTTTTCGAAGAGATAGACGCGACTGGCTTGTGTAGCTATTCCTAACCGTTCGAGTACCTCGCTAATGGTCTGCTCCCAGTCAGGTGTCGCCAGGAATCGCTCTGCAGCAAAACCGACTGCCTCCATGATCCGATCGCGCCGCCACAATGCTTCCTCTGCGCGTCGCTGTTCTACGCGTGTACGCTTCCTTTCAATTGCTTGCTCCACAGCTTGGCCCAACCGGCTCAAACGATCTTTTAATAGGTAGTCAGAGGCACCCCGCCTGATACTTTCTACTGCCGTCTCTTCGCTAATAGTGCCTGTAATAATGATGAAAGGAATATCAAGATCGCTCTCCTGCAAAAGAGCGAGAGCTTGAGGCGCGCTGAACTGCGGCATTGAGTAGTCGGAGAGAATTATGTCTAAGTCTGGACTAAGATGAGCCAAGAAATCAGCTTCCATCTGGACGCGGTGCCAGATGGGCTCGAAACCGGCATGCCTCAGTTCATACAGAACAAGCTCGGCATCCTCTATTCGATCTTCGAGAAGCAGAACGCGAAGTGGAACTTTCATGAGGAATATTCTCTTTATCTATTCTTTATCGAATAACAATATTAAGTTAGCGGAGGATTATTGAGCAGCGCCCAGTACATTCCAAGCTGGCGCACCGCTTCCGAGAACTGGTCAAAGTCAACGGGTTTGACAATGTAGCTATTGACGCCCAAGCGATAGCTCTCGACGATGTCACGCTCCTCGCGTGAGGAGGTCATCATCACTACCGGAATTGTCTTGGTTTGCTCATCGCTCTTAATGCGCCTCAAAACCTCCAGCCCGTCCACTTTCGGCAGCTTCAGATCAAGCAGGATGACTTTGGGTTGGCGGCAGCTTTCGCCGCTGCGGCTCTGATATACGCCGGTGCAGAAGATAAAATCCAGCGCTTCTGCCCCATCACGTACTACGTGGATGCGATTGGATAAATGGTTTTTCTTGAGCGCGTGTAACGCCAACTCCACATCATTCGGGTTATCTTCGACGAGCAGAATCTCTACCATGTTATCAGTCATTGGAGGAGTCTCCTTCGAAAGTGAAGTAAAATGTCGCGCCTTTATTCTCTTCCGCCTCGGCCCAGATGCGCCCGCCGTGGCGATGGATGATACGCTGCACGATTGCTAGTCCTACTCCTGTTCCTTCAAACTCTTCGGCCCGATGCAGGCGTTGAAAGACGCCAAAGAGCTTATGGGCATACTGCATATCAAACCCCGCGCCATTATCCCGGACGTAGTAGATGATCTCTCCTGAGCCATTGCTCTCAGTCTTGGAACCGATCTCAATCCGTGCTTCGTCCTGTCCACGTGTGTACTTAAGTGCGTTTGAAAGCAGATTTATGTAAACCTGTTTCAGCAGGGAAGAGTCGGCCTGTACTGTCGGTAACTCTCCAATAGATATGTCCACGCGACGCCCCTCACGCTCGGATTTAAGGTCATCCAATACTTGATGAACGACCTCTTTTGGTGCGGCCTTCTGCTTTTTCATCGCCTGTCGGCTTAGTCTGGAGAAGGCGAGAAGATCGTCAACAAGTTGGCCCATCTGCTGAGCATTGTCACGCACAATATTGAGATAACGCCGGGCCTCTTCCGGCATCTGCGGGGCATAGTCTTCCAGCAGTATACGAGAGAAGCCGTTCATAGCGCGTAAAGGGGCGCGTAAGTCGTGCGACACCGAGTAGGAAAAGGCTTCCAACTCCTTATTTGCAGCCTCAAGCTGCTCGGTGCGTTCCATGACTCTATGCTCAAGCTCTTCATTCAATTTGCGGATCTCTTCTTCTGCCCGCTTACGCTCCGTAATATCTGTCGCGACTCCCAGAAGTTGATCCACTCTTCCATCAGATGAAATGATCGGGCGCTTAACAGTTTGGAGCCAGCGGACACACCCTTTTGCATCGGTGATCATCTCTTCCGGGATGAACTTCTCCTGCTTTTTATTTAACACCTCCAGATCATCGCGGCGGAAACGTGCAATCTCTTCATCGTTAGAGTTGAAGCCGTCGTCGCGTTTACCGATCAAGTCTTCCACCGTAGTGCCATAAGCTTCGGCTAAAGATTGATTGGCTAGTGTAAAGCGCTCTTCTCGATCCTTAGCGAAAATGAAATTCGGATTGAGATCAATGACCTGACTTAAGAAGAGACGTTGTCGGGCTAACTCCTGCTCTGCCCGTCGACGCGCAGTAATATCATTAGCGAGTACGATCTCGGCTGGCCTGCCAGCAAAGTCAACCGTGTGCGACGTGATCTCGACTTCGATGATCTGTCCGTCCTTCTTCCTGTGTCGCCACACGCCCGCCTCATCCAGTCCAGAAAAGCCCGGTGTTAAAGATTCGAGAAGCACGGGCACATCTGCTGCCGGGCGGATGTCTTTGATAGTCATTGTGAGGAATTCTTCGCGCGAGTAGCCGTAGTGATAGATAGCAGCCTCGTTGACTGCCAGAAATGAGAGCGTCTCGGCATCGTATACCCACATCGGATGTGGGTTGTTTTCAAACAGTAGCCGGTATCGCTCCTCTGATGCGCGTACGGATTCGGTCTGCTTCTGTGCAACTGTCAGAGCCTGACTATATGATTGCGATACTTGTATAAGTTGACGCCGGGTGAAGAATGCGAGTAGGCCACCTAACAATAAAGTTAAAGAGATACTTATATTAATCACAAGCCGGGTCAGGTTAGCAGCAGCGCGCATCTGCTCATCCCGCAGGGTCTCTTCGACTTTATTGAAAGATGCAACGCGCGCGCGCATATCATCCATCAGCCCTTTGCCGAAAGCCTGTCCGACATAAGACTGATAATCGCCACCGCTTTCCCTTACTTCAATCACTTGACGAGCGTACTCTTTCCACTGCATGTATCTCACACGAATATCTTCATTACGCTGAAACTGTGCTGAATTATCGGAGACGAGCCTGCCCAAGTCATTGAATGCATTATCGATTGACAGAAGTCCTTGACTATATGGCTCGAGAAAACTCTGATTTCCGGTAATGAGATATCCGCGCACTCCTGTTTCCATATCAACCAACAGCTTCTCAACCTGATGCGCCTGAGCGGTCACCTGGTTGGTGTGGCTAACCTGTTGCTCGACAGCGAGGAAGCGATTGATCTGCCAGAGCAAGGTTCCGGCCAAAGCAGCCATCAGTAGTGGTGGTAGTATAAGTGAGCGTGTAAGCGCCCGCCTGAAACTTTTGGGTTCTTTCTGATGTGAGTTCATCTTGAAAGCCAATGATTATTTCTTGCTACACTGATATTAAAAGCTTCCAGAATCCTAAGCTGACTCTGTTATGGATTGGTTAACTATCAAAGATGGGTAAGGGGAAGGTGAGTACCTTGTTCAAGAATACCCAACAGTACGCAGAAGGTAAAGCAAATAATTAAATAACTAGCCTGGAATGGACGCCAAATCCCTTACGGACGCACAATCCGTATCTATTCAGGTCATCCACGATGTAACAGGCTATATTTGAGCGGGACAGCCTAATATACCTGGCTCACTTGGTTGTTGAGCTACCGGGACTGGCCCCGCGGCGCAGGCTCCACAGACCGCGCACCGACAAGATGACGCCGAACAGCCCGGTCACGGCGAGCGCGAGCAGCGTCCACACGAAGAAGAAGTGTCCGCTGGTGTTCACCATCCGGCTCGCAACGCCAACACCCTTGCCCTGCATGTGAACTAGGGGGACGACCAACGAAAGGAGCGAGCCCAAGAGGATAATGATGTACCCCGACCGCCGTCCGGCGAGTACCAGCGTTCCGTAAAGCCAGACGACGACGATTGGGACAAATATGAGGTTTCCGACCGTTCCCGGCTCGTATCCATAAACAATATCGCCTGCCAGGTGAAACGTATTGAAGAGGATCGAGAGCAAAGACACGATGGTTAACAGAAGGTTGTGCTTCACTCGTCCTCCTTATACGAGCGATTGGATGAAATGCACGGGGGCGCGCTT
>Ga0182001_10000148_pt1 | contig 15886 bp, 8 predicted proteins | sample BulsoiFelSFmetaG_FD_120485 | JGI IMG/M metagenome (GOLD analysis project Ga0182001, IMG submission 120485) | Bulk soil microbial communities from Mexico - San Felipe (SF) metaG | ecosystem: Environmental > Terrestrial > Soil > Agricultural land | place: Mexico: San Luis Potosi | collected... | reverse complement strand
CGCACGACTGGGTGCAGGCCGCGGGTCGCCGGGTTCACGGCACCCGACCCCGCGTCGGCGGGCATGACCTCCGTGGCCGTGCCGGGGGCGCCTTGCGAGTTCCCTTTGATTCTTGGGCCATTATCCCGCCGTTTGTTGCCGCGTCGCCCTTTGTCTTTCTGCATACAGGCATCCTTGAGGCTTAGCATCGCCTGGGGGAAGAGCCCCATGCGGGAAGGGAGTAGCAGTGTCCGGCTTGAATAAAACTTTGGAGAACCTGAAAAGGCAAACCCGCCTGCCGCCGCGGCCGGTTAGGAGTGAGCGACAAGGTGAAGGCCTACGCCACGCTGGTAACAGGCTCGTGGGTATGGCGAGATGTCAGAATTGGCGATAGCCTCTGGAAAAGATGAAAGTTTAGGGTTAGACCCAGAGGCGAACTAGGATCGTTTGAATAATAGGCTCATCCCAAGAGTTAGATCTGCTCCGTAAAGTTTGACGCTTAAAAGAGCCCTCAGTGAGGTCGCTAGGAATTCTTACGAATCCGCGAGAGGTGCGTATCATCGGATAATCTTACATGTTTAAATCTGCACAAAAGTCATTGCCTTCTGTGCCGCAGGCCGCATTAAACTCTTAGGAGCAAGCGCATGAGGTGCGACTTAAGATGCAGTGCTTGGTTCAACTGTCTTCTGCCACGAGAGAATTTATCCATAAGCATTATATGTGTCAATAGGTTTGATTCCATTGTACGTGAGTCCGAGAACCGGCATTATGAAAACAGATCTGGAAGTGATTAGAAGCAGTCTCATAAATACCCGATAAGGTTTAGAGACTGCGAATTTCTCAGGAAAATCGAAGCGGCCACACCATCCGGGATATTTATGAGACTGCTTCTATTCAGTCGTCTTCATCAATCCTTCTCATCTGTAATAAGTTGGTCGTACCGGGAACACCGAGGCGTGTGCCAGCCGTAAAAATAACGGTGTCACCTTTCTCCAGGAGGTCGCGCAGATAGTCGTCCTCGTCCCGCTTAGCCAGACACTGTGTGAAGATGTCGTCAGTGCCTTTGCCCTTGCTGGCCTCACCGATGCAGATGGGCAGAACGCCGTAGCTGGCCGCGAGTTTCCTCGTGTTGATTACGTCGTGTGCAGCCCCAATAATAATCATGCTCGGTCGCAGGCGCGAGAGCATGCGCACCGTCCGACCCGAGGTGCTGGCGGCGATGATACATTTTATGTCTTCGCCCTCACTCATCGTGCAGGCCGCCTGCGTTATCAGATTTGTGGTCGGCTGCCGCATCGACTTGTTCCACTTCTCGCGGTAGAGCCCTTCCCGCCACTTCAGTTTATCCAGCAGTTCCTCGCCTGGGCGCTCTGTAAGGATGATGCTGATCCCGTTCGCGAGCGCGGTGCCGACGTTGCTGAAGCGCCGGTTGTTCTCCTTGATTCTGGGAAAGTCATCCTTAAGAAATTCCTGAAACCGCAGCAAGTTTGAGGTCTGCCGCAGGTCGGTGTCCTTGATGCCCTTCAGCTCGAAGTAGCGTTCGGCCTGTACGGCAATACTGATCATTTTACGGATAGAGTGGAAGGGAAACTGGCCTGCCGAAGTCTCCTCCGACATCATCACGGCGTCGCTTCCGTCGACGATAGCGTTGAAAACATCTGTCCCCTCGGCGCGCGTCGGCTCGATGCTTTTGGTCATGCTCTTGAGCATCTCGGTGGCCGTGATGACCGGCTTGCCGCGCTTGTTACACAGCTGGATGAGCTTCTTCTGGATGGCCGGCACTTCCTCAATGTCCATCTGGAGCCCTAAGTCACCGCGGGCCACCATTACCCCGTCGGCCACATCGAGAATGAAGTCGATGTTCTCCCATCCCTTGTTTGTCTCGATCTTGGCGATGATGGAGGGTGATTTCAGGCGCGCCGTAGCCGCATCCATGCCGTACCCTTGAAGTGTCCTTTCGATATATTCCTTGGCATTAAGGACGTCGTTCGCCGTCTGGGCGAATGAGAGGGCGACGAAGGCGATGATTGGCTCCTCGTCCGAGGTGAGGTTGCTGTATTCTAGCTCCAGCAGCTTGTCGAGCTTGCTCCGATCGTCGTCCGTGAACGAGGGTACGTTGATATCCACGTTCTTCAGGGAGAAGCCCTTATTACCGTTGAGCTTGATCTCATTGCCCTTCGCCCCGCCACCCCCTTTTACCGACACGATCCTGCACTTCAGCTCGGAGCCTGCCGCGTCGAATTCGTGGGGGTTAACCTCCATAAACACATCACCATCCCCGACGATCGCCAGAACACGCTCGCCCGCGACGATGCGGCGATTGATCTGGTTCATCATGCTCTTGAAGGGCGCCGGCTGACTGCTGGCCTCTGTGAACTCCTTTGCGAGCACGTTCTCGACGACCTCTGGAGGTACATTCTGGATGCCCCGCTGCGGAAGTTTCCGCCCATGTCTACCGTGCTTCTCCAAGCTCATTTTGAGCGGCGCCGCGTCCACATAAACCGTGGAGGCTTTGCCGGCCGGACGTTCGGTCTCGAAGTGTACGGTGAAATCGTCGCCGACGTGGAAGATGTAGTTGTCGAGGGCGAAACGGATTTTTGGTCCGGGCAAGTCGGCCAGCAGCGCTACTCGCTTCCTGTTGTTGTTCTCCCGCTCGCACGCCCGGACGGCCGCCTTAATGGCCGCAAAGATGCCTTCAATCTTATCAAGCTTGATGTGCGATAGGTTCAACCGGATGACGTCCGCACCGTTCTCGTAGAATTGTGTGACGATGTAGTCGTAAGTCGGCGCGCTGACCCCTCTGCCATCTAAGTCCTGAATGCCGTCCGCGTAAGAGGTCTCACTGCCGATGGTGGCAACAATCTTCGTTCTGAGCGGCTGATTGTTGTGAGGCGGTGAGTCCTCAAGGCGTATGACTCGTCCGCGTTCGGTTCTAAATAGTGACATAGCCTATCCTCCGCGGGCGCATAAAATATCACGAGTTATATCCAAAGGCGACAGTTAAATTGCGAATGCGCGTGCCCGCCAGCTGGGCAACAAGCGGGGAGGATCTTCGACCTACCCTCAACCTTTGCCTATGTATGTTGTAAACTAAAGCTTCACTAAGCGGGTATCTTGGAGCGGTATGCCCACGGCGGCAGCGTCCAAATGCTCCTGACAGCGTAGCTGTAACCAAGGGCGGCTCCGCCACCTCTGATTTATAATGTCTTACCTTGCCTTCAACCATCGCCATGTCCAGAGTTGTAAAACGTAGGCGCAAGAAGGGTGGAGATCAGGTTGCGTCACTGTTGACTCAGTTAGTGCTGACTGCGCTGACACAGCACGAGCTGTCTGGAGTTAGCTCGCTGCTCCAGGCGGCTGCGAGGGCCGTCGGTGCCCATGCATGCATCCTTTGGCAGACGGCCCCCGACACGGACAGTACCCCGGCAAGGGGCTACCTCTTTGTCCTGGCGCAGTGGGCTGGCGCTGACGGCCAACAGTGTAAGGTGCGTACCCTGCCGCTATACGGTTCGGTAACGGGCGCTGCAGTACTGGGGCAGAAGATCATTAAAGTCCTAGACATTAATGCCGACGAGCGGGTGTTTAAAGACGACAAGTTCCTATCAGAGGCGCATATTGTGTCGATGGTCTCCGCGCCCATAGAACTCCGCCCCGGCATCAGTGCTGCGCTTAACCTCTACTGGAACGTGAAGAAGAGGTTCGATGACCACGATCATCGGCGCATTATGGAGTTGGTCCGACTGCTGCCTTCGCTCTACCAGACCATCAGCGACCGTGTTGGTCTGAAGATGATCGGTACGGTTAACGACATCCTGCACGAGGCGGAGTTGCGTGCGCCCGACCGGCCGCTGCCGAAGGTCGAGGTGAAGAAGGTCATCCAGAGCATCTGCGAGTTCGTTACAAATTCGTTCGACTGTATTGAGACCTCTGTCTTCCTTGAGGACCCTCTAACGAGCCCCGGTGAGTTTGAGATGATGGGGACTACTTGGCCTGAAATTTTCCAAAAGCCGGTGTACCGCCGGAATGAGGGGCTCACCGGATGGGTGCTCAACAACGCGCAGCCGGTTAACATCTTCGACCTGCTAAGGTTCAACGACGAAGTAGAGTTTTACCGAGGCAAGTACCGGGACATTACTTGGAACAACCCGTTGGATATTGAAAGTGCTGTCCGCAAGCACTTAAGCCCGGAGTTCGACAACAACGACCTTCCGCCGCTGAGCTTCATCGCCGCCCCTATCTTGAAGGGAACAATCGTGCGCGGTGCCATCCGCTGCTGCGTTACGTGGAAGGCCCCTTATTACTTCTCGGGCGTCGAGTTGAAGTTGCTGGAGCTGATCGCCTCGCAGATAAGTCGCTATTGGGGCAACTGGCTCGCGCGCCAAGAGATTCTGGAGGAGAATGAATCGTGGGAGAAGCTAGTCAATAGCATCCTCACTCTGAACAAACTCGTCCACGGCGAACTTACCAAGAGCCCTCCGAAGCCGGAGCAAATCTTTGAGAGCGCTCTCGAGCAGACGCAATCGGTCATCACCGGCTCGGACATCATGGACGTGCGGCTTTATGACCCGGATTCGAAACAGCTCTACTTCGTCTCGACCTTTGGGGCTGCATGGAAGGAAGGCGACTCGCGGGCCGTGGAGCAGCGTCGGAAGCGCAGGTTCGATGTGGGTGACTCAGAGAAGGAGTCCGCGGGAGCGCGGGTCTTTCGCACGGGCGAACCGAGCCACCTTACGGATGTGACCGCCGACCCAAACTACTCTGTTACCTTCCCCAAGACCAAGCACATGCTGATCTGCCCGATCAGCGTCGGGGAGGACAAGTACGGCGTTCTCGACATCCGTAGCACGCAGGAGCGCGACTTCCCATCTTACGCGAAGAACATGGCCCTGCTGCTCGCTAAACAATTGGGCCTCTACTGGTACTTGGCGGCGCACGTAGGCGAGCTACAGCGCGTGCAGAAGGAGAAGCTTCGCGCCTACGAGGACCTCGAACACCAGCTCCTGAACCCCGTCTTCCTAGCGCACGCGCGTATCCAGCAGATACTCACGCCCCAGAGGTTCGGGAAGCAACTGGAGGAGGACGAACCGCTGAAGACGGAGCTGCTGAGGATGCGCGGCATCTGCGGCAAAGCGATGCGTGTCACGCTGAGCACGTGGATGTTCGTCAACCTCTCGCAGGGCAAGGCCGTGTCACCGAAGCTGGAGCAATTGAAGTATGACGGACTCATCAAGAGGCTCATCGAGGCCGCGATGGATAGCGAACTGACAATCGACCCGGAGCGCCACATCAGGTTCGAGGTGAAACGCGACACCTTCGATATCCTCAAGACGATCGACGTTCGCGCCGATTATGGTTTTCTGGAGCAGGCGATAGGAAATATAATGGACAACGCTGGCAAGTACAGCTCGCGGAACAGCACCGTGCGCATCCACGGGGGGTTGACCTCAACCAGAAGGTTCCACATCACCGTCTCGAACAAGGGGATACCGATTCGTCCCGGAGACGTGAAGCATTGTGTCGAGCGGGACTGGCGCAGTGATTACGCACGGCTGGTCACTAGCGAGGGGTCTGGCATCGGGCTTTATATAGTAGACAACGTGATGAGGGCACAGGGCGGGGAACTGATCATCACCCCCACGGTCGACAAGATCACAGAGATCAAACTGGTCTTCCCACAGTTCAAGCACATGGCGGAGACGGCATGAACACACCGAGGAACATCCTGGTTGTCGAGAACGACTTTCTCCAATCGGACTGGCTGGTGAAGAGCCTACGTCAGGCATTCCCGCAGGCGAAAGTCTGGCAGATCAAGACAGAGTCGGCCTTCCGCGACTCATTCGAGGCAATCGCGCAGAACCCACCGGACGCCATCGTGATGGACGTGATGCTTCAGTGGACGGAGGCGAGTGACGACATAGAGGAGCAGACGTTCCCCAAACGTGTGCTGGATGAGGGACCTTACCGCGCGGGGCTACGCTGCGAGGAGATGCTCACGGCAGACGGCCGGACAAAGAACATCCCCATGATCCTCTACACGATCCTTGAGCGCCACGACCTCGAACCGGACTTCCCGGACTTGAACGCGCACCCGAACGTCAAGCACCTGCGCAAAGACTCGACGCCCGAACCGCTCATCCAACTAATTCGAGAGGTGCGGGAGCGCGCGCTTCCCTGAGCAGGTGCTCGTGAACTCTCGAAGACACCCTCTGGCGCGCGTCCCCTTCGTTGATATACTTCTCGTGATGGACGGAGGCGATGTTCACTGCCGCGCAGAGCAACTCGTTCTCACTTGAGGACTCACGCTTCTGCAAGAAGCTCTCGAAGTCGGGGGCCACATCTTCAACGAACACTGCCGCATCCCTCTCCACCCGCACAAGGTAGAACCGCCCGCCGCACAGCTCCCGCACGACTGCGCTTACGTCGCGAGATAAGAGCGTGTGGTAGATGTGATGCGAAAGGAGCGCACTGACCGTCCTCCCCGCTGGCTCGCCCAGCGGGACGTATAGGCGTGGGAGGCACTCGACCGCCCACGCGGGCCAGCGATGCCTGTCGGCAAGGAACACAAGGTCTTCGTCCCAGCTTAGGTGCTGCGGGACGCTGTTCACGCACTCGCGTATGGCGTCTCGGAAGGTTTTCGAGCGCGTGACGAAGGGCCTCTGGTAATGTCCGTAGCTACCGCGTCCTGCCTCCGGCAGGTCGGCCAGCCGCTCTGCCAACTCGGCCAACTCCCGCCCGACATCATTGAGCCAGGGCTGGTCTAAGCGCGGGGGCGAAAGCTCTTCGTCCTCCGGCGACGCGGTAGGCGCAACCCTCAAGTCGTCGTCCGCTATCATAAAGTAGACGGCAGTCTGTCGCTGCCGCCCTGCGTCGGCGACGGCGCTAGCGTGCCTCCCATCCGCGCGGACTATGAAGACGCGCGCGCTTTCGGCAGCCAAGGCCGCTGACTCGACCTCCGACTCATGCGCCGCGGGGAAGAAGGCGAGGTCACCTACAGGATCCCCTATCATGTCCCGGTGAGAGTCATGGCCTACGTCGAGAACCGTGGCCCACTCAAGTTCCGAAGGGGCCGGCGGGACGTCTCCGCTTCCTTCATAAGGAATGAGGAGATACGAATCCAGCGGGCGTAGACGTGCCGAGACCGCGGCGAGAAACTCTTCGGCGGCCGGTGTACCCCAGCCGTAAACGATCGTCATCAGCGGCAGCCCTCGGAGTTGCTGCATGACCCCGCGGATTACGCCGTCGAGGGATTCTGAACTGTTCGCGCTCTGCGCGCGACCTTCCGGGGTTAACACCTGCAAGCGGGTGTATGGAGCGCGAGTGGAACGATTCCCCAAGCCGGCACCGTTGGCCGGCCTCCGTTTAGTGGCTCCCATTATTCTCGCTCCTTGTAAAAACCTCTGTATTAATTTAGCAATCATTATGCCACAAACGATTAAGGATTCAACCTGCCCAGAGTGTAGTCTGAGTACGGCTTGGAATCGTTCACGGCCCACCAGATTCGGTCGAGAATCCGTACGATCTCTTCGCCTTCCGTGATGAGTAGCGTGCTGGCCGCGGCGGTTCCGTCACCCGCGATCAATCCGTCGAGCAGCTTGTCGTAACGTTCCCGGTCGAGCTGCTTCTCCGAGGGGAAGGGGCGCGCGCGCCCAGGGATGTACAGCTCCCGAGCGGGGTTGTACGGGTCGTTGACTGGCGTGACGCTGGGGCCTTGGCCCGCGGCATCCTCTATGAAAAAGAGCGAGCCGACAGGGTAGAGCGGGTCGGCGTTGGGAACTGACTTGTTGAGGTCAATACGGACGGACTTCCCATTGCGACCGATCAGTTCAAGGTACTTCACTTCTCGCGAGAATCCTTTGCCGACGACAGCGGTGCAGCGGACGCGATGGCCGCTCTCTGAGTAGTCTTGGAACGTGAACTGGAGCCGCGAGGAAGTTTCGCTGTGAAAACTCTCTGAGATGTCTTCTTTGGCGTGAGTTATTTCGTCAACGGCGTCGAGCGGTTGATAGCGGCCTGCTTCTATGACCTGAATCTCGTCGATAGTTTGAATATCTCCGAAATAGGTTAAGAGCGCGAGGAGATGCGGCAGCAGGTCTAAGGTTAGCCCGTGCTGGAGCGAGCGGTCTCGCCCAGCCTCAATGGCCCTGTCTTCCGTCATGTAGAATATGGCCTCCGCGAGCGCGCCGTCAAGATGTTTCTCAATCTCGTCGTACGCTTCGACGAGGGGCAGCGCGTAGTACTGGTAATGGTCGAGCCCGAAAATTTTTGTGTCGAACGGCCACCGCAGTGAGCGCAAGGAGGGGCCGCGCCCGCGCGCGCGCAGCAGGTCGTGCACGTTGTCGATGTGGCTGTCGAAGGGTTTTTCGATGAAGACGACGGGCGTCTTGCCTAGCCACCACTGGGCAATCGTGGAGTGTGTAACGTCAGGCGTGACGACGAAGACGACGTCGGGCCTGAGAACCTTGTAGAAGCCGAAGGCGGACTCGTTAGACTTGTCGAGGTACTTTTCCCACTTCTGCAACCTCGTCAGGCGTGGGTTGAAAGAGGTGTTATGGTCGTCCCACTTTGCCGGGTTGGCCCAGTCGGGTGGCTCGCCCTTCCAGTTGGGTGCCTTGGCCCTCCACCGCGGGTCGTCGGCGTAGTAGACCTTGAGCTGCTTGCCCGGTGATCGCGCGTCACGAAGGGCGACGGCCTTCCGACGTAAAAGATTGCGGTAAGTTTTGGTCACCCAGTCGCCGACCCCCTCGACGAGCACGATGAAGACTTTCTCGTTCGCGCGGTTGAGCATGGCCCCACGAATCTGATTCTCCTTTTCATCGGCGATTTCACGCGCCTTCTCCGCCATACGCTGGGGTGCCGCGGCAACAGGCGGGGGCATCGTGTTGCCCAGATTAGGGAAGAAGTATTCGTATGTTTTCGTGCCCTTCGCCGAAGCGTCGGTCAGCGGTAGGTAGATATACGTGCGCCTCTCTGGGCCCTTGTCTTGTGTCGTCAGGACGGCCTTCGGGGAACTACGCCTGATGCTGAGCCCGATACGCTCGAACTGGCACGCCACGAGACTCTCCTCCGTGAGGGTCTCGTAAAGAAACCGTCCCAGCCCCCAGCGCCCACTCTTGGTGATTCTGACCTCATGTCCCGACGCGCCGCCCGGCAGAGTCGGGAGACTGACGCTCGCGGCGTTACTGCCGTTATTCACATACGAGCTGTTTAATCTGAACACGACCTCAAAGTCATTATAGAAGGCGAGCAGCATGGGGCCGAAGCTCTTCGCTAACGTGTCGTCGGCCGGATGCCGATCGGGGTGTGAGAAGTCGAGCGTGATGAGTGGGCTCTGCGCGCCACCCAGGTTGTAAAGGGCAGTGTGGCAAGCGCGTGGTACTACCACCTTGTCCCCCGGCTGTGCAACCCACAACTCCGGCCTCGCGTCCTCCCTGCTCAACAGCAACATCCCGTGGGAGTGGAACTCGTAAATTCCATGCGCGGCTGTGCCCAAAAGGTCAGGCGGGTGGTAACGGCCGGGGGTGCAACCGAGGATCGTCCATGATCTGGCTAGCTTACGGTCTTCATTAGTAACCCAGTTGGGGATGACAGTAATGTCGGGCAACTTCGGACCGCCCTCATGTTTGGCAACGCAATAACTGATCGGGACCTCCTGCTGTACCCCACCCGCATAAGTGGTCCTCAGGGTTCTCTCGATACCGAATTGATCATGGAAGTCCTTCCAGTCCCCTTGGCAATATGCAATTACGTCGTCGTCGAAGTTATAGGCTTTGATCCGATAGGACGCATTATTGCCGAGCTTATCAACTGGCTGTGTCTGAATCCGGATGACGGCGGGTTCGTCTTTCGCTATGAGGCATCCACTGTAAGGGCGGCGGAATACTCCTGCAGGCAGCTTCATCTCTCTTATCGTCTCCCAGTTGGCATGATTGCCGACGTGAAATGAAATAATGAAGTGGACGGGCGCATGCTCATAAGGCGTATCACAACGCTGCTATACAAGACTGTTTAACTTTTACCATTAAGGCAGGAGAATATAAACAGCTTAAGTTGTTGACTTTATTGTGAGTACAAACTTTAGGACAGTGAGCCTTGTACGTTCCGCGTTGAAGTCCGCAATGCCAATCCCACTATCTGCGAGAACAGACCTTAAGTCAGTAAATCTTGTAAGACAGAAGCTTGTAAGACATATTTATCTCTGCGTCAATACAAAAAATACCCAGCGGCATTCCTGCCGTCTGAGAACCGGCATTATGTCAGTAGACCTTTAGGATGTTCTCGACAGCTGAAACTTATAGGCTCTCAATCAATAAAGTCAATGTCATTGAAAACTTCGTAGCGGACCTCGGTAAATCCCGCCAACTCGAACCGCTCGACGAGCAACCCGTCTAGGTCTTCACCCTCGAACCCTTCGCAGAAAATACTCACCGTCCTCTCGGTTATCCGGCACAGCGGGAGAAGAGAACCCAGGTAGAGTATGCAATGTTCCGGGGAGCGTTCGTTAATTTCTAAGGCCCCGAGATAGTAGGGGAGGACCTCAAGCCTTCGGCTCAGGCTCTCCGCTATTCGCGAGCTAATGCTGTCGAGGTAAATGACGTAGGTGTTCCTGTGCATGCATCGCAGCATACTTTCGAGGGGGAATCGTCCCCACGCCAGGAATGCCGCCGCGAGCCAGCCGGCGAAGCCACCCGCGTATTTCTCCTCATTGAATGAGTACACTTTGACAGTCTCAGTTCCACTACATTCCATGGCGAAGGAGTTCAGCCGCAGGTCGCCAACGTACAGCTTAGTAGACAGGCCGGGGTTAACCGCCGAGGCCAGAGCCCTGAAGAACTCCTCCTCGATGGCGGCGCCGTAAAATGCGCCGAGGCATTCGCTATCGGCGTCGAAATGAAATCCGATCCTCACGTTTCGGCTCCATTAGAGTTGAGGAAGGCCGCCCCAGACTCACGCCGTCAATTTCTGATTCAATGACAGGTTAGACTCGAGCAGGCACAAGGCCGCATTTACCGCGCGTTTCACCTCAGGAACGCTCCTGAGGCTGTACACGTTAGCCCTCTGCATGAGCTGCCACGGGCGGGGCAAGATCCGGTCATGGGTAAAGCTTTCGGCGGCCCACCGGATGCGGCGGATGGCATACTCCACGCGGGTCTCTATGACCCTAGCCATGGCCTGGGCCGTCAGCGGCATCTTGTGCAGCTTCTGCCGCAGGAGCGTGGTCGCGCCAACGGCCCGCCCGATGGCAGCCCTTGTCACCTGCACCGGCCGACCGGAATTATTCCCGAGGCGTGTCGCCGCCGCCCTGACCGCAGCAGCATATTCGGCATCACGCTTCTTCCAGTCCACGCCGGACGCGGGGCGGACGCGCGTCGGGGTAGGGGGGCTATGTCTCTTCAGCCACTCCGCGTCATTCCGGCGCAGCCACGCGTACTCTCGCGATAGGGTAAGCCGTAAAGCTTTCAGCGTGGTCTTCGGCGACTGCCGCATCGCGGTGACCCACTTGCCGCGGCAGGCACGCCGCATCTCGGCGTACATGGTTGAATCATAAGTACCTTTGAGCCGCGCAGCGCCAGAGAGCGGCTTAGAATTCCTGCCGGGGCGTGAGGAGGGAAGTTTCAATCGTGCGGCGTGCCTGCGCACCGTCAGCGGGTCTACGCCGAGTCGCCTCCCCACTCCGCTCAGGCTCAGAGAAGAGTTCTTCCATAGCTGTTTCAGCCTGGCCTCCCAGACTGGGCCGAATGACATGATCCTGCCGACGCGAAATCTATCCTCGGGCGAGGCGTCTGGACCGGAGCGCGCGTAGGTGAAGCCACACCCGCAACTGAACGTGCCGACGGGGCGGTTGTCTCTCAGCCTGGGAGAAAGTATGCACTCTTGGATGATGGGCTCTCGATAGTGCTCGGCGGCTGCGTTCAGGCACGGCCACGGCCCCTCCCCAAAAACGCCGACTTCTGAGGGTAGACGGAAGAACTCTTCGGCGGTACGGCCAAGGAACTGTATGAGCAGGAGGTGGTAGAGGGGGTGCTGGGCATGCTTCGGAGGGCGTACCAGTTTCAGCAGCCAGTTGGTCTTTAAATGATCAGAGCCGCTAAACTCGCAGTGAAGGAGTTGCAGCAGGGCGGGGGAGTAGTGCCCCGTGAACTCGCTCAGTAGAGCCGTCACATGAATGCTGCCGGCGTAGGTTGCCAGCCCGCGGTCGGTCAACATTCTCAGGTAGTGGCTGTGCAGCGCACTGAGCGCTGATCCTGAAATCGGGTGCTCAAGCAGCCATGCCACGTCACGTGCGACATGTAACAGCGCCTGGTGATCACGGTCTGAAGGATCAAGTAGACGCGGCGGCACTGCTCGCGCAGTTTCGCCAGCGGTGATGAATTGTAAGTTGTCCCTGCCGGCACTGCGGCTGACACTACTATCTTCGAGAAAAACTTCGTGAATCGGGCAAACATCAACCCCCGATACTTGATGGGTGCGGTGCCAGTAAGCCACCTCGAACAGTTGCGCGTCCTCCTGTATGCATACAGGGCAATATCTCAGGTATCCGGGTGTAGGGATACGGCTGGCCATGAGACCGGAACGCATATAGCCGGCCTGGCCCCGGCCGCCCCGCATATCCGCTTCGAGTTGAACGATGCGTTCGGGCGGGAGGAATGCGCTGAAGAAGGGAAATAGTGTGTGCCGATTGATGAGACGCTCCGGCGTCAGGGACGAGCCAGCGGGTAAGGCGGCCGAGAGATGGCCGAGGTTGTTAGGGAGATCAATCGATGCCGCAACGTCCCCTGTCCCGAACAACTCTTCGAGCACCGCTTTGGCATTCGAATACCCGACGCGGGCGCTGAACCTCGCGCACAAGCTGTAGAGCAGTTCGTCCGGGTGTGGAGTGGGAAAATGCCCGAGCCCCATTACGGTACCTTCGCCGATTAAGCCGCCTTGATCTCTGGGACACCTCTGCAATTGCGGAGCAACTCTAGCTCCTCATTTATGACCGCCCTGATCTCTGGCCGGTGCGTGGTGGTCATCGTCATCCCCGCGCGCTTAGCTAAGGCGGAGATGCTCGGGACTATTCCTTCGCTTCGGTAATAGCTTGCTGCCCATCGGACGCAGCGAATTGCGAAAGCTGCGTGCGGCTCGACCAGTTTTGATAGTGCCTGAATAGTGAGGGGTATCTTTGAAGATAGCTTCCTGCTGTTGAGTAGGTCAGTCTTGTCCAATTCCCGACCAATCTGGGCTATCGTCAACCTAACCGGGCGGCCTCCAACACTCGTTATCCGTGCCGCTGCGCGCCACACTTCGCGCACCAGCTGTCTGTCACGAGCGCGCCAGTCAACCTTCCGGTTAGAGCCGACCCTTTTATAGGGCGGAGGTTGGTGAGCATTAAGCCATTCTCTATCATTCATATAGAGCCAACTGTATGCACGCGGGGCTAATTTCTTATTTATTATGCTGCGTGTAACTGACGGATTCTTCTTTATAACCCTTAGCAGCTCTTCCCTGTAGCGATCTCTCAGCAACCGCTTCCACAGTGGATAGCCTTCGACCCGCCTCCTTGTTCCGGACTTATGTTTGTACTGCTTGATTTCGGCTTGTGCGATCTTGCTGCCCGGTCGCTTACGTGGAAATTCAAGCCTGAGCAAGACAGCCAAACGCGGTGATGGCTACGTCCTTATTACTGCGCTGATGAAGTATGTATTCCTCTTTCAAATGGAGGCAGCTTCGAGGCGTAGACTTTACCGCTTCGTTCCATACCATTACGGCCCATTTGCCAGAGATCTCTACACAGATCTTCAAGCCCTAAGCGAACAAGGCCTCATAACTTTGGACAACGGCGACGAAGAACGCACACGCATTTCACTCACTGAGTCTGGAGATCTACAAGCTATCTTTTCTGATCTCTCCGAGGATTTTAAAGACGATGTAAGCACTGTCCTCGATACATATGGATATCTATCGCACAAGGAACTGCTCAAGCAGGTTTATGAAAAGTACCCGTCTTACACGGTGAAGAGCAGACTGAATCTCTAATCAAAGGGACTGGATGGAGTTGTTCCCCGGAGTGCTGCGTCAGCATTCCGGGGAACAACTTTATTGTTTAGGGAAGGACTTTATTGTTTGGGGAACAACTTTATTTGTCGCGAACAATTCGCTGTTCACGAACAATAAAGTTCTTCCCTGAAGAAGGCGTAAGCCCTTTATTTAGTATTACCCGAAATAGCTAATTTCGAAATAAAGTTCTTCCCTAAAGACTGATTTGGGGTTGGGGCAGAAAATTGAATGAACAATAAAGTTCTTCCCTGAAGAGATTTGTGAATAAAATATACTTAGAGATCTGATGAAGTTAACCTGCAATAGATGTGGCTGAGGGCGAAAGCATAGGTGAATTAACAGTAAGTCGGCTAAAAAGTACTTGTCAAAGCACACACTTTCACAGAACCGGCCTAAGATTGTAGAGGATGATACACAAAAGTATTCATAACCTCACTAGAATCATACTCGAAAAACACACGTTCACGCCGACGAATTTCAATAGCCACGAGCGTTGACACCGGCAAGTTACAGGAATATCTTGCCTGCGACTGATCCTTACATCACTGTTTCTACATAATCTTGTCGCTGCTACTCAACCAGGAATCGTATTGAATCACATTGATAACCTCACGCGCTGAAACGCCGCGTGCAGTAGCGTAGAATCGAGTGCGACCTGTGCCTGATAAATGAGAGCTTCCGATGGGAGGTGTTTGTGAAACTAACAGGCGCTCAGTATACAGAACTTAGAGACGCCCTGCTCAATGCCTTTCCGTCTCGGTCGGAACTTACCGTGATGGTCCGTCTCGGGCTCGACGTGAATTTAGAGCAAGTTGCTTCGGGCCATACGCTCGCTGAGATTGTTTTCCAACTAATTTCGTGGGCCAACTCCCGCGGAATCATTGAGCAACTCATCGAGGCGGCTGTACAAGCTAACCCGAGTGACTCGGCACTGCAATCGTTTGTAAGGCGATGGGGTAACCTCGAATCGGGCCCCCTGAGTCCCTCCGAGAAATGGATTGACACCGGGTTAGCCCGGCAGGGTGAAGGTGCGTACGAGAAAGCCTTAGACGCGTTTCGTCGCGCAGCCGAGACCGCCCGGAGCGAACAGAATAACGAGAATGAAGCGCGGGCGCTCCAACTATCAGCCAGCCTCTACCGGGATCGGGGGCAACTCGAACTGGCCATCCGCGACTTCGAGGACGGTCTGAGGGCAGCCGCCGGTTCAACAGATAATGATCTGTGCCGCGTCTTTTTTCGGGAACTCGGCAGTATCTACAGTCAGGTCGGGGACGTTGCCAAAGCCATCCTTTACTTCAAAAAATATCGTGACTTTAGCCGGGTCGTCGGCAATCGCTGGGACGAAGCGACCGCCCTTCAGGAGATGGCTCGGCTGTATAACCAATCCGGCGCGGACGTAGCTGCCCTACCGCTGCTTGAGGAGGCGGCTGACCTGTGGAAGGAGGTCGGAGATTTAAACAGTCAGGCGCTCGCCGCGTCGGAACTGGCGGCCGCTCTCCTGCGGACGGGTGACGACGTCTCCGCGGAAGCAAAGTTCAGGGTGGCGCTGGACTTGGCTCGACAGGCGGGGAGCAAAACTGCCGAGGCCGCGGCGTTGTCGAATCTGGGGCAGCTCGCCTTACAGCGGGCCGACTATGCTTCGGCGGAAGAGTTGTTTCGCAAGGCCCTCGCGCTCTTCGAGCAACTGAACGACCGAAGTCATCTCGCGGCGACGTACTCAAATCTCGGCCGCACCCGCAGGGCGCGGGGGCAGTTGGATGAAGCCATCATCTTTTACCGGCAGAGCCTCAGCTTGTCTCGAAGGTTAGAAGATCAATCCGGAGAGGCTACGGCAATCGGTAACATCGGTGCTGTGCTTGTGGAACAAGGG
>Ga0182001_10000147_pt1 | contig 15903 bp, 11 predicted proteins | sample BulsoiFelSFmetaG_FD_120485 | JGI IMG/M metagenome (GOLD analysis project Ga0182001, IMG submission 120485) | Bulk soil microbial communities from Mexico - San Felipe (SF) metaG | ecosystem: Environmental > Terrestrial > Soil > Agricultural land | place: Mexico: San Luis Potosi | collected... | reverse complement strand
GGTTGCCGCGCCGACCTTGATGACGGCGACGCCGCCCGCGAGCTTCGCCAGACGCTCCTGCAACTTCTCGCGGTCATAATCAGAAGTGGTCTCTTCGATCTGCGCGCGGAGTGTCGCCACACGGCCTTGAATAGCTTTCGAGTCGCCAGTGCCTTCGACGATAGTCGTATCATCTTTGCCGACAATCACGCGCTTGGCAGAGCCTAAATCGCCAATCTCGACGTTCTCCAGCTTAATGCCAAGGTCTTCTGTGATAACGCGCCCGCCCGTCAAGGTAGCCAGGTCTTCAAGGATAGCTTTGCGACGGTCACCGAAGGCCGGAGCTTTGACGGCGCAAACCTTAATGGTCCCGCGCAAGCGATTGACGACGAGCGTGGCGAGGGCATCGCCCTCGACATCTTCGGAGATGATGAGGAACGAGCGTCCCTGCTGCGCGACCTGTTCGAGCACGGGCAGCAGATCGCGCATCGCCGAAATCTTCTTCTCGTGAAGCAAAATCAGCGGCTCGTCCAACACGCATTCCATGCGGTCGGCGTTGGTCACGAAGTAGGGCGAGAGATAGCCGCGATCAAACTGCATTCCTTCGACTATGTCCAGCTCGGTTTGGAGCGTCTTCGATTCCTCGACCGTGACGACGCCATCCTTGCCGACCTGCTCCATCGCTTCCGAGACGAGCTGTCCGATCTGGCGGTCGTTGTTGGCGGAAACAGATGCGACGTTTGCCAGTTCATCTTTGCCTTTGACCTTCTTGGACATTCGCTCAAGCTCTGCGACCGCAGCGTCAGTTGCCATCTGAATGCCGCGCTGCAAGGCCATGGGGTTCGCGCCCGCCGTCACGTTCTTGACGCCTTCGCGGAAGATCGCCTGTGCGAGCACGGTCGCAGTGGTCGTGCCGTCGCCAGCCGTATCGTTAGTTTTGGTCGCTACCTCGCGCACCATCTGCGCGCCCATGTTCTCGTACTTGTCTTTGAGATCAATCTCTTTCGCCACCGTGACGCCGTCTTTGGTAATCACGGGCGAGCCGAATTTTTTCGAGAGCACGACGTTGCGCCCCTTCGGCCCCAAGGTGACGCGCACTGCATTCGCCAGCGTGTTCACGCCCTGAAGCATCAATGCTCGCGCCTCTTCTCTGAACTTCAACTCTTTCGCTGCCACTTGTTGCGTCTCCTCTTTATTTTAATAGCTATAGTAAACTTTCATAATTCGTCAGACAGCTTCAGCTAACCTACTGCTATAAAATCTGGTGGATTAGCTGGCCTTAACAAAGCTTTAGACGGAAATGATCCATCACTGAGGACATGCTTGTCATTAAACCATTGACAGTAACAATAGTCGTCTTCTTCATCAACTCGCATGACAGTCATATGTGGGCCGCCTGACGTTAATTGCACAACATCACCCACTTCAAAGCGTTCCGATGGCATTTTATTTTCTCCTTAATGTTGTTGATTTGAAATTCCAAATTTCAAATCACAGATTAAAAATCTACTCCGCTGCTTTTCCAACTCCGCCGCGCGCTCGCCCGACCTGCACGCGCGCAGGGCGCAGCAGGCGGTCACCGATTTTGTAGCCGCGACTATATTCAGCCGTCACTGTGTTATCGAGCGCAGGCTCGACCTCGATTGTGTCAACCGCTTCGTGCATCTCCGGGTCGAACACCGCGCCGACCACCGCGATAGGTTCGACGCCAGCCGCCGCGAGCGCGCTTTCAAAATTGCTCAAGGTCCCGCGCACACCGTCGAGCAATGATTCCAAACCGCCGCCCTGCTCGGCCGCCTCAATCGCTCGCTGAAGATTATCCGCAACGGGCAGGAGCGCGGCGACGAAATCAATCTTCTCGCGCTTCGCTCGTTCATCAGCCGCGCGGTTAAGGCGCTGTCTCGTCTCGTCAGTCTCACGCTGCAACTGCGCGCGTAGTTGCTCGAAACGAGACTGCACATCCGCGACCTTCTGCTCTGCCTCGCGCGTGCGCGCTTCTAATTGCTCGACGTAAGTCGGCTTCAAACTCGGCTGTTCGCCTGCAACATTTTTTGCTGAGGCTTCACCGCCCGCTTCATCGTCCAGATTGATACGACGGCGATCCGTCACGCGAATCTCCGGGCTTTCATCATGCACAACTCTCTCGTCCCGTGCCTCTTCCGGCACTCTGTTCTCACGCATACGACCTCTTCTTTTCCCCCTACGAAAAGATACCATAACGAAGGGATGAGGGCGGAGGGATGAGGGATGAATAAGACCGATTTGAGATTTCAAATTTCAGATTTCAAATCTGAATATTTTCTCTCTTCATCCCTCATCGCTGCCGCCCTCATCCCTGCCTTTCTATGCTGCTGCCGCAGCCGCCTCTGTTGTGAACTTCATCTCGTCGCCGTCCGCCGAGACGTTGATAATTTGACCGGGCGCGATCTCGCCGCGCAGAAGCTTGACGGCCAACGGGTTCTGAATCAGCGTTTGAATCGCACGCTTCAGAGGCCGCGCACCGTACTGCGGATCGTAACCTTCGCGCGCCAGAAGAGCGCGAGCCGAATCATCCAAATGAAGCGTGATGTTGCGCTCTGCAAGCATCTGCCGCAGACGCTCCAACTGCACATCAATGATCTCAATAATCTGCTCGCGCGAGAGTTGATGAAAGATGACTATGTCGTCAATGCGATTCAAAAACTCCGGCTTGAAGTTCTCGCGCAACTCCTGGATGACGCCTTCGCGCATCTGCTTCTCGTCGCCTTCGGCTGCCTGAATCTCACGGCTGCCAAGATTCGATGTCATAATCAGGACGGTGTTCTTGAAATCAACCGTGCGACCCTTCGAATCAGTCAGTCGCCCATCATCAAGAATTTGCAACAGCACGTTGAAGACATCTGGGTGCGCCTTCTCGACCTCGTCGAAGAGAATCACGGCATAAGGGCGACGACGCACGGCTTCCGTCAGTTGTCCGCCTTCTTCAAAGCCGACATATCCCGGCGGCGCACCGATCATGCGCGCAACCGCATGCTTCTCCATGTACTCGGACATATCCAGCCGCACCATCGCGCGCTCGTCATCGAAGAGAAACTCTGCGAGCGCACGAGCGGTCTCGGTCTTACCGACGCCCGTTGGTCCAAGAAAGATGAAGGAGCCGACTGGACGATTCGGGTCCTGAAGTCCGGCGCGAGCGCGACGCACGGCGTTGGCGACAGCAGTCAGTGCTTCGTCCTGACCGATGACGCGCTGACGCAGACGCTCTTCCATCGAGACCAGTTTCTGCATCTCGCCTTCGAGCATCTTAGAGACAGGCACACCCGTCCACTTCGCCACCACTTCGGCCACGTCCTCTTCGTCAACCTCTTCCTTGAGCATCACGCCATCGCTCTGAAGGGTCGCTAATTTCTGCTGCTCGGCTGCAAGGTTTTGTTCAAGCTCAGGAATCTTGCCGTACTGCAACTCAGCAGCTTTTGCCAAGTCGCCAGCGTTGCGCGCTTGGTCCAACTGCAAGCGCAACTCCTCAAGCTCCTTCTTGGCTTTGCGCATGCGGTCAATCTCTTCTTTTTCAGATTGCCACTTGGCCTTCATGCCTGATGATTGCTCTTTGAGGTTAGCGATGCGCTGCTCTATATCTTTGAGCCTGGCTTTAGACTTTTCATCCTCTTCGCGCGAGAGCGCCTGACGCTCAATCTCAAGTTGCAGAATCTCGCGCTCCAACTGGTCTATCTCCTGCGGCAGAGAATCAATCTCGATGCGGAGACGTGACGCGGCCTCGTCAATCAAGTCAATCGCCTTGTCAGGCAGGAAGCGATCCGTGATGTAACGATTTGAAAGCGTGGCGGCGGCAACAATCGCGGAGTCCTTGATGCGCACGCCGTGATGAGTTTCATAACGCTCTTTCAATCCACGCAGGATCGCAATCGTGTCTTCAACGCTCGGCTCACCGACATAGACTTGCTGGAAACGACGCTCAAGCGCGGCATCCTTCTCGATATATTTCTTGTACTCGTTGAGCGTGGTCGCGCCGACGCAGCGCAACTCGCCGCGCGCCAGCGCAGGCTTCAACATATTCGAAGCGTCAATCGCGCCTTCGGCTGCGCCCGCGCCGACGAGCGTATGCAGCTCGTCAATGAAGAGGACGATTTGACCCTGCGCGTTCTCGATCTCTTTCAAGACTGCTTTCAAGCGGTCTTCAAACTCGCCCCTGTATTTCGCGCCCGCGAGCATAGAGCCAAGATCCAAAGCGACCAGACGCTTGTTTCTTAAAGTCTCAGGCACATCGCCAGAAACGATTCGCTGTGCGAGACCTTCGACAATGGCGGTCTTGCCAACGCCGGGTTCGCCGATCAAGACAGGGTTGTTCTTCGTGCGGCGCGAGAGCACTTGAATCGTGCGGCGAATCTCGTCGTCGCGCCCGATGACCGGATCGAGCTTGCCCTTTCGCGCCAACTCCGTCAGGTCTTTGGCGTACTTCGATAATGCTTGATAGTTCTCTTCAGCGTTCTGGTCCGTGATTCGAACGCCGCCGCGCGTCTGCTCGATGACCTTGAGCAGATCGTCATGGTTGACGCCGTGCTGTCGCAGGATTTTTCCGGCCTGCCCATCCTTCTCGTCCGCGATGGAGAGCAGCAGGTGCTCGGTCGAGATATACTCGTCCTGCATCTTCTGCGCCTCCTTCTCCGAGGCGACGAAAATCTGGCTCAGGCGCGGGCTGAAATATTGTTGCCCGCCCTGGACTTTGGGAAAGCGCGCGATGGCCGCCTGCACGTCGTTGAGGACGACCTGCACGTTCGCACCGACTTTGCCGAGCACTGGACGCACGATGCCTTCGGGCTGTTCGAGCATAGCGAAGAGCACATGCTCGGGCTGAACTTCCTGATGCTGGTTGCGCTCGGCCACTTCAATAGCCGATTGAATGGCCTCCTGGCCGCGCAGTGTGAATTTATCTAAACGCATAAAATTAGTGACAAGTGACGAGTGACGAGTGACGAGTTAAAGCCTTCCTGCTCGTCACTCGTCACTCTTAACTCGTCACTGTGGAAATTAACGACCTGAAGCCTTCATGGTCTTGTCCGTCTTCTCGCCCTTTGACGTTTCGGCCTTCGCCTCGATGGTGCGTTGAGCTTTGCTCTCGCCTTCACCGGAAATCTCTATGCGTCGCGCTTTGATTTCCTCACGCTTGGGCAAGCTGACGCGCAGAACGCCGTTGCGATATTCAGCAGTGATGTCTTCGCCGGAGACGGTCGGCGGCAGCGTGAACGAACGCGAGAATGCGCCGTAGGAACGCTCGACGCGATGATAGTTGTCCGATTCATCCTTCTTCTCAAAGCGACGCTCGCCGCGCAGAGTGATGATGTTATTCTCGAACGAGAGGTCGAAATCCTCGCGACTCATGCCTGGCAACTCCGCCTCGATGACGATCTGATCCTTGTTCTCGTAGATGTCCACGGTCGGATTCCATGCCCCGCGCGCGATGCCTTCATCGTCGCCGAAAACGCGGTTGAGATTGGTCGAAAACAGGCGATTGACTTCGTCCTGAAGACTGCGCAGGTCGCGGAACGGGTCGTAACGAACGATGCTCATAATGAACTTCTCCTTCCTCTTTCTGTAATTCATTTTTCAGACAAACTCCAACCGGAGATTTAATCCATCCTGAATCTCCGGTTGATGAGCATGCTGGAATAATAAATGTTGAGTCCCTCTTTGTCAAGTCTTGTTTGGAAAAATTCCGGCCTTCTTTTATGGGGCAGAAAAAGGCTCAGGCCAGCAAACTTAAATTGAAAAATAGTTGGAGTTAGCTGTAACGGGCGAGGAGACGGCTTTAGTCGAAGCCGAAGAATCTTTTGATGGCGGCGATGACTCCTTCAGACTCTTCCTTGCCGTTTTCCGCGCTCTCGGGCTTTGCTGTCAGGCCAACGCGGCGCTCTGCGATGATGTGGCTGAGGGAGTCAACCAGGTCTGGATTGGTGTCGAAGAGGTGCTTCATGGCTTGATAACCTATCTCAAGAACCTCCGTCTCTTCGAGGGCAACGACGTTGGCCGTGCGCGGCTCACCCGTAAAGAGAGCCATCTCGCCAAAGAAATCTCCTTCGTGAAGCGTGGCGACGGAGCGGGACTTGCCGTTATCTGAGATTTGCACGTTGACGCGCCCGTTATGGACGACGAACATGCTGGAGCCTTCGTCGCCAGCTCGGATGACGGTCTCGCCGGGCGCGAAGACGTGGCTGGCGGAGGAGGAGGCCAACTGCGCCATCTGCTCTTCTGAAAGAGGAGCAAAGATGTCAACGGCTGAGAGCCGCTCTATGAATCCGCTTCCGTCAACCTGCTCTGCGGTCTTCTTCGCCTGCCGCTCGATGTACAGAGTGCGCGTCGGGAAAGCGAATTCTATTCCTGCGCGGCGGAAGGCATACCAGATGCGCTGGCGCACGAGCGCGTCCGTGTCGTTGTGCTTGGCATAATCTATCAGCCAGTATTTAACCTCCCAATCAATGCCGCTTTCGGCAAGGTCGCGGATGCGAACGACGGGCGTCATCTTCGGCGAAACGTTGTCGGCTTCGCGCACTGCCTCGCGGACGATGTGAATGGTCTTGGCGGGCGAGTCCGTATAGAGCGTGTTGAAGAAGACTATGCGCGCGTTCAGGTTGTCGCGCGGGCAGACCTCTATGGCTTCCTTAGAGACGCTCGTGTGGCTGGCAAGGATAATGTGATTCGTAAAGGTTCTAATCTTGACTGCGCGCCATGAGATGCTCTCGACGACCCCAGTCTTCTGACTGACAGTGATGACATCGCCCACCTGAAAAGGCTTGTCTGCATGAAATGAGATGCCCGCAAAAAAGTTTCCCAAAGTGTCTTGCAGCGCAAGACCGATGATCGCGCCGAGGACCGCCGAAGTTGTGAAGAGCGCGCCTAATCCGACATCCGGGTAGAACGATTTGAAGATGATGACGAAGCTTGCGATGTAGGCGATTATCGAAAAGATGTTGCGGACGAGCGTCGGCGCTTCGTAGCCTCTGCGGAGGCGAAACATGATGCCGAAGATGAGCGTCGTCAGACCGCGGACGATGACGATGCCGAGGATCAGCCAGAGGATGAGCCTGACGATATTGATTGCCCTATCGAAATTCTCCAGAGCCTGTTCGTCGGCAAGCTTGGTGGGGTTCTGCCCGTGCACGAACTGTTGCATGAGCCAAGGCTCGAAAGCGTGCGAGGCATAGATTGCGAGCACGACCAACGCTAAGAGAAGAAAGAATGCGATCTGACTTTTAGAACGAGGACGCGCCACGGCGATGATGATTCCTCTGAAAGCTGGTTAGGTCAGGACCTCTTGCTAGACGCCTCTTTTTACCATAGTTAGTGGTCGGTTGTCAGTGGTCAGTAGTCAACAGGAATCAGCTAATAGAGAGTTTGGCAGTCGGTGAAGCTTTCGCTTCATCAACCCTAAACAACTGACCGCTGACCACTGACTACTGACCACTGATCGGAACGATTTTCGTGACGATGAAGAACAGGGAGAGCGCGGAGATGATGATTGCCGTCAGCCAGGCGGCGACGTTGTAAACGGGGCCGTTCGTGTGCTCGCCCATTATCTCTTTGTCGTTGACGAGGCGCAGGATGGCAATGAGCAACACTGGCAGGAGAAGGCCATTGATGACCTGCATGTTCAAGAGAGCATCAATCAGCGGCAGAGTCGGAATCATCGCCACAATTGCGCCGACGACGACCAAAGTTGTGAAGATGCCTATGAAGATCGGAGCTTCGCGGAAACTGCGCGAGACGCCTTTCTCAAAACCCAGAGCTTCGCTAATCGAATAAGCCGTTGCCAGTGGCAGCACGCCTGCCGCGAGCATGGAAGCGCCAAAGAGGCCGATGGCGAAGAGGATTCCGGCATAACGACCCGCGAGCGGCTCCAGAGCGCGTGCGGCGTCCGAAGCGCTCTCGATGTGCTGCGGCGGATTCTGAGTGTGCAGGGTCGCGGCTGTCGAAACGATGATGAAGAAGACAATCAGCATGGCGAAGACCGTTCCGGTCCAGACATCAGCGCGCGTCAACTTGTAATCTTCCGGCGTGACGCCTTTCTCGACGACAGAGGATTGCACAAAGACTTGCATGTAGGGCGAGATGGTCGTGCCGACGACCGCGACGAACGTGAAGAGAAAGGCCGCGCTCAAATCGAAATGCGGGCGAACGAGCGCGCGCGCGACATCTCCCCAGACAGGCTTTGCCAGAAACGCTGAGATGATGTAACCCAGGAAGACAAGCGACATCACCAGAAAGACACGTTCGACTCGCTTGTATGACCCTTTGACGACCAGCCACCAGACACATGCGGCAGCAACGGGCACGGAGACGTAACGCGGAATATTGAAGAGTTCGCTCGCGGCTGCGATGCCTAAAAACTCCGAGATGGTGACGCCACCGTTGGCGATCAGGAGCGCGAGCATGACGAGCGCCATCCAGCGCACGCCGAAGCGTTCGCGGATAAGATCGGCCAGACCTTTTCCAGTGACCGCGCCCATGCGCGCGCACATCTCCTGCACGATGCCTAAGGCGAAGGTGATCGGGATGATAACCCAGAGGAGGCGGTAGCCGAGGTCTGCGCCGACGGAAGCGTAGGTCGCAATCCCGCCAGCATCATTGCCAGCGTTGGCGGCGATGACGCCGGGGCCGAGGATAGCCAGATATGCGATCAGCCCTTCGCGGCGCGCGAGAGTCTTGCGCACACCGCGAGCGCCGCGCCGCAGCAAGCGACGACCGGCAGCGCCAACTGCTGTGCGCGACTCTGCCATTTGGAGGTTCTCCGTCGGACATAGAACTTTTCAAGAAGTAAACGTCAGAGCTTCTTAGCCTTCGGTTGCTATTAAAGCATAGGAGCTTTGCCATAACCGATGGCTTTCACTTCCATCAACACGGGTGTGTGATGATGCCCCGTTATCGCGTGCATGAGTTTGCCTTCGACTAACACAACACCCTTTCGACCGACAAACTTTCTGAAGTTAGCATAATCCTTCTCAGTCAATATTAACTGTATGCCTGTGACATTGTTCTCTGCATCATCGTCGCCGCTGGCAGTCGTGCAGATCGGTTGGGCGAGATGCAGTATCCAATAGGTCTCGGGCTTGTCGCCCTTCTTAATGCTCTCGTAGTTGGGCGGTCCAGGAAATGTCTTCTTGCTGATCGTGCCTGTCAGTTTTACTCCGTCAGTTTCGTAAGAGAGGCAACCTTGCGCCGAGGCGTAAGCCGTCGTCGTGAAGAGAAAGAGTATGAGCGCGATAAGTCTTACTTGAGTCTTCACCTCTCTCAGATTCCTCTCAATAACGTTGAGCGATTAACCGAAGCGGATATTAGCACAACGCGAGTTGGATGTATGCCTGCCTTGATTTCGGAATACGGATTTCGGATTGCGGATTGAAAAAAGCAGGGCCACCTAAAAATCAATGAGGGCATGAAACCTAAAGCTTCATGCCCTCATTGTTCGCAAGCATCGCCCAGCACGATGCCGCGTTTCTCGGTGGACCGTTTTTAGTTGCGGCGCGCGTTGAGAGCTATCGCCGTGCGCTCAGGCTCTCGTTGCTGTCCGCTGTTGCGAGCGAGCGAGCGTTCCATCTTCGATTCGGGAACGGCGAGTCCGGTGTTGTCAGCAGGCGTCCAGACCTGCGCTAGAAAATATTGGTCGCCGTAATGATTGAACACGAGTTTGGCATTCTCGCGCGTCACGTTTGATTGGACGGGCATCGTCAGCACGATCTTGCTCAGGTGACCGTCTGCGCTCTTAATGGCAATCGCGGCCTTGTCGGACGAAGGGTTCAGACGCTCGATTCTGTACTCGCCAGCCGGAAATGTTTTGTCGGCGACGGTGAACGAGAACGGAATGTTGGCCGTTTGCTCTCGGCTCGATTGCGCGTGAACTGACGCGACCGCGAGGATGGCGAATAAACTGAACATCAAGATGTTTCTCAAATTCTGCTTTTTCATGGGACGACTCCTTTTAGTCTTCTTAGTCTTCAAAAATTTTCGCGGTAGCTTGATTGCTGCCTTCTGACTCTTAACGCGGAGGCTCTCAGAAAATTCCCTCACGACGAGAAAATTTTTTTGATGTAGAATCCAACGTTCCGTTTTTCGCCTCGCGGCTCGGAGACTTCAGGAGTTCACGCCGGAAAACCAACTGTCCGCTGTCCCTCGTAGGATAAAAGGAATGCAGCCCGTCGAAGGAGTCACACAATTATTGAAGGACTGGAGCGATGGCGATAAGGCCGCGCTCGACAGGCTGATGCCGCTGGTTTATGGCGAGCTACGGCGTCTGGCGAACAACTATCTCAGGCGCGAGCGCGTCAATCACACGCTGCAACCGACCGCGCTCGTCAATGAAGCCTATCTCAAGCTGATTGACCAGAAAAATGCTCGCTGGCAGAACCGCGCCCAGTTCTTCGGCGTCGCCGCTCAACTGATGCGCCGCATCCTGGTTGACCACGCGCGCACAGCTCAGGCGCAGAAGCGCGGCGGCTCGGACCAGCAGAGACTTTCATTAACTAATGTGGACCGTGCCGCCGACAAACCGGAAATAGATTTGCTCGCGCTCCATGAAGCCTTAAATGAGTTGGCCGAGTTAGACCCGCAGCAAGCTCGCATCGTGGAACTGAAATTCTTCGGCGGCCTCTCAATCGAAGAGACAGCCGAAGTGATGAGCATCGGCCACGCCACTGTCGAGCGCGACTGGAAGATGGCCCGCGCCTGGCTCCGCAGCAAACTAACCTGATTGATAACGTTTCCGCCTTTTTTTGAGGGAGTCGGTTCGTAGCCTGCGCGTTAGATATATAGGCGCGCGAGTTTAACGCCTCTGAGAGACCTGACAAGGTAAGGCACATTCGATCATGACAGCCCAGCACTGGCAACAGATCAAGGAGATATTCCAGACCGCAATCGAGTTGGCGTCCGGCGAGCGCGCGGCTTTTATTAATAAAGCCTGCGCTGGCGACGAAGCTCTCCGGCGAGAAGTCGAAAAGCTCATCCGCGCGCATGAAGAGGACGGCAGCTTCATTGATGCGCCCGCTTACGAAGTCGCAGCCGGATGGCTTGCAGACGAGGGCGCTCATTCTCTGACAGGCCAGCAGATCAATCATTACAAGATGATGTCTCAGCTTGGCGCAGGCGGGATGGGCGAAGTTTATCTGGCGCAGGACACAAAACTTGGGCGGCGTGTCGCCCTGAAACTACTGCCAGCCTCTTTCACAAATGACGAAGACCGCCTGCACCGTTTTCAACAGGAGGCGCGCACGGCTTCGGCTCTGAACCATCCGAACATCCTGACCATTTATGAGATAGGCGAAGCTGAGGGCAGACAGTACATCGCAACTGAGCTGATCGAAGGCGCGACTCTGCGCGAGCATCTGACTGTGGGACAGATGGAGTTGAATGATGCGCTCGACATCATTTTGCAAGTGGCTTCGGCTCTCGCCGCGGCGCACGAAGTCGGCATCGTTCACCGCGACATCAAGCCAGAGAACATCATGCTCAGGCGCGACTCGATAGTGAAAGTTTTGGACTTCGGTCTCGCCAAGCTCTCCGAGATAAAGGCTGCGAGTGCCGGAGGACTCGAAGCTCCGACGCGCATGCGCGGGAACACAAGCCCCGGCATGGTCATGGGCACGGTCAACTACATGTCACCGGAGCAAGCGCGTGGACTTCACGTTGACGAGCGCACGGACATCTGGAGTCTTGGTGTTGTGCTCTACGAAATGCTTGCGGGAAGCGCGCCCTTCAAAGGCGAGACGCCGACGGACGTGACCGTCTCAATCCTGGAAAGAGAGCCGCAGCCGCTCGCCACGTTCTCAGAAGACATGCCCGCCGAGCTTGATTGGATAGTGAAGAAGGCGCTCCGCAAAGACCGCGACGAGCGTTACCAGACTGTCAGAGAGATGCTCGGCGATCTGCGAGGCATCAAGCAGGATTTGGATTTCGAGGCCAAGCTTGAGCGCACGGCTATGCCCGAAAGAGCGGCGAGCGACCGTGCAGCGCCTGCATTGAAAAGTGCAGACTCGTTGGCCAACACGATTACTAATAAATCGGTCGTCATTCCGACGGACGAGATTAAGGGAGCGCACGCGCCGAGCGTTGAGATTCCATCGGGGAAGGTAAAAGAGAATCGAGTTCCAATTTACGCCGCGCTCGCAGTCATCGCTCTGGCTGCGCTCGGCTTTGCTTTCTACAAATTTTTCCTCCAGAGCAAAAAGGCCACTGTCTTTCAGGCAGCGAGCATCGCGCGGCTGACGAATCACGGCAAGGCCATTACTGCCGCCGTCTCGCCCGACGGCAAATACTTTGTTTATGCTCTCACGGACGCGGGCAAGCAGAGCATCTGGCTCAGGCAGATTAGCGCCTCCAACGACACACAGATCGTTCCGCCCGCGCCCGTCGGCGTCTTCGGCATCACCTTCTCGCGCGACGGCAATAACCTCTACTACATCATCAAGCAGAACGACGCGGGCACGCTCTACAAAATCCCTGTCCTCGGCGGCACGCCCGTCAAGGTGCTTGAGAAAATAGACAGTCCCGTCGCCTTCTCGCCTGATGGAAAGCAGTTGGCCTTCGTGCGCGGTGATTTCCCGAGTCGCGGGGAGAGTGGTCTCTTCATTGCCAACGCGGACGGGAGCGAGATCCGCGAGATTGCTGCGCGCAAATCCCCGAACTATTTCTACCCGATCTTCTTTACAGGACCTTCGTGGTCGCCCGATGGTCGTCTTCTTGCTTGCGCCATGATGGACACCAATTCGGGATACCGTGTTGCCGTCATCAATGTTGCGGATGGGACAGAGCAAGTCCTGACACAGAAACCCTGGCGGCAGATTGGTCGAGTTGAATGGCTGCCTGAGGGAAACTCTCTTCTGATGATTGCTCAGGGCGATAGCGAGACGGTGATGCAAGTCTGGAATATCTCTTATCCTGATGGCGAAGCGCGGAAAGTGACAAATGATCTTAACGGCTATCGCACTCTGAGCCTGACGGCGGATGGCAGTCGTTTGATGACCATTCAGTTAAGCGGCATCATCAATATGTGGATCGTCAACGGCAACAACTCAGAGCGCGCCGTCAAACTGCCCTCGGCGGGTAGCGGGCAGTTGGGTGATGCTAGCACCAGCATCCAGTTGCCTGTCGGCAACGTCGGCTATCTAGGTGGGGACACGAGCATCTCCTGGACGCCCGACGGCAAGATAGTCTTCACCTCTGCCAGCGGAAAACAGGGAGACATCTGGATTATGGACGCCGACGGGAGCAACCGAAAACAACTGACGGCAAGCGTTGGCAATAATCAGAACCCGGAGGTCTCGCCTGACGGGCGCTACATAATCTTCACCTCAGATCGTTCAGGTAGGCGCAACGTTTGGCGCATGACTATAGACGGAGGCGATGCGAGACAGTTGACGAGCAGCCTTGTGGATTTTCTGCCCTCGGTCTCGCCTGACAACCAGTGGGTCTTTTACACATCACTTAACGAAGGCAAGGCAACGCTTTGGAAGGTTCCGCTCGCAGGGGGCACACCCGTCCAGATTATAGATAGAGAAGGCTATAACCCTGTCGTCTCGCCGGATGGTCGCTGGCTTGCTTACCTCTACACAGAAGCCGCAGCGCCGGACGCGCCTCCTAACCGGATAGCGGTCATTCCTTTCGAGGGTGGAGACCCCGTTAAGACGTTCGAGATTCCGCCGGGTCTGGGCGGCGCGAGAACAATTCTCCACTGGTCCAAAGACGGTCATGCGCTGCTCTATACGGTCATCATAAACAACGTCAGCAATATCTGGAGTCAGCCGCTCGAAGGCGGAGCGCCCATACAGGTGACCAATTTCAAAGAGCATAGCATCACGGCTTTCGACTGGTCGCGTGACGGTAAAACGCTCGCTGTCTCGCGGGGCATTCTCATCCGAGACGCTGTGCTTATCAGCAACGCGAAGTAACGATTGAAGCAGCAGCAGGGGCAAGAAGAGCAGGGCGGAAGGATGAAGAATGAATAAAAAGATGGGCGTTGTTTCAGGGCTTTCATCGTTGCCGCCTTCATCCTTGTTCTTCTCGCCCCGCTTTGGTTCTTAAACTCCTAACCGAACAATCTTGGAAGACGCTGACGCCAGCCTTTCGGGAGCAGCATCTCCATCGCGTCGTCAACGGTGATGATGCCGAGGATGTCGCCCGCTTCGTCAACGACGGGCAGGGCGAGCAAGTTATATTCGGCAATCTTTTCCGCAACCTCGCGCGCCGAATCATCTGGACCCGCCGCTTGAAACTCATCGCGCATCACCTCTGCGAGCGGAGCGTTCGGGTTGGCGAGAATCAGGCTTCTGAGCGCGATTACGCCGCAGAGCTTCCAGGACGCTTCCTCTTCGACGACGTAGAGGTAATAGATCATGTTCGGCGTCTGGGCCATCTCGCGCAGACGCGCGAGGGCTTCGCCGACTGTTAGATTTCTCGGCAAGGTGACGAACTCTGTCGTCATCAACCCGCCCGCCGTGTCGTCTTCGTAAGGGAGAAGCTCGGCGACATCTGCCTGCTCTTCGCCCTCCATGCGGTTGAGCAAATCTTCGGCCTTCTCTTCGGGCAAATCGCCGAGCACGTCCGCCGCTTCATCCGGCGACATCCATTCAAGGATGTCCGCCGCGCGCTCTTCATCCATATCACCAATGATGCGCGCTTGATCTTCGGCAGACATCTCCTCCAGGGTTTCAGCCGCCGTCTCATCGTCCAACGATTCAACTATCTCAGAGCCGTGATGATAAGAGAGCGCTTCGGCGAGGCGCGCAATCTCGACGGGGTGCAGGCGCGCGAGCTTGTCTGAAGAAGATTTCAACTGCACGCCGCCCGCATTGGTCGCTAAATATCCAACGTCGGCCCAGTCAATCACCTCAACCGTGCGACCTGCGCCGACGAAACCTTTCGGCGCGAGTCTGCGCCACAGACCTTGCAGGCTGACATCCGCGCCCGTCACGCGAAACTCATTGCCAGCCTCGAACAATTGCACATCGTTGACGCGGACGACGCGTTTGCCATCAACATCAATCAACTGCTTATCGAGCACATCACGCGCCAGCAAGACTTCGCCCTCGCGCCGCGCAAACGGGCGCAGGTCCAGAATGTCCGAGTTGAGTCGCGCGCCCTGCTCGCTGAATTCGGAGACGCGCCAGCGCGGGAGAAAGAAGTTGCGTCGCTGGTAACGCGCGACGAAGCCGGTCACGGGCGGGTGCTCCTCTTCGCCCAAATGCACGATGACATCCTTGATCGTCGCCACGCGCTCGCCTTCGACATCGCGAATGGGACGCCCCAGAACTTGCGAGAGATAGAGCGTCTGCGGATTTGTGATCGTCTCTTTCAAAGTGAGAGGATGATAGCATGACGCCACTTCTGAAAAGGAACGCGCCCGCTCTTCATAGCCCGCTGAATCAATCGTGATGGCTCGTTACAATCCTTCCAGGAGTTTCTCTGGAGGCCAAAGCAGGACAACGAATAAGAGGAGCGAGCCGAGCGACATCGGCAAAACGTACAGTTCGAGCAGGGGGCCATTGAAGAGACCGATTAGTCCGATGACGGCGGTTATCAGAAACAAGACGCCGGGCAGGAGGAACATCAACCGGCGTAGATTGAAGAGATTCTTTCGACTGATGAAAACAGAAGAGAGCAGTCCAATCGCTACGAACAGCAACAGCCATTTGCGCGTCGCGTAATAGCTGATGGCCGAAACCGCCGCATCGGAAGTCTCAGTTAGACGAAGATCAAGCACATGCAAAATCGCGCGGTCTTCCTGAAGATCAAACCATGCCGCCAGCGTCGCACACAGTCCAGCCACAAGGCCCAGATATTTCGCGCCACGAAACTTGCGATGAGCCAGCAAACAACTGATCAAGAGAAACTCTATCCAGTAGGACGGGATGAAGAGAAAGTCCAGCATCTGCTGACCGCGCATCT